>JGI24159J19872_10012976_pt1 | contig 10847 bp, 8 predicted proteins | sample Ectturendosymbi4_FD_19872 | JGI IMG/M metagenome (IMG submission 19872)
GTGCCTATGTCTCCAAAGATTCTCTCTCTACCTGCTTGCTTGCATGTCTACCTTTTCGAATGCCTTCCTCATCTGCCAACTCTTGTACGTGAATACGGTTATGTAGTTTTCTCAGCGTTTTACCTACTGTAATTTTTTTGTGACCACTCAAGGAAGCTGCTAGCCTGTATTTTTGCATGCTTCAGCCATTCTGTCTTACAGTTACAGCCTGCATGCAAACGAATTTTCTTCCTACTTGCTTGCCATACTGTTAGCGTCCCTGCCAACCTGCCGACTTTCCAAAGTGTTAACTCCATGCTTAATATCAAATTTTAGCTTGCCCTTCTATCTATTTAGTTGCCTACATTTTACTTCCTCCCTAATTGTGTATCTACCTAGCATGCATTTCCTTTGCACTGATCAATTCATTCAATATGGTGGTGCTAGTAAAAAAATCCCATATATTTGCACAAGTGCATCATTGCATACTTATGAGAAAAGGTTGCTTTTGTGCTTTTCACTAGTGTTTTGTAATCCCGGTTATTCCTGGAAATTCAGAGGAATTTTAGTAATACCGTTGTTAACCAGCAATTTGCCTTACATGTTTTCTCCCATACGCTCATAAAAGTTTGACAAAATTCATCAACAACAATTATTCAAATTAAAAATTGATGAAAATTTGACAACATTTTGTTAACGTTCTGTCTCTTAAATTTATCCCAAAATGTTGGCAAAATTTTGACAAAATATTGAACAACGAAATGCCAAAAATAACAAGTTGATAAAAGTTTTCATATCTGCTTGCATTTTGGCAAAAATTTGACGAAAATAATGTCAAAAAAGTGCCAATTTCACAAGCGTTTCATGAAACTCTGACAACTTTTTGTCTCTTGACTTTTTTTTCATACCATCAGTTTGTATTATATACAATGACACAAAATCTTGATTTCTGAGATCTTTGATGTGTTTTTCTGTGTTTCCTCAATACGTCTGATATTCTGACATATTCAGTTTGTTGCTTACTTTATATTTTATCAATCTTCCATTTTCTTTTTACTGAGAGGAATGCTGGAAAAGAGGTGGTGAAGTAATATAATTTGTAACGAAACGATTATTTCAGTGATTTTGGAAATCCAAATTATTGTTGTTGTGAAACTGTTGACAACATAGAAAAAATGTGGGATTCAAACCAATTAGAAGTTTATTATAACGGCATGGTGGCGCTTGCAAAAAAATTAGTCATGTGCATATAAATTCACATGAGTTGCAAAAGTATGTTGGATTTGTGTTTGTCTCTACAATATTGTGTGTGATAGTTGTTCACAATAGATATCACGAAATTTTGGTGACAATTTTTTAACATCTTGCATGTCGTCTCTCTCAAAACACTGACAATACTTTGGCACAGTTCAATTCATGATCAACAAAATGTTGAAACAAAATTCACAAACGTTTGGCAACATTTGGTCAACTTTTTTTATTTGCAATTTTTCTGACTTTTGACAAAAATTTGTCAATTTTTCAACAACAATATGCAAAAGTAACAAGTTGACAAAAGTTTGACAAAATTTTGAACAACAAAATGCCAAAAATAACAAATTGATAAAAGTTTGACAAAATTTTGCAAAATTTTTGTGTACTTCACCTCTGCTTGAATTTTGGCAAAAATTTGGCGAAAATATTGTCAAAAAGTGCCAATTTCACGACAGTTTCATGAAACTCTGACAACGTTTTGTCTCTTGCGTTTTTTTTCATGCCATCAGTTTGCATCATATATAATGACACAAAATCTTTATTTCTGAGGTCTGTTATGTGTTTTTCTGTGTTTCGTTAATACATCTGATATTCCGATATATTAAAGATGTTGCTTGCTTTACATTTTATCAATCTTCCATTTTCTTTTTACTGAGAGGAATGCTGGAAAAGAGGTGGTGAAGTAATATAATTTGTAACGAAACGATTATTTCAGTGATTTTGGCCATCATCTACTCCGAAATAAAATCAAACATAAAAATGCAACAACGAACACTTTACTTAAATACAGAAAACCTGCTTTCATCAAATCCAAATTATTGTTGTTGTGAAACTGTTGACAACATAGAAAAAATGTGGGATTCAAACCAATTAGAAGTTTATTATAACGGCATGGTGGCGCTTGCAACAAAATTAGTCATGTGCATATGAATTCACATGATTTTTAAAGTGCAAAAGTATGTTGCATTTGTGCTTGTCTCTAAAATATTGTGTGTGATAGTTGTTCATAATAGATATCACGAAATTTTGGTGACAATTTTTTAACATCTTGCATGTTATCTCTCTCAAAACATTGACAATAGTTTGGCACAATTCAATTCATGATCAACAAAATGTTGAAACAAAATTCACAAACGTTTGACAACATTTGGTCAACTTTTTTTATTTGCAATTTCTCTGATTTTCAACAAAAATTTGTCAATTTTTCAAAAACAATATCCAAAAGTAACAAGTTGTCAAAAGTTTGACAAAATTTTGAACAACAAAATGCCAAAAATAACAAGTTGATATAAGTTTGACAAAATTTTGCAAAATTTTTGTCAACTTCACCTCTGCTTGAATTTTGGCAAAAATGTGACAAAAATATTGACAAAAAAGCGCCAATTTCACAACAGTTTCATGAAACTCTGCCAACTTTTTGTCTCTTGCGTTTTTCTGCTGTTGCCAACAGTTTGTATACCGTTCAACGACACGAAATTTTAGTATCTAAGGTCTATATTGTATTTTTGTGTATAACGTCTATGCATCTAATATATTCAATTTGTTGCTTACTTTATTTTTTATCAATTTTTCATTTTCTTTTTACTGAGAGGAGTGCTGGAGAGAAAGTATGGGTGAAATAATATAGTTTAGAATGAAATGAATTTTTCAGTGATTTTGGCCATCATCTACATCAAAGCACAATAAATGGAACCAAAGAGTGTCTTTGTAACAAAAAAAATTTTGCCTTTATGCTATTTAAAGCATAGTCTTCATAGAAATCAACCTGCTGGAATTGAGAAATCTCACTCGGATTCCTGTTAAAAGCAGTTTTCGTTGGTTTTATGAACGTGACAACATTTCTTGCATCACTGAAAACTTGGTCAGTTTGCCTGGTTTTTCAAAAATTTTGCTCTTTGTTTCCAGCTAGTGGCTGAGACACTCGGAATGGGCAATTTTACAAAATTTCGTCAAAAAAGACAAAATTTCGTCAAAAAATTGACTATTTGACAAAATTTTGTCAAATTGACGAAATCGGGAAGCAATTTTCAGAAATCCCTATGCTTAACTATAGGAGCGGCGTCTCCAAGCTGACGCAATAATTTTTCATCCGCCGCACAGCGTTTCTTCCGAGATGGCGGTGCGCAGGTTAGTATGGTACAACAAACACTTCCCAAGTTTTGTTTGGCCACCAAAAACATCTAAAGCACCTTGAATTAGTGCCTCAAAATGTGTTCTGTGTACTGGAAGCATTTCTAGCCCAATAACGGTGAACTGCTTTTAAACAATTTTGCTTTTAGTCATTTTAACAGATCTAATAAGTTATTACTGTATTACTGTAAAAAAGGAAGATCATTGAAATATTTGCGAATAACTTCACGTGAAATCACGTTGATCACCAGCGACGGTAATCGTATTTCGTTTTGACATTTATACCTGAAGCGAAAATTTTCTACAACCTACTGACACTCTATACATCAAAGGTAAGTTAAACGCAAATTTTTGAAGGCTAAACGGATTTCTTGCGTATAGAATTTTCTGGCTGCTGGTCCATTACCTAACTAGGAAATATTTTGAAACGATCGGGGGCGGATCCAGCCTGTAAGGTTAGGGCGGGCGATTTCAGTATTATTTGTTNGTCATGCCTGATTCCGGGTTCACTACTATAAGATCGGTGAAGTGTATTTCGCAACACTGCTGCGACAAAACAATGGACGTCAAAATAGCCTTGAATCGCGAGTGTTATTTTCCGAGTTGTACAAAATCATGATGAATAAAGTTACTTTCGTAGGTTTTAGGGGAGGTGATCGCCCCAATCCCCCCTGGATCCGCCCACGGAAACAATGCATACCAGTCTTATTATCCAAACTCCACTACAGTCGTCTTGTTTGCGGATGTTGAGGGTTTATCATGACAACAGTAAAAATTACCAGACACGGGGGTTGTTTTCAGGGTTTGACCTTGGTGACCTTTAAGACATTTTGAGAGACAGGAACTACTTCATCTGAATGCCGAGATGGTCATAAAGTGAGGTTTGATTGTATTTTGGTGGTGGTTATGCAGAGAGGTCTACTGTATTTTGAGAGACCGTTTAGGTCCCTCAAAACTCCTTAAAAACAACTCTGGACAGACATAGCTAATCCTAAGTGGAAATTTTTGAAAAATATGGTTTTTGGTCAACTTATGAAATAGTACCAGCAGCTCGAAATGTCAGGAACATGGATCTGGTGGAAGATCTCAAAACGGGTAAGTAGGATGCTTCCTAAATACCATGGTTTGCTAACCGAAAAACTGCCACATTTTCTGAAAGCTTTCCGATTGAGGTAAGAAATATCAAAACAATTTCTTTCAGTGCTAATTTGGGACGATCTGACCTCATTTGTTGCCTCATCCAGTCGCACTTCTGTTTTGTTCAACTCTGCAGCTTTATTGAGTTCAAGTGTGTAGCCCCTGTGGGCAACGGGGGCAATGCCCTCTCCAATTACGAACGTTGACTTGCACCAAACTTTTTCAGCCTTTTTTGCACCAAACGTTTTCAAGCCTTTGATGTATAGCCCAGAAAAAAACAGGCATAAAGCACTTCAGGGNAAATCAACGAAACTGCTTGAGAAACTCATCATGTACTTGAGCTTTCAGTCGAACCTTACAAANGCGGTATGAGTGGTATGCCAATTTTCCACGATTAATCAAACGTTGTGTATAGTCAGGGGTGTAGGCCTAGTGCTAAAAATTAAGTGTGGGAAGGCACGCAAAAAACTAGCCATTTTCAACAGCAGTTCGAAGAAGGTTGGTTGATTTAAATAATTTGATTTTAAATAAGTTATTTAAATCTTTATTTAAATCAAGCAAAAAAATCGTATGCAGTGTTGAAGCTTTGTGTGATTCTTATGACACATTCAATTAGTATTCAAATTCTTATGACAGACACAACTTAAGAGCAATTAAAGTTTTATCAATCATAGTTTCTGTGAGATCACACATTCTATGTCAACTAACTGCAAAAAAAGGACATGTGGACTGAAATCGCTAACCCTTGGAGACTCAGAAGCAGGCCCGTCGCCAGGATTTGGCAGCAGGGGGGCCAAAAACCAGATGGAGGGGCCGAAAAACAGACGGGGGGCCACATTTTTCAAATACAGAATTGGATGCATGCAGCAACCGGACTGCCAAACGTTAAATGGGGGGCACGGATTTCAAATGGGGGGAGGGCGGGCACCACTGCCCCCCCGCTGGCGATGGCCTTGCTCAGAAGTCAGAACAGTTAGAATACCACAAATCTGAACGTGTAGAGTTGCATAAATCTAGGTTTTATTCGGTCATTTTTCAGCCATAGACCGAATTTTTTATATGACCGAAAAATTAAGTCAATTAAGTCACAATGTCTGAAAATATAAACTAGTGATTACTGTTACGTCGAGTTTTAATACTACTATGGGACAAATAACTGAAATGTCAGGGTCACCGTGACCAAAATGCCTCTTCGCAAAACATGACCGAAATGTCTCAGCGAAAAAAAGTGACCGAAATATCTCATCGCAAAAAATTACCGAAATGTCTCAGTGGAAAAAAACAGGCATAAAGTAAAAGTTGTATCTAAATTCGATCAAACATGTAGGCTTTTGACCGTCGACATAGTAGTTTGAGAATATACTTTTGATTCATAATAATGTATTGCAGGGTTTTTACCGTTTTATACATGTAAGTCATTCTTTTGTAGAAGTTGAATTAGTGAAAGCTGCGGTGCTATAATTAGTTTTAATAATCGACTTAGCACCAAAAAAGCTGCCAAGATTTCATTTATGTACAAGCTTTGTAACATGCCATTATGTGTCCATGAATTTGATAAGCTGGTTTGAGTATTGTCATTTCAATAGATATTTCTTTTTATCTACCAGCACTGGTGTTATGAACTGATTTTCCTGGGATATTGCATAAACGCAAAGAAAGTTTGAATGAAAGTTCAGCTGTTTCTTATTGCTGTACTCGAAAACAGCACAAAAAAAGCATATTAAAACAACTTATTCGAAATTAAAAATTACAAGTGTTAGGTAGCCACCCCCTGCACATTAAGTCAAAAAAATCATTAAAAAATTTGATTTAAATCAAAAAAATCTTTTATTTTTGTTCAACCACCTTTTTTATCACATTTAGCTTGTTTTCAAGATTTTGTGTAAGATCAGTTAGTTTGTCAAGATTTCCATTCATGTTTCTCATGGCTTGCCAGAGTTGACTGAAGATTTCTTCTTTTGAAGTTGACATTATCCATGCAGCCTCGTTCATTATGTTTGATTTCTTCATTGTGTGGTCGATTATCCAAGATCAATAGACCAGCAAAATCAGCAATAGGTTGTAAATTGTTTAATACAGTATTAATTAAGTTATTATCTACATTATCCCCTCTCCTATTCAAATCGAATCAATCTTTTATTCCGTAATAAAATCTTTTATTACAGGAATCTTTTTTCCGCCATGACCATGCTATTCATTGCCAAGTAACTGCTTTTGTTGTGCTGAACGCCTTAATCATAAATAGAAATAATTCATAACAGTCTTTATTTTGTAGCTTTCCCAGCCAACTGTTTGTCTGGATGAATATGGAAAGTCCTTGGACAACTTTTTACAGACAGCAAGAGTATTTTGACAAATACAATAACGAAATCAACTTAACAATGACTTACAGGTGCCTATATTTCACATTTTGCGATTAAAAATTTGATTATCTAGTCTAGACTAGTGTGGACAACTACAGGCTCGCGGGCCGCATGGCCCGCCACAACGCTTCCAGTGGCCCGCGGAAGCATTCAGGAAAAATCTTCTGATTTGAAATTTGTTGAAAAGCGTGTGAGGTTACATTTGTCTCACTGAATTGCTTGCGCTGTATAAAGTGCATTTGCAGAAGAGCAATGAATGAAAATTACCTTTGCTGTGTACCATTATTGGTTTTGTTTTATTTATCTATTTATTTATTTTACTCTCAAATTAGAAAGTACGGCCCTCCGCTAACCCTCCACTGCGGCGCCTGTCTGGATAACCTATATGCGCTTTTTCGGTGCCCCGGCGTTCGTTGTCTTGAATAGTATACATCTGGTGCAATGAACTCCGTACGACCAAATAAATCTGTCTATCTGCTAAATGGCGACCTTCTCAAAAGTCAAAATGACCCCCCAGCCGAATTAATTGCCCATCCCTGCAAACTGTCAAGAGCTTGTGGAAATTAGTCAGCAAAGATAGATTTCCCAAACTAAGAGATTTCGCGCTAAAAATGCACTCGATGTTTGGAAGTACATATGTGTGTGGGAGTAGCCTACACTTTCTACACTATGCAGCAAGTCAAATCTATAAACAGAAATTGAATGGAAGACAAAAACCGGACGATAGTCTTTGACCTGTTAGTTGCTACCACTAAAACTGGTTTTGATAAAGGAACGATAGTGTCAGAGAAGCCTTGACGACAGGCATCCACGAGATAGAAATTTGTAATAAATTGCAACTGTCTTTCTTCCTTACCTTGCCTTTTTTACTTTTGAATTTTGTGAAAATGTTGCTTTATACATCATTTATTGGAAGTGGCCCGCAACTTGTCACGTTTTTGTAAAGTGGCCCGTAGGTCAAAAGTAGTTGGACCACGGTGATCTAGAGGCTAGAGAGGTACAGAAATGCTGGATGTCAAATATATTCCTTTTCCATTTGTGGTGACTTACCAGCTCTGTATGTAATAGCCTGCTCCAAAAATATATTTTATTGAATGTTGTTGAGCTGTCCCACACGTATGAGAAACCGAGAAAACTATTTAAATCACAGATAAGTGCGTATCTTGTCTTCAGTCAATAGAAAGGGAAAAAATTGTTTTGTGTGGTAGAGTGTTTCGGAACTAACACACCCATACGAGTTGCAACTTATTTTGATCTTTTGTGCAGAAAAGACTCAGATGTTTTTTATCCTTACTCCACAATGCAGCCACAACAAGAAAAAGGTTTGACAAACCTGGAAGCCAATATGCTCGGTAAAATCCACGAAAGACAAAAACGATTGGCAGTCTGGGTTGTTGGAAACTGTGGGTACACTAGAGGTGAGATATCTGTAGATAAATGAAATTTTAGGTAAAGACAAAAAATGCATAGGTTTTGAAAACGAATAGGCATCCCCAAACACACTAATAAAAACTTGCTTCTTCCTGTGATTGATTTCTAAGAAAAAGTAGAAATCTTCAAAAACATTCTGAATTTTTCAGCAAAAAACGGTTTGGATAAAAATGAACGCACGTCGCTTAGCATTATTTGCATCGGTCTGAAGTTGTAAAATCTATGTCTTACACGGAAGCAGGTGAAGATCTTGGTGCAATATACGCCTAACTGATCTCTTTGAAAGATCTGTCTACTGGGACAAACATCCTGTGGATTTCCTCGGAGACTGCTCCAAATGATGTGGTTTTCTGTCCTGACTGACCGTAGCCGGCCACTGCGACCTTTAACGTTATATCCTGTGCACTTTCCGACTCCCTGAATTTGTCCAGGAGGTGCTTTATTGTGACCCTGGTTGAAGAGTTTCCGCCTAGAATGTCCCTCCGAAACTAATTCATCGCGAAAAAGCCTCTACAATTTTGATCCTCTTCTGCACGGAGTATCTTGCTGGTTGATCCACTGAAGCTGGGAAATAAAACTTTGAAGGTCTAACTACGATTTACCTTGAAAGCAGAAGCCTGGGTGAATCTGATTTGAATTTATAATAAAGTAGATACATCTTTTTATACCACTATGTANGATTAACAGCAAAAATCGAAATCAATTCAGGGATATATTTGGTTGTTTTTTCATTCTTTTTTTAATTATTTTCGTTTTTTTATTCCATTTGTTCTTAAAACATGTTTTCCTAAAAAAGCGATAAAACTTTGATTTAACATAGATTTTGTTGTTTTTCTTTAAATAAATTTCGCTGAGCTTAACAGCTTCATCATTGTTCTTCCAGGAGCTACAAAACGTCTCCAAATGATAATTAGTTTGCTTCAAGGAGGCCTAGAGTTAGATGTTTATGGATCGTGCGCTTTGAGACCTCTTCGTGGAAATTGGTTGGATCTTTCAAAAACTGTTTCTGGCTATAAGTTTTATTTGTCGTTTGAGAACTCATTTCACTGCCGTGACTACATCACAGAAAAAGTTTGGTGGAACGCTTTGCACATTGGACTAGTTCCTGTCACCAGGAAAAAAATGAAAATGAGTTACCAATGACAGTACCCTTAGAACCGACTGGGTATTGCCAGCTTTGTCGACTACTTCACGAGGACGATATTGAGGCTGAAAAAACGGGATCCAGACCTTATCGCAAAAGTTATCCATGCGTGACTGGTGGTACGGCGGAGAAAACCCGGAATGCTTGCTACCGGAAAGCGTCTTAGAGTGGATACTTAGTTTTTACCACAGGTTTTTACTGGTGTTTGAAGTTCACATTAAAATATTAAGTTACAAATATTGGTACCTTTTGACAACGCTTGTTTTTGTGCTTCTTATGCTCTTCTGCTTCTGACACAGTTCAACCACCAAAAGAGTGTGGAGCAGTGATTTATTTTTATTATGCTGGAAAAATGCGTGCAAATTTCCACTTCCAATGCAATACAGTTTCGTTCGTAATTAATCGTAGTAAGCTATCATTGCACTCAGAATAACAAAAATTATTCCGACGAAGTCTCACTCGTAACAAACGTTTGCTTTTGGGATCAAATATCCACTGGTGCGTTTCCCTTTGTCGTCGAGCTGTTTTTCGTTCCTTCACCTGACAGCAGAATGTGATTGTGGCAGGCAGCGATGTTATTGGCCAGTAGTGCTTATTACACAGAACAAGGATTATTCACATCAGTCGAAGTCTTGCACATCATTTTGTCGTTTTGTTTTCATTTTTAATTAATCACTATTCAATATTGGGCTAAACAGTTTTTACTAGTGGTTCCTCCACCGTGCCAGCTCTTTTGTATACAGACCTGCTATCAGTCAAGTAACGTTGTTTGCAGCTATTTTCATTAAAAAGTTCTATTGCTATTTAAATACGTCTTTGTCCACTTCCACTAGAGTTGGTAGCCAAGAAGACATTAGCGAGATGTTACCCATCCCTTGGAAAGCTGCGCCTGTTTATGCAATGGCATGATTCTTACATTTGCCAAAATACTTTGCAAAACTGCGAACCGTGCTGTGCATTTTGCAAACTCATATGAATATTTACGGTGTGCTGTTTTAGTACAATCGTTATGTCTCAAAAACACATTGATAAACAAAAATATGACTCAACTTTTGTTGTCAGTTTATTCTAAACGTAAACCGTGGTTCTCTCTTTGATCACTTGACCGCTGCTCCACTGAGGATTTTATCGAGTATATTTCGACAACATCACTACTTCTACGAGCAATAATAACGATAAAGTAAACACTCATTCTTGTATCCAAAAGAGGACTCAGATAATTTGCTGGAGAGAAAGGGAAAAGTCTATACACAGTTTTGATGAGCTGGTTATTTGTAACGTTCACTGGGGCGGTAAGTTTTTGCCATTGCTCTCTTAATGAAATCAATTCCCCAATTTTGTATTTCACATTCCAGAGTACATTTTATTAGTAACTTCAATTTCACTTTAAAGTGTCCATTGATTCATAG
>JGI24159J19872_10012977_pt1 | contig 10846 bp, 4 predicted proteins | sample Ectturendosymbi4_FD_19872 | JGI IMG/M metagenome (IMG submission 19872)
TGGGCACTTCAGCAATGATTGAGAACTTTTTAATGACCGTACTTTCAGAGCGTGATTTTCCGATTTTCGCAAATTGATTGACGCTTTCCATTTTTTTTCACAACAATGGGTGAGGGGTCCTCACAAGTGGATTAGCCTAGGGCCTCGCATCAGTTAATCCGGTCCTGCGTGTAGTACTAATTTGTACGACATCAATCGCAAACCTTTCACAAGAGCCCCTTTTAAAACAGCCTCGGGCCCTGCAATTGATGCAAAGTATTTGTGTCAGGTTTGCTATTTTAGGGTATGTAGATTGCAAATACAGTATTAGCAAGTAGGCTATAGTATGAGGTGTTAAATTTAGACCACTCAACTTACTTAAGTTGCATTGCCTGAACCACTTTCGGAGATAGTGCAAGTTGCCGTAAGTAGCCTATAGCCTAACGCTTTTTGGTTGATTTTGAGATGGTGGTTTTCAGAATGTACCGTACGTTTTTTGTATTTTTAAAATGTACAATACAGTGTGGGCCAAAAGTAGACGTGCTCTTGATTGCATTTTTATATTCATGGCTGAAATTTTGGTAGGGTATTGACAAATACTGGATCATTCCGGAAAGAAAATTATTCTACTTTCACCACTGATGAAAATGCTAGACTACTTGGACACAATGCATTGCTGCTCCAATAACGTGATATCATTTTGGCATGTCAACAATAAACCTCCAAAGTCTTACCTGTATTGCAGCTGGGGCATAATATCCATCTGTAAACAAAGCAGCAATGCGGGTACCAGCCAATGACTTTTTACTCGCGTTTTTTGACATGGTCTATCATATCTCTAACTGGACCTGACAAAAAGAAAAAGGAACATGACTATATTCAGTAGGACATATTAGGTGTGTACCCTATTTCCGTTCCAACTATAACACGACGATATTGATTCGAAATTGTACGGAGTATTTTGGATATTTTGAGAAAACTTATCGAAATGATGTATGCGTGGTTAAACCTTTTCTTACTGGACACAACGGTACACCATTTGCAACACGAATTACAAACAATTGTTCATTGTTTAAATCAGGGTGGTCCAAAACTGCGAGCATGAAAGGCCACATTACGGTTTGAGAAGTTTACGGGCCGCAAAGAGAGGAACAGGGTTGCCAGATTGGCAATTTCATGGCCAATTTATAAAAATGTGGCCATTTTTGAAGTGTGCTTGCCATAAAAACACATTTGGCTATTTTACAAAATTTGGCCATTTTTTCATTTTGTCACTGTGAAATTAAATTTTCATTAAATAACTTTGTCTTTTTGTATTTTTTGGACGGACTTCGTGTCATTGTAACAGTAACGCCATGGTATTTCAATCTTGTGTTGTTTTGAACTTAGAAGTGTGTAGTAATGATTTAGCCCTTGCAGTCAGCAGATTTTGTACAAATACTTCAGTCAGTGATAAACTAATGGTTACCTACTATTGGTAGCCTAGCTGCTACACTTGTATCTGAAGACTGCTGCACTCAATTGGATGTGAGTGATAATTGTTATAGTAGAAGCATTTGCATTGTTGGTTAGAATTTACTGTTGGAAGTTTCTCATCACTCTTACAGTAACACTGCATTGCAGTATTTCAGAATCTTGTATATCTTTGAAGTGTGTACTACTTATATAGCCCTTACAGTCAGTAGATTTTGTACATGTGTTTCAGTCGGACTTTTCGCATGACTCAGTCCTTGCTACCCTTTGGTTCGTATATGTGATCTTATTATGGTTTTCAGCATGTGATTATAATCATCAACTTAATTCAGTTCATGAATTTCATCTCTTGTTCGTAGAATTGGAGCACAAGATCGATCAAGAGATTTCTAGCATTGTCATTGCATTGAAAAGTTAATTTCAAACTGTGTAACACAAATGGGTCAGATTTCAAGCAGTTGTCTACAATCAAGTCGGCAACCAGCGGGTGGCAACCGGCAATTTCCTCGCCCGACATTTCCAAAAACATATATAGTTTGCAGGTACAAAGGTGCAACAACAGGTAAGAATCATTTTGCCCCCCCACACACTGAAAACATGAGGCGGTTGCGGCCCTGTCTGCAGTAGTATTTAGTAGATGATTGTAAGTTTTATTAAGGCAAACAAAGAGATGTTTCAAAACACAATTTTAAGTTCATAGCAGAAATCGCTATTTTCGGGTTAAGCCTTGCTTCTTTGGCAAAACCAGATTTTTTCGGCAAAAAATATCTTGCTTTCCAAACATTTCGAGTCCCCTATGATTATACCAATTACCACATTTAAAGCATTGTGTATTTTTGGCCATACATTTTTTTAAAACCAGCCAATTTTGACTTTTTTTAAAGATTTTGGCCATAAGCAACGGAAAATATCTGGCAACTCTGGAGAGGAACTTCACTGCAATTAAAAGACTCGTTTGCTGTTCTAATAGACCTGATGTTTGCTGCACTCCTAACGGAATTTTTTATTCTAGGGGAATTTTTAAGTTTTCTGTTTGTTTGCTAATCAAAATAAAGATTTTCTGCTAGAAAAAAGATACACAACACACCGACAATATAACAAAACAATTTTTTGTTTCTTGGTTTTGATTATAAAGTCAGTGTCCGCTTTAATTTCCGTAGTCGGCAAACGCAAGCAGGCATGCAGGTTTCATCAGCCATTCTAATTTGTGTGTCGCTTTTCAATCGCATCGTAATTGAAAGCACTTTCGTAAATTACGAACATGAAGCACATCTTCAGTGCAAAGTCTCTTAAGCGGGGGAAATTGCCGGGTTGCCCCTGGTTGCGGGCCCGGTTACCCTTCGATTATTTCAAAATTGGTTGCCTAGAATTTCCATGGTATTTTTCATATGTTTTCTCGTGTTTGGTGCTGTAATCCTTCTTTAAATAAAAACTCTGTCGGAATGGATATTACTTGCAACCTCACAAGACACTATGGTTTGCCCTCCCAGTTGCAATTTTACTTTCTGTTTCCCTCTGACACTTCTCTTTTGACACTCATTTATTGTTAAATTGCTGTACTTGACTAAATATTACTTCATTACTTGCACAATGCACATCCTCTAATTGAACTCGAAAATTAGTTACAAAGTCTATGTTTGCAACAAAGATAAAAAATAAACACATGCTTTGTGGTCAAAGAGTACTGCAGCGTTAGCCTAGATGTTAGCTCTTGTAACGTCATAAATTGCAAAACGATATTGTTACCCCCTAATAGTTACATATTGAGCTGCACTTTAATGATGTGGGACTTGCAAGGGCTGTGTGACTACTACAATGTATTTATGACTTTGTGTAATATCCGGCACACTGAAAGCGTCGCGGGCCACACAAAAACTGTCCGCGGGCCAGTGTTTGGACCACGCTGGTTTAAATCATTTGACGTCGTCTTCGGGTACACGCATGACTGGCAAGTGTACCCATGACAATTCAAACCGGTTTTACATTCAAGGAGGCACAGTGATTCTAAAAATCCAGAGGTCATATTTAGGATTGACACAGTGTTTCTCAACCTTTTCAACGCTGCGACAGACTACAGAAGTCTAAGCGTTTTCGCGGCACAATTTCACGGAATTAATACAATAACGATGCTTTAAGAATTTAAAATCTTAATGTGATGGCTGTGCTTGCTTTCGAGAGCAAATCAAACTGATGCGAAGCTCCAGTGGCGTTAAGAAAACTCAGTTTTTCGTCAAATAAAGGTTATTTTCAAGTTGTTGTAATTATTTTCCGGATGGCCCTTATAAACATGAATTTAAAATATTCAGCTTGTCGAACAAATCCAGAAGAAAAAAATTTAACCTCCAAAGTTCATCATGAACAAAATTTCCAAAGTCGTTTTTTGAATTTCTACAAAAGAGATAATTTCAGGTTCCAATGGGCACATACGCTTTAGCCCTTTTCCTTTCGAAAGCAACCTAAACAAAAACATTCGTATTCCGAACACATCACTTTACAAAGTTTAGAAAAAAAGTCGACTCTACACAGATTTAACATCATTTACGCCTCAAAGCAATTGTTCATTCCAACAAACGTGTCGTGCACATTCCAAAATATTGGCGGTGCACATGAAAAATTCTCGCAGCGTACGAGTGTACCGCGCCGCCAGGTTGAGAAATGTTAGATTGACATGTTCTTACAGCAAAACTTGGGGTCACGTTAAACGCAACCTTGCTATTACATGAAGACGGCACAATAAGTTCTAAAAAAACAATGCGCCGTTTGAAACTTTTGGCATTTCTAACGTTTAAGTGACCCAGTGGCACAACGGTTTTTCGTTGTTCATCACAGACGCAGGCATATTGCGATACATAGCTTCATGTCATTTTTCGGCTTAAAGCCTTGGCATTAAACGCGTCCTTTTTCGGCGCATGTCGCCAAGTCCATTTGTTTCGTGGTCTGCGTTTCATTGATTTAACTTTCCTGATGATGAACACATAATTTTTAAAACTTCCAACGTTATTTCATTTAAACATGTAGTTCCTGCGTTGTTATTTACAGCGGTTCAAAATAGGTTTCCAAAATGTCAATGAAATATCTAGCGTATTCGAACGCACATTCATATCTAATTCGATTTTCACATCGATTACTTACCACTGAATTGTAAATGCCAGTTTATGCATGCAGTTACAAAAAATCTTATTGTTGTTTATGGCATTCCGCATACGTTATTTCTGATTATCTAAAAAATAAAGTTCAAGCGGGAAATCTTTTATCTATACTGAAGCTTGCAATGCCCACCCAAAGTTCAATTTTTGGACCACTGCTGTTTTGTCTATAGCTGGAGCTTTACCGATAAACCGCCACGCCCATACCCCAATTCCGCCGATATATATATATATCGCCAGCATCTGCTAATCAAACTCGCTACACTATTGTTTTGTTGAGTTCTTGGAAGTCCAAGTTGTTGATTCATCTCTGATTTCAAATTCCTTGTCCTGTTCCTTATGTTGCGCAGGCCCCGCCATCGGAGATCATGTAATTAATTACACATTTTCATGTAATTATAATTGATGTTTATGTTCTCGCGTAATTGCTATTTGAAAAATATTGACGAAATTACAATTTTGCTTCCAACAACTTCACATAGTTCGGACAAATGCATGAACAAAGCCAGAGTTGCAAGTGCTGAAGTTATGTTGAAAAGGAATAGATGCACAGAGCTTGTCAGGCGCACAGCACGAAAGCATGATGGAATGAATATACAGGGTAGCTTGACTGACCGATACAAAGCAAAGACCACGTGCGCTACTGTTATCATGACGCTTTGTTTGAACGTTAGACAGATCATGGATGAGTCAGTGAGGATGCTTGCGATAATGGCTGAACCACAAAATACTATGAAGCGAGATTGTTCGCTCCAAGGATCCGCGGCCACAAACGTAAAAGTAACGTGGATAGGTTAAAAAGAGCTGACAAGTGACTGCAACATTCATACCCCTGTAGCGCAAAGTATTTACCGTGCTGTAAGCAAGATTAAGACAAGGTAATGATGTGTTGTATGCTCAGTGTGCTGTGCGTAATGCACAGAAAGTTGTTGCCCTTTTAACTGTTTAGGTTTCAAGCACTTTTCGTGAGAGAGTGTTTAGTCAAATTTTGAGTAAGATAATTAGGTAGGTCAATGTTAAGTACGGTAAAACAAATTTTGTTGTGTACTATTCAGTGTTTATTCGTGCCGTCAAAGCACTTATCTTACGAAATGACGGCATATTACCAGGTTTGTCCACGGGAATGGGATTCCCATGGGAAACATCCCATGGGATGGGACAGGCATAAATTGCTATGGGATGTAAATGGGACAGATTAATATGTCTCATGGACAACGATAGGCTTGTCCATGGGAATGTCATTCCTATGGGAATCCCATGGGAAATGTCCCATGGGATGGGACAGGCATAAATTGCTATGGGATGGGAATGGGACAGATAAATATGTCCCATGGACAACCCTGCATGTTGCAGACATTATAAAATTTGAAAATGATTGAACAAAAACATTTTCCTGAAACCACTGTCGAATCACTTCCACGTCTATTGTCCAACTTTTAGGAACTTTATCTATTCAGGCTTACTGCAAGAAACGTAAAAAGAAATNCAAACTTTCAAGCAAAGCAACATCTAACCGCACGTTTAACATAAAGTATCTANATGTATTGTTTNNATTATCTTATTCTATTACAAANAAAATTGTAATTGCGATTTATTAATGAAATCGATTTCTTATCAAGTATTTGCTGATCGATTCCTTGCTTACCGCCATTGTGGCTGCAACAAATTTGTTTGTCTTAAGTTTTAAGACGACCTTGATAAAACATGAAATTACATATGATACCGTTATGAAAAAGCACCACCGCCCCCGTTGCCCCCTTTTGACAGGTCAGGGGCAAATAAATCAACAACCACATCTATTAAATATATAAAACCTTCATAAAATTCCTCTTGGTAGACTTGGTCACTCTTTTGAATACAACCTCTTTCCTTAGGTTCCTAAATTAATGCACCTCGGTTAAAAACATCTAATCTGTTGTACTCATTACCCACCTAGTCCTGCTGTATATAAAATTTCTTCCCTAAATTTTGCTCTTCATAAAGATTGTCATCACTTACCATCTGTTTTTTTTTGATCATTTTTCAGTCAAACACTGAAACGTTTTTGAAATTACTGAAAAAAATTAAGTCATTTTGGTCAGAATGTTTCAAAATATAGGCTAAAAAACACTTTGTGGCAAGTTTTAATACAACTGTGANACAAATGACCAAAATGTTTTAGTGACCAAAATGTCTCAGNTAAAACTGACCGAAATATTTCAGCGAAAAAAAACANCTTACCATACCTTTCACAGCCTAATTTATCATCTAGAGCAGAGGTTCTTACACTTTTACAGTCACGCCCTGATTGGCATTAGTCATTCAATACTCCCACCTCACCTTATCCCAAACTCAAACACAAAACAATTTATTTGCTATGTCTTGCTCTTCAAAAATATGTCGCTTTCATGCATGCTCACATCCCCCTTGTGAACCTTTCATGCCCCAGTCCTGTCACCATGGGGGGCTTTGGTAGGCTTATCCACCTTAAACAAAGCTCCAAGCCCCCCGAAATTGAAATATGAAACACTATTAATTAGTGGAATTTGTCAAATTTGAATGTCAAGTCCCCCCACACAAACATAAAGCCCCCTTATTGACGACTTTCTGGTGACGGTTCTGCATGCCCTACAAGGAGACACACTTCCCTGTTTAAAAAAACAGAATCTTGAGTAACTGCTACTATTTCTTCCATGCTATTCATAATGAATTTGTTGGGTCAAATCAAAACTGTGAGTGGAATTATTGAAAACAATGTTGATGTATGGAAGACTAGTCAGCAACGCACAGTAAGCACAAGCGATTAACTCAAATTTCTTTTATTGGCTTTTTGAACACACTTTTTACACACTAATTTATCTTGCCACAGTACTCAACATATGCCTCTAGTGTACAGGCATGTCTTTTCACATTAGGATCTTCTTTGAATTACTTGTCTTGTTTACATTTGTGTTGTGTCCTTACAGTAGTTTTCACAACTCCTGGATTTTTTTTTTCATTACCATTGGTTGGTGAGATCATTTTGGCAGTTTTCAACTATCCACTGTTATCTGCAACNCCACTACATGATAACATTTCAATAGGTTATCATAAAATTCACATATTTGTAAATTTCACCTATAGNAAATTTTGAATTGTCATGATTTTTATGCATGGTGCTATGTAATTTGAAATTTTGTGACAATGAACAAACATGTTTACTATAATNTGTAGCAGTCGAACAAAAATAACAGTTAAAATATCTAGTAAGAACTAGGTCTACCTATATTTTGGTAAAAATNTACCCCTATTTGCACTGGACAATGAATAGGCTGTACTTGCCAGCNTCTTTAATTTGCCCACAAAAGGTAAAACCTAAAAATCTGCACTTTTAGATAAATGCTGGGCTTGACCAGACTTGCAGTTTTTTACATGTGCTGCCAACTTCAATCACTACCAAAAAATTATAACTGTATTAGATGTTAGTATGCACAGGGTATTTTTTAACAACTTTGGTATAATACAATGAACACTGAGCATGGCAAGAAAAGAGTAACAGCCTTTCAACATATATGTTCAAAAAATGATATCAACCAATAACTACTAGTAATATGTTATTTAGAGGTTGAAAAATATAAAGTTAGTTGTCACTGTTACAAAAAACATGAACACTTCCAGAGATTTTTAGGTTGTGATTAATTTTGTTGAAAGCTACCAGTATCAGTCTGCCAGCTAGGAAATGGGTTATTTGTTAGTTATCGCACAGTCAGTAAGGTATCAACACAATTTTAAGTACTGTACTTATGATTCATTATTTTCATAATGCAATGGGGTGTTTACGGTATGCAGCTGTCTCCACATATAAAAAATGTATCTGCAAAAAAATACATGTCTAACACAGAGCATAAAAAATTGAGTACCTTTTCTTTAATCTTTCCTGAACTCCCTTAACATCTTGTACTGTGTGCCTCAACTGTTTTGGACAAATTATGAAATTGTTTGTTACTGTTATAACTATATAACCTAATAATTTTCAGGGTGCATACATCCATGATGCCATCATAAATCACCCACGCTCAATTGCTCATCATCAACAACTTTGTTCATGTCAAAAGAAAAACACATACTTAATATATCTCAATCTCATGAACTGTGTGGAGGAGCAGAGTTATTAAATAATTTCTAGTTAAGAAACATCAGCAAAGACAAAGTGAGTGGTAGCTTCATCATAACCTTGACATTATCAAATGCATTTGCTAAAAAAGCACATGGGAGATAAAGGAATGACAGTGTCTATGTTGCTTCATGAGGCAAAATCACTGCTGGAGCTATTTTGCCTTCAGCCGAATGCAATTAGTTGAAGTGATCACATAACATGTTCAGAATGCTTGGCATGCTTAGTGGGCCAACGGCTCTATCCCATGAACAAATGTTGTCATGGTTTCAGTGATGGCAAGCTGTAAGCGGCTTCTTGTCTGCATTGTTGAGTGAACTGTAGGTTGAACATAAAGCTTAAACCCTAATCCTAAAGCTTAACCATTGTCTCTTTAGGTTTCCTACTTGTCACATTAACATTTCAATCAATCATGCTCAACTACAAGCAAAATAGCCCCAGCACAGCTTTTGCCTCATGACTGGGGGCATGCCTTCCCAGGGGGCATATCAAGGAATTTCCAGGAGGTAACAAGCCATTACACACTCTACAGCAGTGTTTCTCAAACTTTTTTATTCCATCACCTCTTTTTCACCCTTGACACGACGTTTTAACCCCCCAAGCTTGATATAGCATACACACGGTAGCAAATTCAAAGAATTTTATTTAAAGAAAACATTAAATAGTTGAACCAAGCTATCAAATACCTGAACTAAGCAACTATATTATGACGCTAATATTACATTCAGAAATCTTGTGAAAATATTCCACACTGTAGCTGGGCACATAGACGATCCAGAGTAAAAATTTAACAAATAAATTGCTTTAGCAACAACCTCCAACGATTATTATAGTAAAGTAAAATTTGCAAGAAACTAACAAGTCATACTAGTAGGCTACTGAAGTCAACTCAATGATCGATTAGTGGTTGAGCAATGTTGCCCCCTTAGTGTTGTTTTTCCCTCTATCGTCCCCTTTGGTTTTATCCCCCTTGCCTCACAAAATCACCCCCAAGGGGGCAGAGAAGGGGGTGATTCTTCCCACTTTAAGGAACCACTGCTCTACAACATGGAAGTTGTTTTTGAACAGAAAAGTGTTCCGTCCAATTTATTTATTTAAAGTCATGTGGGCTTGAAACAAAGGACAGTTACTTAAACGAGGCATGGTAAAGAAAATGTTAAGAACCACTGACTAAAAAGAATTGACCAGTGTAACAAATTTTTGCCTGCTGAATTTCACTAAAAGTACAGCATGTTTTTCTGCTGCACAAATCAGAATAGTTAAAAAAAAATGCAGTGAAAGTCCTAGCCGAGCCGAATCAATGGATTAGAAGAAATCAGGAAGACCCAGAAAGACCTTTTGCTTATAATGTTCACAGCCAAAAGACAAAAGTTTACCCTATCCTTCTCACAATAATACTAACAGGCCTATTATAAAAAGCAAAAGTTTTGTTCCACATGCAATGATGTCAGGGCCTCAACCAACTGATATTTTCAGGGGGGGGGCAAAATGATGTAACCTATTGCTGTACCTAAGAAATACATACGTTTTTTTAATTTGGGGGGGGCAATTACCTGATTGCCCCTGCCTCTGGTTTCAGGCCTGAATGATGTTATACTATAATTTATAGTCTTTGCACTCACAGTACTGTTTCTGCAGACAAGGTGACTGTTTAAAACTTACAGCAAATTGAACTTGAGTTAAATTGACTTTGGTAAAGATTAAAATAACTCCTGACGTCACATACTAGGGCAACTAAGATGTGAACTCAACAGTAATACCAGGTGTCTTGAAAACTGATCCTTTTCAGATTTCAGTAACAGTACTCTCAGTACTGTAGCTGTAAGTGGGTCAATCCGATCCTTTTCAAATTTCAGTTACAGTACTGTAGCTTATGGTAAGATCTGTGCACAATTGATAGAAACAGTACAAACTCAAAAACTGGTTGAACTGCTATTGCAGGGTTTTTTAAGGTGTTTTAGGGACCCGATTCAGGTCCCTGGAATTGAAAATCGGGTCCATAGAATAGCGAAAATTATCATCGGATCCCTAAAATCAGCGAAAATCGGATCCCTAGAATCAGAGAAGTCAGGTCCTTACAGGTCCATACCAGGTACCTAACATTTTCCTTAAAAAA
>JGI24159J19872_10012978_pt1 | contig 10846 bp, 10 predicted proteins | sample Ectturendosymbi4_FD_19872 | JGI IMG/M metagenome (IMG submission 19872)
GGCGACTATCGTCCAGTGTTTCGTCTGCCATTCGATTTCTGTTTTTAGATTTGACTTGCTTCATCTTAGATACTGTACTCTTACACACGTATGTTTTCCAAACATCCAATCCAGTTTATAGTGCAAAATCTTTTAGTTTCGGAAATCTATCTTTGCTGACTAATTTCCAGAAATTCTCTACAGTCTGGTCTAACACCGTTAGTATTGTGCATTGTTATTGAAAGGTGCTATGCTTGTTCTAATTAAAATTACATACAACAGGGATGGGCAATTAATCGGCTTGGGGCACCTTTGAAAAGGCCGCGTTTACCGGATAGATAAATAGATTCATTTAGCGGTATTGAGTTCATTGCGTCAGATATAGCCTTCTCGTCAAGACTACGAAAACCGGGGCACGAAAAAACCCAGAGGATATCCAGACTGTTACCGCAGCGGAGGTCCGTTCCTATTCCAATTTGATTGTAAAATAAATAAATTAAACAGAAATGGTACACAAAACACTCTCTATTCATTGTTCTTGTATAAATGCACTTTATCTAGCGCAAAATATTCAGTGAGAAAAATGTGACCTCACACACTTTTTAACAACTTTCATATGGGCAGATTTTTCCTGAATGCTTCTGCCGGCCACTGAATATGCTGTGGCGGGCCACATACGGCCCGCGGACTTGTAGTTGGACCACACTGATCTATACCTTTCGATAGAGTAAAGAAATAAAAAATGTAAGCCGTCCTTGATTGTAAGCCGCATGAAATGATGAAAAAACTTTATGAAATACAGTACTCAACTGCATATACAGTTGGCTGCGAGAAGAGAGTTTATAATATAAACACTACAGTGTATTCTTACCAAGAAAAATATTTTCACAGACTAGAGAGTGACTCGATTATATATCAGTTTTTGACTAAAAATTATATCAGTTTTTGACTAAAAATTCGATAACGTTGCAGCAACCAAGGCGAGAAAACTTTGTCTTTGAAGTTACATAATTACAAGTAAAGCGTTACATCACAGTGTTTCTTTTATTTTGTGTTAACGTTTCATGGTAATATATCCAAAGTAATGATTTAGGATTTTGCAATTTTCTATTTGTCTAGTAGCTTTGTAAAAAAAAACATTTGCCTTGAGTCTGCCCTCAGTCAGGCCTTTATGACGTTATAAAACTTAAAATTCTGGGTGTGCATGCTCCAGAACCCCCTACAGCTCGCACCAGCGGTGATTGTGACCAGACCTGACGAGCAGACCCGCAACCAGGGGATTGGAAACCAGGCCACACCCCGAAATTTCCAAAAACATTTTGAAGCCGCCAAAAACATTTTAGTTGTTATGTAAAGCAACAAGTTGCAACTCTGGCTAATTTCATGCTGCATTATCAAAAGATTTTTGTGCCCATAAAATTCTGTCATTAAATTCATGCAGATTTTTGCAGATGTTCATTGATCAGGGAACTTTTTGCCTAGATTTTGCATTTTTTTCACTAGTTGCTACAATTCGAGTGTATTATTGCAAGTTGGAATGTCGCAATACAATAGTTTGAATATTCACTTCTGCGTGATCAGGCAGGTTAACAAAGAAGACAGTAAAATTTCCGTTTTTTTGCTCTATTTTCTCTTCCACACGCGGTTTATAAAAGAATTTCTGTCAGGGTCAAGCGGTGTGCGTTTTAATGAGTTTTGCAGCATTTTCCTGACCTAAATCTTCAGTCTTTTCTTTTGTACTTTGGTTTAACGTAGCTAAAAATGTAAGTACGTTAGTAAGTAAAAGATGTAAGTAACTTAAAATAGTGTTAGGTGAAAATAACATCTAAGGAGAACTATGACAAAAGTAGTAGATATTTGCCTGAGTGGGAAAGTCAGCATGTCTGGGTCACAAAAGACCCTGCTAGAACGGAGAGCGCATTTTGCAAGTTATGCTGCACAAAAATTCAACCAAAACGTTCAAACACTGCAAGCCACGAGAAAAAAGTAAAACATAAAAATGGCAGATCATTGGAAGGCACTCCATCCTTAGTGGCTGCTAAGAAGCGACGAATTGAAGATGATCTAAAAAGGGCAGAAATATCGGTTGTCGCTTGCTGCAAGCGCTGTTGATCATGTTGGAGAGGTCATCGCCAGCAATTGAAAAGGAAGCGTTTTGGTGAATATCAAGCTGCTCAGAACAACATGCAGCAAATAATAACAGTAGCGTCTCCGGCTATACAAGAAGATCTGAAACATGGTTCAGATGGGCTAAAGTATTGTGTTTTTCCTGATGACTGATGAGTCAACAAATGTACCATCATCAAAAAACTTGTGCGCCGCTGTCTCTTTTTTCAGTCGAAAAAACATTCGATTGCAAATTGTATAACTAACTACACGTGAAGGTCTAGAAGCGACTGGATGAACTCTTTGTAAATTGCTTTCAAAAATGATTTAGATAATATGAACCTTCCCCTGGATAATTTTATTGATTTCAGTTGCGATGGGGCCGCCGATATGATTGGAGTCCACAGCAAATTATGGTCAAGTCTGAAGGAAGCATCTCTTAATTGTATTTTGATAGACGTATATGCAACAAACTGTATGGCAGACTGTGTTCATCCAAACACTGTAGTTAAAATTAAAAACAAAAACTTTTCTGTAGGCTGCTTACCTGGCATGGAATCAACTAATATGAAGTTGGTGCCCCGCAGTATACTCGACTCCTTCAGTGTGGAATTAATAAAGCACTCAAATAAAATGCTTTTGTGCCCGCCTTTCAAGTGAGTCAGTTACACAACAACTCTCATAAACTAAACTACGAATTATTAGAAACAGTCAGTTGATTTTGTGTTTTCTCTGACACAACAAACTTTAATTTATGCGCTCAATAACAAAGAAGTATCATTTCATTAAAAATGCTAAAAAATGTTGAAACTTCCTTGTCGAAGTTTTTGAGATTTTGACCAAATTTTTGACAAATCAAAACTTTTGTGGATGCGCTTGCAACCTTAAAACCAGAGTTGAGCGGACTGTCATATTTTACGATCCACATCCAGTCCTGAAATTTTAAAACTCAGCCAAGTCCAAACATAGTCCAAAAATTTAAAGAAGGTACAGTCAAAGTCCAAATAAAGTCCAAAAAAACAATAAACTACAGCTTTTTAACAACAAAAATGCCACAATTCTTTTCCAATAACTCCGTCCAAATCCGGTCCTGATCGTAACGTTTTGAAGCGATTTGCAGTCCAGATGCAATCCAAATCCAAAAAATTGTTGTAATCCGGATCCAGTCCAATCCAAGTCCAGTCCAATGCTCACCACTGCTTTAGATACAACAGCATCTTGGATCGGTGTGAGAAAGTACAAAAATGGTGCAGGAGAAAGCGCTTTTGAAAAGTTTGCAATGTACGCACTGTCAGCCTGTCAGTGTCTTGTTTAATATGGCCAATTTCAAACGCAGTGGTGGAAGGAATTTTTTCGACTGTCATTTTGACCAAGACAAAGTTAAGGAATCGCATGAAGCTTAGGATTCTAGATGCATTGTTACTAGGTTACCAATTTTCTGTTTCGCAATTCCGAGACACCTTAATACCAGTAATCCCAAGATTGATGCAGCAGAACCTTACGAAACGTGATAGACATCAAAAGCAACAGCGCCTGCTGCGCGTCGTAGATGTTGATTGTGCAGCGTGGGCCTAATAACCTCTAGGACCCTAATTAATTTTATCATAATAGAAGAAACTTGTGAAATGGTGAATCATGGCATAAATGCAAAAAACTACTAAAACAGGAAAAATGAACAATTTGTATAAATCTTAATTTACGGAAATATAGTAATGAATGAACTCTCACTAAGACAAAGAGCTGTCAGTAACTTCCGGAACAAAAGTGACCCAGCCCGGCACACGGGACGCCAGACGTCAATTCCGCGACTGTCCCGGCCATTCCGGGACGTTTGGCAACCCTAATTGTTACGTATAAAAATGAACCTCAGTTTAAAAGAGATGTTACTAAGATTTAACAGCTACTCCAAAAATGCTCGATTTGTTTAATAAGAAACAAATGTATGATGATACAATCACGGAAAAAGAAAATTCTTCTGAAGATTTGGAATTGTGTTACATTGATGACTCTGATTAGCTGTAATACCTATCTTATATTTTGCTGTGCATGTTTTGCATGTGTATGGTTAATGACTGCTAATTGACATTTTTTGTGACTGGGGCTGGCTTTTTGGTGGCTATAGGTCTGGCTTTTTTGGTGAACAAAAGGTTTATCCTAGTGTAACATGCATATCCCAACATTGCTCAGTGCTAGCAGTACTCCGAGGATTCTGCCGGTAGCTGTTGTACGTGAAAATGATTACCTATTAGAAACAACGAAGTCTTGTTTATAGGTTTAGGTATCGTGGTAGAAACTGGTAAGAAGGTTTGGAACAACTCTAGGGCTAACTACTACCGGTACGTGTTAACCAGTACTATTACTGCTCGTTGCTAGGCTGCGTGATAAACGAACCTGGTGTATGCTGATTTAAGTTCCAGTAGTAAAATGGTGGTGATCTGCGCACTAAAACATAGGATACCTTTTTTCACCATATATGATGTGTTCCTGCTGGAACTTGATAATTTGCAGGTTGCTGGTAAGGAAAATATGATTGATATTGATTGAACATGTTTCTTAATCTTTAGTTAAAAACTTTTATACNGCTTGTCGTAGCAGCATCTGGGCAACATATATGCTNCTGCTAATAAGATACGAAAGATGCATGTACATATGGGCGTCGGAAGGTTTTTTTTCCATGGGGTGCAAACAGTGGATTTTTCCAGAGGTAGCCAAATAAATTTTCCCGGAGGGGCCAAAAGTGGTGAAATTTCGTTTATTCCTCTGCAAAATAAGAAAACAATATTTTTTGCTAACAATTTAATAGAAAAATATCAAATTTCAAAATCTAGGGAAGTCAATGTCCTTCCATGCCCTCCCTCTTCAAACACCCATTCACACTGTATGTAAGTGAAGTAGAAAGTTAAATATACATTGATTGTGATTGTAGTAAACTACTCTTTACGGACTGCAGAAGCCGATATGTTGACAAGGACTATTTCAGCCATAACTCGCCAGCGGATAGAACTAGAAAGGTGTTCAAACGCTCTAAAGATGCGGAAAGTCTTCTAGTTTAGATTAAAACAATGGAAAGTTTTGTATTTGATTTTTTGTGGGTTACGTCATAATAGGTTTAGGTTTAGGTTTTTTGGCCAATTTTACCTGACACTGGGCTCAAGGCCCAGGGGGTAATTTTTTATTTCTTTTCTTTAAAAAAAAACAGGCGAAAATCCGCATCTTTAGAGTCCTTGATTGGCTTTCTAGCGTTTGTGGTTTGAACCAGCAATGGTGAGTAATTAGCCTCTGGCACATTGTGGCAGATGTGGACCGTCCCACTTAGACATGTCTCCGTTATTCACCCCAACCACACTGCCAAAGAAATCTTTAGTAGTCAGTTCCCATATAGATTCGTGCGAAATTACTGGCACACAAGTTGGTTTTCCCTGTACTAGATGTCCTCGCCTGCTCATCTGTCACTTTATTTCCGGTCAGATGAATAAACTCTGGGCTACTTGTGTAGATGACCTGTTCATCACGAGCCCTGCAACTCCCGGAAGTTTTGGAAATCAGCTGAAGATGACGTCACCACTCGGCGGAATTGTGATTCCCGGTGTTAATGTTGGACGGCCGTTGAGTGTGGGCGGCAGTGTGAGAGGTTGAGCATATGCGAAGAAATCTGTGACTAGCAGTATCTTAATTAGACATTGTGTTTGGTGCCGTCGGGTCGGGGTTTTTATTGTGTTTTTGCTTTCATTCCCACGTTGTTAATGCCTCAGCACGTGGCGTGCACATACGGCAAACTTCCTTTAACCTTGAGCGCGCATCGCGTTTTATCACGACTCAACATTCAACTACCATTCGGTCTTCAGCTTCCAACCTTAAGAAGAAAACTAACCCATTTAATTATCGACGAGTGCGCGACAAGACGCACTACTTAATTGGCGTGTGTTGAGTACACGAACATTTTCTCGTAACACGAATAAGACTAGTTAATTAATGTTTGCTCCGCTGAACACAACTCATTCTTTAACACCGTTTGACCTTGCATGTCTTGGATTCACTCCAGAAACTAAGCTGCAGATAGGCTAAGCTGCGTAGGCGTATTCAATAAAATCAAATGTTTGGCAGAGTTTTTTCGTCAGACCTTGACCTCAGAAATGCGCCTGTGATTGTACAACCAATGGCTAATTGTTTTTTAATAAATGCACCTCTCTTCAGTTGTATCTGAACAAGAGCTGATGATGCCTACCTAGTAGGCGAAATATATACTCTGTAAAAGTCTGATTCTGTGCTGGGTAAGGATTCCTTTTGATAGACAGTGTCTCTTCTTTTGAGGCTGCTGAGCCGTCGTAAAAATGAAACTGCTCTGGCTCCGAAGCTTTTCTTTTTCATGAACATGCCTCCGTCTCCGGAGCTCGTGGTTTTCAGGACCATAGCTGCGGTTCTGGAGCTCTCTTTTTCCATAACATGGCTCCGGCTTTTGTTCATTTTCACACATTACTGTTTTCAATTGTCTTGGTGTGCCTTAAGTGGACTGGAAAAGGAAATATATGCCCCCGCCCAAAATTGTTAGTTTAGTCATTGACAAAGTAACTTTTTCATAGTGGAAAAACTTGTCAGCGTTTTTTTGCATACAGCATTGCTTGCAGTCGTTTGACTAGTCTTAGCTTCATCTGTTTCTATGAGTCTACGACACGTTTGAAAATGTCAACATGATGCCTTTCGAGATGGCGTTGCAAATTGAATGTTTCTGTCACTGGTTTGGCTCCGCAAACATCTCCATTTTCTTCAAGCTCACAGAGAAATTCATCTTTGATTTTCTTGAAAGGGCTAAAAACTTTGGTTTCTTACCTTTTGCCCTCATAATAAGCAGTGATCAATGGCAAAGTAAAGCACAATTTAACCTTAGGGGAAAATAAGAACGGTNAGTGTACTGGAAACATGACGTTTGCTTTCAAAAATAAAAACCTCAAGAAAAGTTCACATTTGTTTGCATTGCCTTTTCATACCATCCTGGAAATTTACTGTCATGCAAAACACTGCTAGTGTGCTACCATTTAGTTATAAATAACCTTTCATAATATGTTAGCAAACGTAATGGTTCCTAGTAAACTTTGCCAGCAATTTAGCAAACCTTGCTAGTAAGCCTAATAGTTTCTAATAAAAAATCCTACTTTACAACGGCGTGCCGTGCATTTCACGCTTAGACTTGCAGTGATATCTTATCTGAATCATACTTTCTGCCAATATCATCAGTATGACTGCATAGCTACAAACGCAGTGGATATTACATACCTACTGCTTATATAGCTTAGTTCTTTTTAGATCGATAAACTACTGCAGATCTAGTGTGATCGTTCTGACTAGAAAGTAAGACTTTGTGGTAGTTTGTAGCGTTTCCCATACTTCTACAAGCAATACCAGCACGTCTGTCCAACTACGACGCCATAGCCTTAGAGTAGGGGTCTCAAACTCAAATTACTCCGAGTGTCAAATGAAGACTAACAATTTAATCCAAGAGCCGCATTATGATGCTGACGCAACAATAGCCAGTGGCGTTTTTAAGGGGGCGCCTGGGTGGGCCATGGCCCCCCAGAGTTTTGGCTTAACCCTGTTTGGCTCCCCAGTTTTATCTTAATTTTCGTTTAAGGTCGTTTGGTTGACATATACAGTAGATAACTTTGGGCCAGAAATATTTTAAAGGATAATTTAGAAACCCTCTAACCTGCATTCAATATTTCCCAAATGCATGGCAAGCTGTGTTGTTGTTTTTGATGGTCGGCTGACTAAAGTTACTTATGACGTCACACACCAGTGGTTGCTCGGATCCTGCGTGAAATTTAGTCAGACCGCGGTCGTGGTGTTGAAGAATTCATTTCGAAGCTAAGAAACAGTCGCAGAAATGGGAAGATTGATCTTTTATGCATTTCAATGAGATGGAACTGGATAATACTCGTATTACTGTCAGCAGATTGTTGCTTGTTTCACTTGCAAAATGTTTGTGAAAGCATGAAGAATTGGCTTCAGTTAATTTATCCTAATTTATCCTGGTTGCAGTGTTGCGTTCTGCTGCCTTGTGTATTTGACTTCGAAATATCTTACGTAAGTGGTTTGTGACTACAGTTTAAAGTCAACCCACACATGTCCTGCAACCTCATAGAGTTTTGTACGGATTTTCTGTAATGATTCAGAAGCAATTCTTTCGCGTATTTCAGCTCTTTGCCCGTTGGTCAAACATTATCTTATCAGAAAAACACTTGAAAGATTTCGCAAATCATATTCAATTAGTTAAAATGATTTAAAACATGAAATAACTTTGAAAAGAGGATGTTTTGGAAGGAGTCGAAGCTGCCTATATCGCTTGAACAATTTGTTTCAATTATAACTACTTAAAAGCTGCGTTTGGTTGTTACTGGTAGCTGCAACTTATTTCGTCACCAGCGCTTCATGCGAGAAAACTAAAAAAATGAAATTAGTGAAAACATTTCCCAGAAACTCTATGACCAGTGAAAGATTGAGTAACACTGATCTACTTTCAAGTGAAAGGTACGAGCTGAAAAATAGATTTTGATGATTTCGTTGATGATTTTGACAGTCGACATATATAATCGAAGAATTAAGTTACATTGAAGTGACGATGATATAAAATCGTAACGTAGACTGTGCAGGGATCTGTGTGAGAATTATATTGCTCATTGTCTGTTTGTCTGAATCTTTTTAGGTTTAGAGTTAGTGAGTGTTTCGCTTATGACAAGACAGTCGTAAATCAACCCAGGTTTGAAACGTCAGCTTTTGAGGATTGGTCAGAGGAAAATTCAGTGTGAATTTCAAAATGAACGACTTTGTTGGGAATATTTTGCAAAATAAATTTTACGCTTGCTTTTACATTTTGCTATCAGGTACAGCCCTAAACGCCGAAGCACACTACCCCTCAGGGGTCAATTTCATTTTTTCCCCTGGATGTAAATTTACCCCAGGTTTCACCCTTGGAGGTAAATTTACCCCAGGTTAAGAATCAATGCCTTGGAGCAATAATTAAACAACGGAAACATCGAAGACTTGCATCCATTGTTGCAGCCTTGTGTCATTTATTGGAAACAATTTTGCTTAGTTGTCCTGAAAAGAACACTAGTCTAGGAAACGACCCGGAGCAGGAGCTACCTCTCAAACAGTCATATCTCCAGGTCCTGATTTTTAAACTGAGCTCCGGCTCCTTGCAAAATTCCCAGCTCCGACGCTCCGGCTCCGCAGTCCTGCTTTTTCTACGTTATTACACATCATTTATTTATTTTACAACTTTAACTGGATGCCAATATAGTACGTATGTTTATAAAGTCACTGAGGTTCGTTGCGGTGCATCGGAATTCACTCAACACACCTCATGACAACAAGGTAAATAAGCTAGCTGCAAGACCTGTTTTGGGTTCTCAAATCATAAATGATTAAGAGCTTCATTAGCTTTTCAATGCTATGACTAGAAAATTATATGCTTTATTTATTACTTTACATTATAACAATTCTCCAAAGTTATTAGTTAATTTCAAATGGTCTCAGGTTGATTTCAGAGAATGCACATGACACAGTTGCTTTGCGAATTTCACAACTGTACATCACATTTAACATTAATAGTAAGCTATAGCCAGGGCAATCGCCAGCGGGGGGCCAGTGGTGCCCGGCCCCCATTTGAAATCGGTGCCCCCCCATTTCACGTTTGGCCCCTCAGTTGCTGCATACATCTAATACTGTATTTTAAAAACGTGGCCCCCTTCTGGTTTTTGGCAACTCCTGGTTTTTGCCCCCCCCTGCTGCTAAATCCTGGTGACGGGCCTGGGTGCAACGTCGGCGTATTCAATAAAATCATAGGTTTGGCGGTAAACTGACATGAAGCTTTTTTGTCAGACCTTGCCCTCAGAAAATCGCCCGTGAACTATATCCGTTCAGATATAAAAGGTTGCTTTGGCAACTGCTGCGATAGGAAGGTGCTGTGTTATGAATTTTGTAACAAACTCAGATACCCGCTCGTTTATTCTCAATACTAGTTGCACGTTTTCATGTTAGTCGTCCATAGTTAACTCGCAGTGCACATTGCAGATGGTCGTCTGCTGGCATGTACTGCAGAAAATCGCAGATTCCAGTGCAAGAATGGAATATGTACGTTTCTCAAGTTTACGTGCGATGGAGAAGATGACTGTGGTGATAACTCAGACGAGCTGAATTGCAGTAAGTTTCATAATCTCTTAAACAAGCGTTGGTAGCAGTATACAGTAAAGAAGAAATGCGCCTATGATGGTCCAACCAGTGGGTAATTGTGGTAAAACATAAATGCATGTGGTAAAACATAAAGGCACGTTTCTTCATTTACATTGTTTTCATTATTTTACTTTTACTACATGCGTATATAGCACGGATGTATCAAGTCACTGAGGTTCGTTGCGGTGCATCGGAATTCACTCAACACACCTCATGCCAATGCGGTGAATAAGCTTGCTGCGAATCATTACGTCAACCGTAGTGGCTTTTGCATGCTGTTCAGTTGCCCATACTGTCGTTTGTTATCTTCAACATGGTCGTTGCCCAGCGTTTTCTTCAGCATTTCGAGGGTTCTGTGTACGACGTGAGATTTTTAATAGTTGTGGCCGGGAAAATCACGCCCGCATTGCTGCTCTGGGCTTTCTAACTGCCTGAATTGTGCTTCGTAAATAATGCTTGCGTTTTCGTCACTGCGTTTCTGTGGCGCTGCTGCGTATCGCGTGCTTTAAAACTTCAGTGGTCGGCTCAGATATGA
>JGI24159J19872_10012980_pt1 | contig 10846 bp, 9 predicted proteins | sample Ectturendosymbi4_FD_19872 | JGI IMG/M metagenome (IMG submission 19872)
GCAGATTTTTTAAAGTGAGAGAGTGTTATTTTGCATTGTTGATTCCTGGCAACTGGGAGTTTCGTGACGAGTATGTACAGACCCTAAAGTGTCTGCTACAGAAGAGAGCAAATGTTACACAGGAAGCATTTTTTGGGCTATGCAAGCACGCAATGCACGTAAACTCGCCGGAAATTTTCACTTCGTAGATCATTCGTCAAACGTAATACGAGTTGTTTTCACTAAGTATTCGCTCTGTTCACACCAGTTCAGGCCGTCAGAAATAGCATCTGGTATTAATCCTGCACGGATTGGTTTGCATACTTGCATTACTTTAAGGAATATAATTGTAACAAAATCCGGTAAGTTACTACAATTGTGGCCCTGTGTCACAATAGCAATAACGTTCATGTTTCAAGTAACTCCACCAAACTTCCCAGGAAAAATTTAAAGCAATAATGAGTTGAACTTCGTAAAGAAAATAAAGAAAACATCAATCTCATCCTCCGCCTCCGCCAACAAACGAGATTCTTGGACTCGCTTCCGCAAAAAATAAGTGGCGTTGGCAAAGCGTACTCCGCAACTCCGCTTTTTGTTCACCTCTGCCACGCATCTTAATCCGTCTCTGAGCACAAGGCTGGACAGTTCGCAGATATAGTTCTTCAAGTCTTCGGTATGAATTTATTTTGATGAGTTGCTGACTTAAAATCGAATCCAATTAACTATAGTAAACCTCGGTTAATCCGGATTCGATTTGACCGACGATTTTGGCCGGCTTAGGCGAAGATCCGGATTAACCGAGGTTTACTGTACCAACTTTAGTGGCGTGTGCTCAACCCACTGTGACCTGGCCGGTCCTATATTTATATTAAGCTCTTTATTAAACTTTTGTTCTGTTAAAATCATAACTTGACCATCGCGTTATTTGTTGTCAGCGTACTTACTTTCATCCCGTTGTCAGTTTCTGCCAGTTTATCATTCACCTTATTTTAGAGTTTTTCAAAAATTTCTGGAGTATATTGCTTACCTGTTTCTGAGTATTTTATGCGCATTTCATTACAATAAATGATCAAGCAGCAAGCAAGAAAACTTGACAGTTTTCGCACGCAATGCCTCCGCATTATTGCGACGTCACCTGGAGGGACGAGACCAGAAACGAGGTTATTTTGCAGCGTACCGACTGTAGCTCTTTGTTTAGTTATCTCAAAACAAGACGCTTGCCCTGGTTTGATCACGTTGTCTGGCTTCTTTTAGGGTGTCGTTTACCAAATGACATTCCCTTTGTTGAATTGATCTCAAGTACTCGAAGTGTAGGCTGACACCACCTTCATTTCAGAGATGTTGTGAAAAGGAACGTGCGACAGCATACTCACAATCGTCTGGCTTGCGCTTGCACTGGCTTGCACTGAATCGTCTGGCTGGCACTGATTCGCCTAAGTTCGCTGGACATTGACCATCCACGTTCCTCTCAAAGTAGATATTCTCATGTAGAGTTTCTGCCTCACTGGTATTATAATAAAAATCTCTTACCACCTTCAAATATTTTGTTTTTAATATTAAAAAAAAACATAAGAAACGAATTGATTGCTTCGTGTCCAATGAAAATTATAAGTTGTTTTATCTGATTCAGTAAGTGAAACGGAGATTTTTGCAAGCAAAGAACAAGCCATTAACAACGTATATTCCGCCTACGAAGTAACCATCGTTAGCTCTGATTCAAATGTAACTTTTCCCTTATTTTTCTGGAGACAAGAATCTTTTCTCTCTTTCTTTTTTTGAAAAAATATAATTTTCGCAATTTTCAGTAATTGAAGTTGTCTTTTTTCGTGTCGCCGGCGCTCGAAGTTGAAACAAGGGCATTTGTGTGCATTTTGTTTTCATTTACATGGCTGAACCATTACAAATGCGGCAATCTCTGTAAATGAGATTTTGTGTAACGTTTTCTCTTTACAAACTTAAGAATTTATTTTGATGAGTTGTAGGCTGATTTTCAACCGAACATTTAAGCGTTATAATAAGTAGGTATAAAACAAATCAAAGTGAGTATGACTTGCAATTCTTGATGCATGCTTTAATGATGAAATTACATATTTTCTTCAGTGTAACCGTGATTAGGCATCGAGTCCAAACTGAAAAACTTCGAAGTTGTTTTGTTTATAATCAGCTGATGAGAATAGGATGTTTTTGATATAATGCAGTAGCTACTGCCGAATGAGTGGGGTTCAGATCAAATAGTTTTTGATACATCTCTTGCATTTCACGAAAGCAATCTAAAACGCGAGAAACTCCCACCGGGAAGTGGTTCATATTATCATTGTTTGTTACTTCCAGATAATCTAATCGTTTTGGAGTTCAAATTGGAAATAAGTAAAATTTCCTGGAGAAAAACTTGTCATCTTTGTTCAAAGATTTTCGCTCTCGCACATGTCGAACATTCCTATTTTCTTGGTGAAAATGTCCTCAGCGGAAGATAACAGCGCATTCAATTGAGTATTTAGTTGGAAATTGCAGAAGTGTTTGCTCGGCCACCATAGCTGATTTTGCGTGGTTAGCACTGGCTCTGGATTTAACCATATCATTTTGTTTGTGGGTACATGAATTAGATTCATGCTGTCATAATGTTTAAATGTAGAAGGTCATCATTGGTATATCTTGGAAACTTGTGGGCCCAAGGCAAAGAATTTGAGGGGGGGCCTTTAATAGAAGTGGGCACTCAGACTAACTGAATATTAACAGTAAATATGAAACGTACGTACATCACATGATATCCATACTGAATATGCTACTGTTTGAAACTAGTCTTACATACATCAGCAACAACCTATGTTTAGAAGGGCTACTTATCACGGAATGCTGCTTCAAAAGAATTGCTGCTTATCACGGAATCCTGCTTCAAAACCAAACTAGATTTTGATAATCACACTTCTATTAATTCCCAGATGATGTTGCTGTATCAAACCTTCCATGCAGTTCTTGAAGTGCATACTCCATTATGCAGTGCATCTCGAAAACAGACAAAATTGTCGAGAAAACCTTGGTTGACACCCCAAATATGTAATGTCATCAAAAGAAAAAACAAAATGTATTCCAATGTATGGAACAAAAAAGACTCTCAGGATTATGTTATTTATCAACAATATAGGAACCACACTAGTAGATTGATTACAGATGCCAAAAGAAATTACTTTGAGAAAACCATTAGGTAAAAATACAGAAGACTCTAAAGTATTGTGACAAAATGTTAAGAAACTTATAAACCTTAAAGGTACAACAAAATAATGCCCCCAGAAGGCTATAAGTATCAATGGAGATATACTTATGGAGCCTTTAGATATTGCTAACGAATTTAACTCTCATTTCAGTGAAATAGGGCCAAAACTAGCCAAAAGTATCAGTTCAGTGGATGGTGGATTAAGGTTTCCACATTCTTGCAGTTCTTTTTATTTATATGAAACTTCTGAGAAGGAAGTTTTGTTTTAATAGAAAATCTCTGCAACATAATGATATTCCAACAAAATTTATCAAACTGTGCGAATTAGTGTTAGCTCCTATTCTTACACATTTATTTAATATATGTATAAATGAAGCTAGCTATCCAGATTGCTTCAAAATTGCTCAGATTACACCTATCTACAAATCAGCTGATCAAACAAATTGTAATAACAGTTTAATAAAATATTCGAAAAAATACTACACACCAGAATATATGCATATTTACAGGAGTATATATTGCTATCCAATCATCTGTATAGTTTTAGGCCAAAGTTTGCAACTGCCTTTGCAGTGGAAAATATTTATGCCAAGCTTTTAATCAATAGAGAAAATGGGCTTTATACATGTTCAATATTTTCAGACTTATCAAAAGCATTTGATGCTGTTACCCATGATATTTTACTTCAAGACTGCAGTTTTGCTTTGGAATAAGAGGGATCCCTTTGCAGTTGTTTTCCAACTATCTTCTAAATCGAAAGCGGCATTTTATTAACAGAAACGCGAAATCTTGTTTGAAAAATATTTCTTGTGGAATCTCACAAGGATCCATTTTAGGGACACTTCTCTTTATTATGCACACAAATTACTTGCCAAATTGTTCAAAATTCACCAATGTGCTTTATGTTATGCTGATGATACGTACCTTTGTTTATCTGATAAAATTTTGAATGACTTGCAATTGTCGGTTAACAGTGAATTTCTTAATGTAGACAGATGGATGTGTTTAAATAAATTAATTATCAATAAATAATTCTAAATCATCTTACACGTTAACCAGTAAGTTTTTGAGAAAAACAGATGAGAATATGCTATTATCTTTTCAAATACGATTAAATGATGTACTATTGAGTCAACAAACATGTGTCAAATGCCTAGGTGTCCTAATTGACAGTAAATCAGACTGGGCTTCTCATGTAAACTTGGTGAGAACTAAATTATTGCATACATCTCATTTATTATTTAAAATTCGAAAATTCGTTCCTATTGCCGTTCTGAAAATGTTATACTATAGCTTTGTTTATGGTCATTTACAATACTGTATTGTGTCTTGGGGTACAGCTAACAATTCCGTTCTGCGATCTTTAAACGTTTTGCATAATAATATATTAAGGATAATGACGTTTAGTAATTACAGTTGTCTTGTTACACCTTTATATAAAAATCTTAATGTGTTGAAAATAAATGATATCTACCGATTTGAATTGGCAAAATTTATGCATAAACTACATCACAGAGCCTGAAAACCTTGCCACATTTCACATTCTGTAAACATTATAAGATCTCTTAAATTATGAATGGGTTTGTTTTCACGCAACCATATATAGCCATATGCCTTTTTATGGGAACGCCTGTCTTCAATAATGTACCGTATTTAGTCGAATATAACACGCACTCGTATATGACGCGCACCCTTAATTTTTGAATGAAAATTGGTATAAATTTTTTACCTTTTTTCTTAGCTCTGACTAAAGATAGAAAGTCCATGCCTTCTCATAAACCTTTGTGCCCATCCATTAGACGCTTTAAAGGTTGAATCTTCGCATATCTTTTGTGCTTGGAGTCTAATGTGGAGTGATGTGATGATGTACCCATTAGATCTTTGGTCAAGAAACAAAGATTGCGCATTGCAGCGAAAAGAATGAGTAAAGGCTGCAGAAAGATTAGGAAAGAGAAAAAAAGAAATAAAAATAAAGCGTGCTGATGAAAAAACTCGTGTATAACGCGCACCCTTAATTTATGATTAAAATTCCGTACAAAATTTTGCGCGTTATACTCGAATAAATACGGTAATGCTTTCGTATGCTTGTATTATTCTTTTTTGTCAATTTTGTACTTTGTACAGTTGCTTTTTTTTCGTTGCGACACTTGTAATATATTTATGCATTGATGCAGTAACGTAGCGAAGGGGGGACATCCGCCCCGGGGTGCAACACTTTGGGGGCGCCAAACTGAGGTCGGAATGTCATGTACTAATTACGAAATGACAAATGCCAGCGGATGCTAATAATTACAATTTACAAAATGTCGAATGTCATTGCGAAATCTCATCGAGATCATCAACGTTCGCAAAGCGAGAAATTATGAACCTTAGTGGCGTTTCAGGGCGGAGTTTCTGTCGCCAGGAATAAGCGCTCACTTGTGGTTTGACTCACGGCTGCGTCAAAACGCTTTCAGAAAGCCAGGGTTGCCTACTTTCCAATTTCCCTCTCATTCTATAGTTGCGTCACAATGGGACGGGAATACAGGTTTCACAGTGCATGCAGAGTGCTATATTGTGCATGCTTTTAGAGCAGCGATAAAACTTACACAATGTTATTACCAGGGATGTGCAGAGGGGGGGATGAACGAGGCGACGTGCCCCGACATCCAAGACAGTGGACCATCCAAAGAGTAAAATTACAAAAAGTGCATTTTATCAAAATCTTGTAACCAGAGCAGGGGTGCACAATTTTCTGTGAATGTTAGTAGCGCGCAGCAGTTTTTAGTACCGCGCACATATAAGCTTTGTCAAAAAAATGTTAGCGCACTCCCACGTTTTTGGTCGCGTGGCGCGAGTGCGCGATCGCATTTTTGCACTCCTGAACTAAACGCTTCTTATTGGCTACTAAAACGTGCTGCATGGATCTGATGGAAACTTGCCTCAGGGGGCATGTAAATGTGTGTTAAGTGACCTGAGAGAGAGATGAAGCACGGTATCGTTACCTTCATCTGTTTTTACTGAACAAAACATCCTCAGCAATTTGTTTATAGTTCAGAAAATTATAAAGGGCGGCAATGCATCAAAATGCATAGTTGTACCACTTTTTTCAGATACTATTTCTGAGAGAAGCAATAGACAACTCTAATCTCTTAACATGCTGTAAGTACTATCTTCTTTTGGTGGGCCTATCTGATACGTACCTGCATGAAAAAATGCAATATCTAATTCCTTAATGCATAGTTTACCCATGAGTGGAAGAAATTTGCTTATAAACAGATGTCTCAAGCCCGCAAAATGAAACAAATTATAAAAAACCTAACACATTAAAAAATACTCTTTGAATTCATTTTAATTCAATCTTTCGAAACTTGTTTATTAGTCAAAACTGTTTCTTACGTATTTCAAATGCCTGCATTTTTCACATTCCTCAATGTTAGAATTTGGTGCGGGGCATACAATCAAGCAGTTGTCCCGGGAATCACCAGACCTACAGTATCTGCATGCCCCTGGTTGTTACGACTGCAGATCTGATGTTTAGGAAAATTTTTGAGCTTTTATGGTTTGACAAACTTCATGTTGAAACGGATTTGGTGTGGTTCTGGAGAAAGTTATGATGATTTTTATTTGTGGGATATTCAAATAAATGCTGAATACTTTTGCAAAATTCTAACTGCAGCTGTGTAACAACGTCAAGTATATTAGTTAATGCGAACTTTTCAGTTACTGCTACATGTGCTTTATATCATTTTGGCCTAGAAACTGAGCATTTCCATGGACATGATTGTGGTAATTCAGATCAAACAATTGTTAAACTGGAACTTCGCACGGAGCGTCACTGACCTTAGATATTTCTTAGATTAGTGGATGTGACACATTTCATTTATAGCAGTTTTTTGAAGGAACAATCGACAAATTTACAATAAAGGCAAAAAAATTTTCTTTGAAGTTAGATAATTACAAATAAAGAATTAAATCGCAGCATTTATCTTATTTTTTGTCAACTTTTCCGGGTATTATATCCAAGAAAATGCTTTGGGATTTTGCAATTTTATATTTGTCTAGCAGTTTTGTACAAAATAATTTGCCTTCAGTTTTTGATACGCATTCTTCTGTCTGTTCCCTAGTGCTTGCATCAGCGGCGATTGTAACAAGACATGACCAGGGGGTGGAAGTAGCGGGTGCGCTGGATTTGTCATCTTCAAAAGGCTCTGACAAACCCGTGGTTTAGAAAACAAGGCGCAACTCTGGCCACTTTTATCCTGTGTTATCAGAAGATTTTTGTGTCCAAAAAGTTTTATCAATAAAATTCATGCATATTTATACAGGTGATCAGGGAGTTTTTGGTTAGTTTTTGTATTTGATTTCACTAGTTGCTACAATTCGAAAATGTATTACCGCAATTTGGAGTGTCTTAACCCTGGATTGCTATCGTTCGATTTTTGTCACGTTATTGCGATTTTCGGATCTTCAAGACCCGGTTTTCAAAAATAAAAAAAATATACTTTCCTTCAACTGAAGTTTATCACAGAAACTACACTGAAAGTATAACTCTCACTGAGCAGTTTGAGCACTAACAAAGTTACTTTGTACTCTAATATCATACGATTTTTGATGAAAAGGTAGGTAGACCAATATAGCAAAGCTTTCACATATGACTGAACTGAATTACTCATTATGGGCGTGAAGAACTTCTTTTGTATACTGCTAACAAGACCGTAGAAGCATGCGCTGAGTGAGTTTCACCTCTTTGCAGACAGGTGGCGCTTAGCCCCCTCTAACCATAACGTCGGGTCAGCGTGCGTAAGCCACATCACACTAACCATAACGTCGGGTCAGCTGGACCCGAAATCACAACCTTTCCCCTGCAAAAATCGAAAAGAGCGAGGAAGATCGCACGCGCACCTATTTACAAGTCACACAAAAAAATGAAGCTACTAAAGCGTTGAAAGCGCTCCGACGCGTGCTTACGTAGGTTTCACGTGGTCACCGCATTTGACTCGGGTCTCCAGGACCCGCAATAGCAATAAAACAGTTTGAATGTTCAATCGTGACCAAAATTTGAGAGGGAATAGCTTCACGCAAAACGATTAGATTTTTAACTCTACGGTATTTAATGATTTTCAAGATTAATAGGTCCTGACGTCAATTCTGTGACGTCACAATCACAGCAAGTTTTCAGACGGGTCTAGAACCAACTATGTGCAGGCGATTGCAGGGCCCGAGTCAGCTTTCGACGCCCCTTTATTCCTAACTCATTCTTCGCATCTATGCTGCCATGAACGGTCTGGGTGGGGGCGCCAAAACTGAGTTTAATCCCGGGCGCGGGAAACCCTAGGTGCGCCATTGCATTGGTGCACTATGTTTGTTTTAATAAATTTTTGGGACGCCTCGAGTCGATAACTTTAGGGTTTTCTCGGCGTCCGGGTTATGAGTACATTCTAGCAGTGTTTGCTTTCGCGTTCTATGTTGTATCATAACAAATATACACACAAACATCCAGTGGCACTTCTAAGGGGGCCTGGGTGGGCCATGGCCACCCAGATTTTTGGATGGCCCCTGCTTGGACCCCCAGGTTTGTACTTAATTTCACGTTCAAGTTCGTTTGATTGACATATACAGCAGATAACTTTCAGCCAGCAAAATGTTAAACGATTTGAAGACTTTCTGGCGACGGTTCTGACGATATTCATAAGCCTATGTTGGGTTTGATAGGGTTAATCATAGCAAATCAATTTTCATTACAACGGAAAATCACCATGCAGGAGAGACATTTATGTTGGCCCCCTGCTTTTTACTTGGCCCCGCAGTGACTTCCTCATTTTTTTCATTCTAGAATCGCCACTGCCAACATGCTAGATTTTTTCTGACCATCATCAACAATGTCATTAACCTTCACAGTTGAGATTGTTGGATTCTGACTCAGCAAAGCCCTCTGTTTGTGCCACATAAATGCAAAAGTATATTAATTATTTGTCGTACACACTGCAAGTTCATGTGTTCCCGATCGGCGATTTGTACATTTCAACAGACCCGTAGCCACGGGGGGGCACTCGGGGGCGGTGCCCCCAAATTTTGTTGTGCCCAGAAAAATGTTTATACAGTTTATTTTGAAGGTATAATGAAAACAAAGACCTTGACTCCCTATGTGTATTTTGCCCCACCAAACCTACAAACCTGGCTACGATCCTGCACTCAATGCAAGTAACCACGTACATATCAGAACTAAACTTGTACCTTGATTATGTCATTTTTTCGTAGTTCTATTTCAGAGCTGTACCTTGCAAAAAGTAATATATTGGTGATAATATGTTAAAACTTGAGAAAATGTGAAGCATTGCTCTGAAGCAGAATTGGCATGAAAGCCTACATCTTTTAATAAGAGCAACAACATACTAAAATTTAAAAAGGGGCATTTAAACAAGGGGGACCCGAGACAAGTGCCTCATTTTCCTCACCCTCAATCCACTAGTGAAGCTCATCAGACATATCTTTCATCTATTTACCTCATAAACAAATGTTGTTCTAACATATTAAATTATACTTTCAAAATGTATCTTCCTTTCTTATATCACTGTAATAAATAACGCTTTTACTGAAACACTGAAGTCGACAACGTATATTTTTAACACAGCACTCTAATAAGTTCAGTTCCTCACCCTCAATCCACCAGTGAAGCTCATCAGACATATCTTTCACCTATTTACCTCAAAAACAAATGTTGTTCTAACATATTAAATTATACTTTCAAAATGTATCTTCCTTTCTTATATCACTATAATAAATAACGCTTTTACTGAAACACTGAAGTCGATAACGTAAATTTTTAACACAGCACTCTAATAAGTTCAGTTCCACTTCTTCATCACCCTACAATCGCACCACTGTTACATTACCATTTGCCTGCCATTACACTCGAACTTGATAGGTTAGGAAAAGTTATCATGCCGTAAAGCTTGAATGTAATTAGCAAACTACATGTTAGCAGCTAGTACATGAGCTAGGAAAAGAAAACATTCGCAATTTCTAAAAATATCAGACCTTGAGGAAAAAGAAATATAAAAACTTATTTTTTCTCCCGCACCCTTTTTTGGTTAAATTTCCTCTTATGAATCAAAAATTTTTCCCGGTTGCGAACCACTGGGTCATTGTAAGGGTCTACAAAAGCGGGTTGCACACAATCATCACGGCGACGATATTTGAACTAACGACAGGGAACAGGCAAAGTTTGTCGCGCAACGCCAAACAATAGAGTCCTGTGGCTGGTAAGTTGAATGGTTGCCCGCGGCTTTTGTTTTCATTTGACGTTGCCAAAACAAGCTCGAGCGTGGCTGGTGACAAGTATTCAACCGATCTTACCCATTCGTTTAATACAGTGGTTCTTAACTGTTTCTCCACCACGCCGCCTTAAGTAATTTTTCTTTGTTTCACGCCCCCCTGACTTTAAATGTATTGTAAAAACATATGTATTTCTTGGTAAATTTATCAATTTTTTTTAATTTTAAGGTTCTGTAACAGACACGAAGTCCATAGAGTACAAACACACACAGACTGCACAATGCAGATTGATAAAAACAGGCATAACAGAACAGTGCCGTGGCAAGGGTAAGTGAGGCCCCCCCCGAAATTTCACGTGGGGCCCCCCATACGCTATTGGCCTATTATTATGAATTGCAG
>JGI24159J19872_10012981_pt1 | contig 10846 bp, 5 predicted proteins | sample Ectturendosymbi4_FD_19872 | JGI IMG/M metagenome (IMG submission 19872)
GACTTAATATTTCGATTTCCTTCCTTAGGTATTGGAGTAAAACAATTTCTCACTGCACCAAATCAGAAAGAATTTCCCACTGCATGGATGAAATTTCTCACCGGTTAAGAACACCTGCTTTAAGACATAATTCAGCATTTCAATGTACGAGGTGCATTTATTGACATTTGTGTGTACATGAAAGCATATAAAGGGCATAATTACAATTATTCAAACCACTTGACAACATAGGTGCCGAGTTTGGAATTTTTCTAAGTGTGTGAAATCTGTGCTGTCATAAATATGACATCATAATCCATTTGCCTATGTGGTAAAGCATAACTAAAGGAAAGGCTGTGCTACTCTCTTTGCAATTTATCTTTGCCTAGTGCAATTAATAGTGTAAACCATTTCAGTATAGCAAAGTAGCAAAAAACCTGCCGCGTGAATAAGCAAAAAATAGCTGAGTGTACAAAATGTATATGGAGAATAAAGGTGTGTTTACACTAGCGGTTTTCATGCTTTGCAAGCGTCGAAGCATTTGTTAGTTGTACTGTGGCTGTGGAAACGGGACATCAGGCGCTTCAGCTGCATAACTGGATCCATGGAAAACGGATCGCATGCAGCGCTTCACGTGCGTTATGAGCGACGGTTGCTGTGGTAAGCTTGATGTCCTGGTAGGTCTAGGCCAGTCTCAGCCTGTATCAATCAACTGATATAAGATACGTTTCGTGTGAAATGATCGGTTGCGGTTGTTTGGATTATTTATGCTTGATGGTAAATTTGCAAAGGATCTGGACCTTGTGTATGAACTAAACACTTGAGGAAAAGCAATAATAATAAAGTGCCAAGTGCTGAAAATCATTTCTGAACTCTTGCATTAAGGTTTTTTCATGAATTTTTTTTCATCATGTCACACCCATCATAAGTTCATTGCTACACTATGGGAAAGCCAAGAGATTCTATTTTATTACACCTAATGTCTGCTGCTTAATAGCATCTCACAGAAGAGAAACTTTGTCTGGGTTATCTTGTGCAAAGTAAAGAACTGCATTATTTCTGTTACACAAACTTCAATTGTATGCCATGGCTTAGCATACATTACACAAATCTGACTAGCCTTGACGTATGCAGTCACAGATTGCAGTGCAGATGTTGGCTTATCTCATAGTGTATTTAGTCTAGGCTAGGCTGTCATTGCCCTGTTAAGCTTATAATATATGCGCCAGTTATAATTTGTTGAAAACTACCCGCCTATTACTAGAGTGTAGGTTGTGCAGCAATGTTTATAAAAGTTGTATAAATCAACTAAGATCAATTGTTTAAATTAATCAGTCACCCTAAAGATGAAGTTGTATTTATGTGTAAAATTGTGCAAGTTTCAGCATAAATAATACTGTAACTGAAATAGTAAGTGTGAAAAAGCATGTGTGCTATAATCCTAAGGTTGCTCCATTTGTAATGCAATACATGTGCTGTGAAACAATGATGTTTATTTTACTGGCAAGACCATCTACCAAGGTATGTTAGAAGCACTATTTCAGGTCATGATGTTGCATTTATTTTAGAAAGATTTCATGCCTGTGTGACTACAGTACTAGGATGATTGCTACAGGCTGCTGTGTTATCATAAGGTCAGTTTTTCGGGCATAAATGGTATGTGTGTTCATTTTCAAGCTAAAGCAAGGTATGATCCACGTGTTGAGATGTCACTTCATTGCTGCCTTTAGTAAATCCTTGTTGGCCTACACCTGCATAAACTGATCTACACCTTTGTTGTCACAAACGTCCTTGTCTCATATATGCGGAAGACGCGTTGCAAATGTAGACGGCTATATGCTGTTGAAGGATGGAACGCTCTGCACGTGCTCCAGAAGCATTTCTAGTGTAAACACACCTTAAGCATGCATCACAACTGACAAAAACTGCAGGCACACTGCATACACCTACACTCGCTGCCCATGCCTGTATCTCATGCACATTTATTGCCAAAATGTTTACATTTTTTTCATAATTTATATGAAACACATCTTAGAATAAAATACACATGACGTGGAAGTGACCCTATAAGTCTGCTAAGGTACTGTAAATAAAAACATATTCATTATGATTAACACCTTGGAGCCAGAGTCGGCCGAGTTTTGCTTTAAAAGGTATAATTTGCCCATATTGGCCAAGTCTTTGCAACTCCATAACTCGCCAGTCGATTGTGCTATGGAACTGCTCACAGTTTCAAACCCTCAAAAGACTCGGCAAGTCTTGTAGCTTGCAATGAAAACAATTTGTTAGGTTTTGGGTTTCTGTTTTTTCATGGGTGACCTCATAAATGGGATAGGTGTAAGCCTTTTTGGCTGCGGTTATCGGGCCTTAACCGTAAGAGGAAAGTATTTCGCTCAAGCTTTTTGTGGAAACTAAGCTACAATCTGATTGGCTTTCTGAGGTTTCTGGTTCAAAAGTTGCATACATATTATAAAATTACCAAGGTTTGGCAAAATTATCAATTTTATGGTTTTTGGCCATTACAAGAAATGCTAGAAAGCCGATCAAACGCTTAAAAGACTCGGATTTTAGACTAGGTTGCACTAAAGCATTGAGTAAAAAAATACTTCCAAATTGTGGTTGGGGCCCAATAACCTTGACCAAAAAGGCCTAAACCTACCCCATTTATGACATCACCCACAAAAAACATGAAACCCAAAATCTAAACATTTTTTTCATTGCAAATGAGAAGACTGGCCAAGTCTTTTCAGGGTTTGGATAGATCTCCAGCACAATCAATTGGTGAGTTACAGAGTTGCAAAGTGGTGCAAAATTAGCGACTCAATGCATGATTTAAACATATGATATACTCGTACACCGGCTCCAAATGTGTTAAGAAACAAGACAAAGCATACAATTCTTTTAAAATCGACAAATTATGCACTCTCTCTATTATCTGGCAAGGGAATATTTCCAGGTGGTGCCACAAAATAGTCTTCAAACACCAGTTTTGCATTTGATAATATTGGTTTTGCATCACCACCTTCAGTGACCACATCTTCTCTTAAAAGCAGTTCCATGTCTTCTAAGGAGGAAACCATTGGTTTGATATGCTCAGTATTTGCATTGTGCAAAAATGTTGCAAGACTTACAGCATAAGCCAGGTTTTTGCATTCATCATTGTGATCTTTGTACTCAAGTAATGACAGCTGTTCCAACAATCGCAGCTGCTTGTCAGACAACTCAGTTGAAGAGTTTGAAGTATTTGAAATCCATGTAGGATTCATGGGCACAAATTTTGTTGTTATTGTTCTTTTTGCATGCAAAATGTTAGATGTATCTCTTATAAAGGCAGATCTGGTACAAATCACATTTTGACATGTTCTTGCCACAAAAAAATATTTTTTGCAGAGCATAACTACAAACCTAACACACTACAAGTAACCTAATGCAATGTAACACAAGGTAACAAAACTCCTTAGTACCAATTCAAAAATCTGTGCAGCTTCAATATAAGCTTTGGCAACAATGCAACTATTCATTATCTTGTTTGTGCCACAAAGCAAGTAAAGTACATATATTAGACATCATACACACTGAATACTGGCAAAAATCTCTATGAAACACATGAGACAGTTAAACAATTACAGAGTTAACCATCCCTTGTCCTAATTTATTTTACTGTGACAAGCTATGAGGACAGTTAATCCACTAACTAACACCAAACAGAACATCAAATAAAATAAATAAATGTACAGTAGTTGAAAAACAGTTGCAAGATTTGACAACATGTTGATTCTACATGGATATAACATGAAAAATATTCCTTTATATTACTTTAGATGTTGGAAGCATTCATACTGGCGGATTCAGTAACATGGCAACATTAGCAAGCTTTCCTAACAAAACGACAACTGATCGAATGGAAACCAGTGATACCCAGCCATTGCTAGGTATAGCTGCATATCAAGTGATGCATTCATACATTTAATTCAACCTGTAAAACGTCTGGCCAATGACACATGCCAACTGGAAATTGTCTACTAGAAATGCATACATAAAATAGCACAGAATCCAACATTGTTACACAATTAGTCTATTGTTTTCTTAGTAATACAAAGTAAGGCCAAAATTAACCCTTTAACGACCGCGCCAGCCTATATATAGGCCGGCACATTTTTGTTAACAACTCGCCGGCCTCTGTAGCTAGAGAGCTGTTCAAACCCTCTATGGATGCGGCAAGTCTTCTAGTTTCGATTTAAATAATCTTTTTTGATTTGGGTTAGGGGTTCTCCTGGGAGGAGCTCCTAAAGTGGGGGTGTTTTTTAATATTTGACCAACTTTGACTGGCCCTGGATGCCAATCCAATGAGCCAAAATTTTGGCTCAAACTTTTTTGGGAACTACATGATCTCCCGTGTCTATAGAGCCCTTGATTGACCTTCTAGCATGTCTGGAACGAAAATTTTGGCCCAAAAAAAACATTTTACCCCAAAATCAGAAAATTGCAGAAAATACATTGAGTCTCCTACTGGCGGCATTTCGAATAGCGATAACTCGCCGCTAGAATATGCTAGCGACCTATTCCAACCCTCCAAAGACTCATGAAGTCTTGTAGTTTGCACTGAAAATAAAACTTTTGAGATTTGGGTTCGAGGTTTTCAGTGGGTGTCGTTAGAAAAAGGGTAGGTTTTGCTATTTGATTATTATGATGTCATAACCCGGATAATGGGCCAAAAGTGTGGCTCAAAGTTTGGTTGCATTTTAGGCTGGAATATGAAGCTGTAGAGGCCTAGATCGACTTCCTAACGTTTCTGGTGCACAAGTTAGGGCCAGAAGACCCCTAATCATTGAAGACACGACTATGTAATTTCAGGGGATTTCCCTAATTAATTTCTGGAAGTTTGGCCATAACTTTTCAACCAGAAATGCTAGAAAGTCCATCAAACTCTCTAAAGACTCGTATTGTAGCGTAGAATCCAAAAAAACTTTGAGTCACAAAATCTAATGGATTGTTTGACTCCCAGGATATGACATCATTGTCCAAATGTAAACAAATATGCATGGACATCCTCTCAATATGTAAACATCAACAAAAAAACGAGATCTTAAGCTGAACATTTTTTCCAGTCTAAACTACTAGTCTTCACGAGTCTTCAGAAGGTTTGAACAGCTCTCTAGCCTATTCTAACGGCGAGTTATGGCCATATACAAACGGGCTATGCTACACCCCAGGTTAGTGTTTGTAGGGGTAGAAATTTTCACCACTTTTTGTTTTTTGTGGCATAATTTTGGATCCAGATGTGCTAGAAAGCCAATCGAGGGCTCTAAAGACTCGTAGGATAGCTCAATTTCTAAAAAAACTTGGGCCAAAATGTTGGCCTATTCAATTGGCGTCCAGGGCCAGGAAAATAGGCCATAAAAACGCTAAAACATCCCCACTTGTGATATCACCCCAAATCCAAAACTGAAAANTTTTTTTTGACTGGGAACTAGAAGACTTGTTGAATCCGTAGAGGGTTTNAACACCTCTCTAGCTACAGCAGCTGGCGAGTTATGGCCAAAACAGTTCCAGCCTATATACAGGCCGGCANGGCCGTTAAAAGGCAAACGTTATAATTTTTGTGTGATGGGTAACTGATACTGTTTTAGGACTGATATTGATTTTATTTGGGTTCAACAAAGTAGGAATAAGTCTTCCTGACACAAGTCAACAATGACAAAATTTGGTTTTCTTGCATTTTCCATTTATTATCATAAGTTTAAACATAACAAACCTATGCTTGCTATCACATTTTTTGTGGTTGACCAAAAGTTTGAAACTTAGGTTCAAGTTCAATATAATCAACTTCCAAATAAATTATGAAAAAATCAAGAACATTACTACAGCACAGAATAAAATAGCAACCAACACTTGCATGCACAGCACATCAGCAAGAGCTACGCAAAATACAATTTTAATGAAGATGTAAACAGTCCTGTTGACAACCACATACAAACACTCTGACAATGAAAACTTTTTTTTTGAGTAAAAGTTAGGTATCGTAACTGAAAAAGTTGCACATACACAAACAATGACTTGACAATGACCAAAAATTAAACTGTGTGAAAGGTCAAAAAAACACTATCAAAAATATTGCCAATCATTAACTCTCTTGAATTCTTCTAATATGAAATGTTACAAGATTGCGGGAACTTGCTTTGCCCATGCACATGCCACTGATCTGCAGTCAAAAAAACATGAAGCTTGCTTATGGAATGAATAATCAAAACCAAGACATAACTTAGTTACAAGTTGAAACAAGGGTTGTACATTGTTTTGTTTTAAACATAATTTCAGTTGTTGCATCAACAAATACATTGCTCTAGTTTATTTTTAGTATATTATGGTCATTTAAAATGTTATTTTTCCAATATGCTTTTTGAAACTAGTTTTACCATGTATGAAAGTTTAGATTTGTTAAATAAAAGTTCTGTTTAACAAATGTTAACTTTTAGCATGAAATAAAAATGTTAGGTTGTAACTGTATAGATTGACATAAAGGTATGCATCTGTTAGCAAAAAGTCATCCAACACATGCTAACGTTTATGTGAACCCCACTCTTAATTTTTTGAAGTATTAAGGTCATAAACTTTTCTCCAGCATCATCATGCTGAAAATATTTGACAAATTCTAAGCAAGGTTACATTAGTTGACGTTTTCGCATGTTTGTAAAACTCCATCACTTTGCAAGTGTCAGTTTTGTAATGGTAAGCTTATTGTATTTTCTTTTTTCACTTAATATTCTCTAATGAAGAAGGTTACGGGGAAACAGACTTGTTTATAAACCAAATAAAATGGAATTTCAATCAACATCACATTTTTATACAAGTCACAGTTTTTGACACAATTGAGAAATCTGATGGAGCTAAAACATAAGTACATTAAACACATACTTATAGCCCATCAAAAGTAACAGATCCAAATCCAGGTTTACAAGCTAAAAATTCAGAATATTTAGCAGCATTAAAAAAACACTTCCACTAATTTAGTGCACAAATACACTAGAAATTACAAAAATGAGAAACATGCACAGACAGTAGGGTGTTAACCATTTAAGAAAAGCTCACTTTAGTTTTACTCAACAAAACATTGTTTGAATGCCTCATCAATACTGCTACTTATTTTCTTTAACAACATTTTGGACCATAACCTTTCAAACAGCCTCGGCACATCAGATGCAATGTCATATAGAGCAAATGATATTATCTCTGAAATACATTGCCCACATCAAAGGGCCAGCACTTACTATGCCATGACATTTAAACATTTAACGTTGTATTAGAACCTAAAAAATACACATATTGAATACAACTTGACTATATCCATTTCATATGAAATACCTGAAAACAGAATAACTCAATTATCTGTATAATAATCTTAACAAAGTTTAATCAGTCATTTCATCCTCCAATAACTTCTCTTTTTCTTTCATCCATTCATCAATTTTCTTGCGCAAGTCAGGCACTGGCTGCAACATACTCTCTTTTAGTTCCTGCCTATTAAAAGGATCAGTTGCAGAATTTAGAAGATGTCGCAAGATTACACTGCGATCCATAATATTATTACTTGTGGGTAACAAAACTGGGTCTCTCATCAATGTGTCCATAAGTGGATCACGAAACTCATCAGGAATTTCACCATAGTCCACTTCAGTTTTGTTGATCTTGACATATTGAGTGTGCACATTATCAGCAAAAGTACGAAATTTATCTAAAGAAAACATGGATTTCATTGCAAGCTTTTCCATTCTTGTGATCGCAATCTCAAACAGTTCCTTGCGATACGACCTTTGATCACTAGCAACATAGTTGACAAATTCTGGACCATCAAGATGGAGATAAACATCAGTCAAACACTCCAGCCATTTCTTTGGTTCAAAACCATATTTTTCAGGTGCTTGAACTTTTAAATCTTTACACTTGGGTCCACATAACTGCTGTAAGTTAAAATTCAACATTGCTGCCAATCTGTCTCCTAACTCTGGTCTTAAAAATGGAGTTTGTACCAGGTTTGTGAGGTAATGAAGCATGTCCAATGTTTCATTAGTAAGAGTCAGATAAGACTTGCATTGCCGTTCATCTTGATGAAGCTGTCGTTCGCGAGCATTGCGCTGTTCCCAAGGTAAAGCATTCCAAGTTGCTTGATTTTTCATTGCTTCTTGGGCCTCATGGATTTGCTTCAAAGAGTCAAGGCTTTCATCAAGAAGGAATGTGGTGTCATTAATCAGCATATTTACAAAACGCACAAATTCATTACCTGATCTGCTCTCTTCAACCACAGCATCTTGGTACTGTGGACTCTGCCACAAGCTTTTGAATATGATTGATATATGGTAGCGAATGCTAAATTTATCATAGAACTCATTGCTGCTGCCAGTGGTTTCTATGTCTGTGTAGAACTTCATCAGAGACGGTGCAAGGTGTTGAACAGCCAAGGGATGATTTTCTATTGTGTCATAAAACACTCGTGCTCGTGGCTGTATTGTGGGATTCAAAACAAACATGACTTCAACTAACTTTGCCACAAGGTATGGGTTATTAAAATAATTAGGTGAACACACAAACACAACCAAAAATGTTGCAAGAGAAGACAAAGCTAGAGTTTCAACAGCACCAGGAGCATATTGAATGATGAATAGAAGACATTCAGCAATATCTTCAATGTAAAACTCAGGCAGCATGGCAAAAAGTTTAGGAACCTTACTGGGAAGAGGTAAAGCAATTTCATCAGCATTCTCATATATCAGGGACAAGATATACTGTGTAAATGATGAATAAAAGCTTATACATTGCCCAAGCAATGTCTCATCTACCAAACCAATACTGTAACAAGTTTTTTCTCGTATTAGGGTAGTTAACTGTTGCTTACACTTTTTAAGCATTGATTTGTTTCTTGATTCCAGTGAAGTATTCTTCCACTGTTCCTGAGTTGATTCAAGCTCTGATATAACATGGTGGAGGTCTTGGATTGCTCTAATTTTTCTAAAAAATGATCGCTTTGTTGGTAATACTGAGAGATGATGGGCATGCATTGTAAGAAAAAAACACTCTGTCAAAAACTTTGGCTTTTCAGAATGATGTATTGATTGATCTTCTGAGCACCACATTTCACATTCATCACTTGTTGCTCTGACACGAGTATTATGAATGATATTAACTTTCGTCATGTTGCTGAAAATGTAGGTTGGATCAACCTTATTAACCAGAACCTTCACAGATAATTTCTGTAAGACAGATACAATATTCATCATGAATCCTGTCTTAGACAAAAGTTTTTCTTCTACATGAAGCTTTGACCAGTTTACATTTGCCTTCAACACAGCAGAAAAATATTGTATGATCATCTCACGAGATCGTGCATTCAATAGCAACAGATGAATCATTTTAAATTGTTCTTCTCGTACTTTTTGTAATTGATCTTGCAGTGTACTTTGAAGAAAACGAACACTCTCACCAGTCATATTAGGGTTAGACATATATTTTTCACTGACGCTGTCATCATCTTCAGCAAACACAGAGAGTGAAAGAAATGGGCCAAGGAAAGAGAGTGCCTGAATTTCAAGACCATATGCATCTGAGATTGGAACAGGAATGAACTGTTTAAGATTAACAATTAAAGTGCAAACTGGGCGCTCTTTACAATTATTTTCTGCAGTAATTTGGCACAACTCAGAAAGTGCTATAATTGGTAGCAGGTAAGAATCATCAGCTAATGAAGCTTTTAAGGCAGCATGCCTGATTTCAATCAAAATATTTTCAAAAATTGCTTCAAAGCAGTGATGTTTCTGAGATGCATGAACCAAGTCTGTTAAGGCATCACATGGCATAGTGTGATTCAAAATGCAATCAGACAAAGCAGCAATAGGGTTAATGCCATCTTCAGTATTACACAGATGACCTTGTGCAAAAAGCATGAGACATTCTATGCACTTCTGACAAGCAATAATCCACAAGTGACCTTGAGCCTGATTATCAGAGCTTTTTTCATCAGAAGCTTTGGCATAACATTTGAAAAGATAAGTCAGCTGTAGTGAGCAATTCCAATTGATTTCTGATGCTTGAGTTTGCTTCAAAGAAACATTACTGGAAGGCAGAGCTCCCATGATTGTCAGCAGAAGTTCTCCCAAAGCATGTGATAAGTCAAACAAATCTGACATATATTCTGCAAAGGCATTTTCAAATAAGGGAAGTAGAATCTCACCAGGTATGTCAGGCTCATGCTGAAGCACAAAAATCTGTTTAACTGTCTCAACAGTACTTGACAATGCATGAGCATTTGAATCACTACCAAGCAACGAGTCTTGGAATGCTAGAGAATTTTCATTACAACCACCTTCATCTACCTCCATCAATCCAATTGACTTTTTCTTCCATGGCAAAGGATCAGAACATGTATCCATGCTTATCACGATAGCATTATCCTCCTCTGATGATCTAGCTATTTTTTGTTTTGGTGACTGGCTCATCAAGTGTGAATTATGTGATGATTGGGACATGGACAAACTAGTACGGTTTTCACCATTATGTCCTCTAGAAAGACGTGCTAATCGTTTTTGGCGAACCTCTTCAGGCGTCAAGTCTTGTTCACTCATTTTTTATGCTTAAAACAATGTGTTAACAGCCTAGTACCTGCAAAAACAATTGCAAAAAATATTTTCACTATGAGTATAAGATATGCTAGGTATCCGCAAACAAACAATGCATTGTTATGATGTAGGACAATGAGCCACAAGTGGCTCTCTGTCCAGTTTCATGCAGCTTTTGTATTTATTTGTGTATAAATCACAAAATTTTTTACCAATTATTCACCTTGAAAGTCGGGGTGTGACTTATACATGAGATGCGA
>JGI24159J19872_10012984_pt1 | contig 10845 bp, 8 predicted proteins | sample Ectturendosymbi4_FD_19872 | JGI IMG/M metagenome (IMG submission 19872)
GTCTCTGTGACCCCTCAATGGTATTTCTTGGCGACCGCAAAATTCAATAGTTCTGATGATATGGGAAAGACGATTTCGATTTTCCTCGACAGCATTCTGTCGATTGCTGTTTAAAGAATTTCGTACATCTCTGGATTTGTCGGCATCTGTCTGCACAAAGTTATCGAACATGGCTGCATATAATTTATGACAGTTTTGGTGATTACTGTAATGTTCCTTTTCCTTTTTATAATTGCAGTGTGGTCCCGAAACTAATGAGCCGGGAGGTTTTGCGCTACGACTGACAGTCTGAAGAGCAAACACAACGCACCATTTGCAAAAAGCTCCATTGTAAATATTACTGTACGCTAACCATGTAAATTAGTTTAACCATTGCTTCTGGAAACTTCAATTTTGAGCACCAACTGCTACATATGGAAACGAGAAATCTGAAGGAGGGGACCAGCAATTAAACAATACCTTTCGTCGATCAGCATCGGTCAGGGGAACTCCAACTAAGTTACCAATATCATTTTCACTACTGAATACTTGACTGGCAGACTCTGAGCACGAGCTCGTGTCATTTCTGTCTCTTTTGCAAAAGTCTCTTTCTCTTGACGAATTCCTTTTCCGCTTGCGTTGTACAACTACAAACTTATCCATTTTTCCTTGCGCTCTTCTGACTATCACGGTACCCGAAATTCGAACTACAGGAGGAATNACTCCAATCGTAACGCATTGCGCAACACGTGCAGAGTTTNTACATCATAGCATGTATGTATGAAGNGGTTTCTCTCAATGCCATTANGACTCATGAATCGCAACCTCTATCGAAAATCGACATTCAGCAAGGGTTTCATATAGTCTTAGCATGATTTGCTAATTGCAATTAAAGTGTAACACTCGTAAAGAAACAAGGTGACAGATCACTACACCACTAGTTATAACCGACATATTTATATAGCTATGTATGCATGTGCGGAATTGTTTTATGTTTTAACAAATGTCAGCAACAAATTTGTGTTTAGGCGATTTCCGTTAAGGGGGGGTTTTAGCCCCCTCATCCCCCCNTGCCTGCGCCCCTGGTAGTAGTCCTCAGTACGCTGTATTGATCGGATGGCTGTTGGTTTTCGAAACAGTATGGTCATTTCACNATCTCCTTGTGTGGTGTTTAGCGCGAATTTCAATCAATTAAAGAATTGGCTGAAAACCTTTGAAGATTAGATGGACGCCTTGGTTACAGCTGATCCAATGGTATCAGGACAATTGCCAACTGGACAATTGCCAAACAGACAATTGGCAACCGGACAACTGCCTACAATACAATCAACAACTCGGACAACTGCCAACCGGAGAACAGCTTCTGTGAAGCGTAGTTACTTGTAAATGGTTTCTTTCAAGAAGCTGGCAGTTTCCAGATGGCAGTTGTCCGTTAGCAGTTGTCCAGTTGGCAGTTGTCCTAGAACCGATCCGATACCAGACAAATTTAAGATTTTGACAAGATTTGTGTTACCTCAAGTGAATCACAATATTGCTTTCGATTAAGACGGTGATACTAGAGACAGTTTATGGGACAGGAAAATCTATAAGCTGGGTAAAATTATCGTTTTCTTTCACCAAAAAATTTTGTCATTTCGAAATAGTTTTTTCCCATTTACAAGTACTCAGCATAGATTTTGATGTTGCAACANACAGTGCTTTACCGCAAATTTAGCAGGCTGCACGAGCAAATTATTATCGACTTGCCTGAGTTGTCAGAGTTTTAATTTTTCCGACGCGCTCTGAGTCTGTAGTATGCCTACTGTGCATCAGTGACGGATTTACTGTCACGCATAGGCCAAGTAGGCCATGGCATAGGGCCCGCGTTTTTGGGGCCCACGCAACTCCTTCCTATGACGACTCATTATTATAATTGCGCAGAGACATAACTTCACAATTTACTTTGATACGAGCAAAAATGCAAACGTCTAGATTCTTATCAGTAAAGTAACAAAACGATAATATTATTTGCTACGTAATATAAGAATGGCAATACTGCTTTTCATCGGAGTTCTGCAGTGTCTGGCGCTCTTGCATTGTTGCGAGGTTTTTGTCAGTGAAAGATTGAACATTAACTAATAAGAAAGTGCTGTGTGACAGGTTTGATACTGAGGAACATGACTGGGCGCGAGAGAGATGCAGGCCGTCTGTATGAAAGTTTCTACAAGCAGTAACGTAGCCAGCCCACAAATTTTGGGAAAGCCAAATATTTTGACTTTAAGCGAGCAAAAGTATTTTGTTCGGGACACTGCCTGTCAAAGCAAAATATAATAAGATATGCCAGACATTTGGGGGGCATGCCCCCCCTGATCTCCCTGGCTATGCCTATGGTTACAAGAAAAGAATGAAAAAGAAAGAACAGTACGTAATTCAGTGCAATTCTTGTTTCCAGTTATTTATTTTTAATTCTTTTCTTGTGTTGTAACCACATTCATACAGGCGGCATGCATCTCTCTCGCGCCCAGCCATGTTCTTCAGTATCAAGCCTTTCACACAGCACTTTCTTAGTTGATGTTCAATCTTCCACGGACAAAAAGTTCGAAACAACGCAAGACTGGCAGCATAAATAAGCCCTGTGTCCACTGAATGGATTGTGCTTGTTTGGTCCATAAAATATGTGGTTACTACAACAAAGGAGTTTACTTACAGTTAATCAGATCGACAACTAGACGATATTTTCGAGGGCAGCAACACGGTCCCGCATGAAGATGTATATATCTGAAAAATTATCCTTCAAAAAACCCTAGAAATCACCGAAAATTAATGAAGATAATTTCTCAACTGCACGAAAGAGCTATAAATCTAAGAAAAGATCGCATTGCCATTTGTTCTTGTGAAGAATGGAGGAAAGGCTTTACTTTCTGTTGAAGATCTAATCTGAGGCAATCGTACTACCAAAGTCGGCACCACAAAAGGTACATTTTTGAGGGGGAACTGCTCATAAAAGCAGTGGTCGATGAGTCGGGCTGCAGGTGGTGCAAGCGCTCCCACAAAAGTTTTGATTTGTCAAAAATCCAGACAAATTCCCTGAATTTCTGGGCAAAATCCTGAAAATCCAGGCAAAATCCGGGAAAAAATGGTGCCCAACGTTGTTTGACTTGAACAAATGGCGCCCAACATTTGCAGAAAAACACATGAAGACCTTTTTTTGAAGATCACATCCAGAAAAGGTCTTCATGATCTTTGTGGGATAATATGTGTAGGCAAAAGTCGCACAAAAAGTTTTCGGGCAAGTTTGGGGAAAAATTCTTCGCATCCCCCAAAAATTGCCAGCTAGCTCCTACACCTTTGCATAGAACTGACATACTTTCACGATTTTCAGACCAACGACCAAATAGGTCACACCAGCGTGGGGCCCCACAAACTACGATGGCCTAGGGCCCCGCGCTCCCTAAATCCGTCCCTGCTGTGCACCCCAACTTAACTCATTCTAGAAATGGCAGAATCATGGAAACTATTTTTGTGGAAACTATTTTTGTCATGCAAAAAAACCTGCTCTTCGTTTTTCCTTGAACAGTGCTCAGCAAGCCAGTATAGAGAATTTGAAAATTCGGCAGAAGACTTTTTACAGGCTTTAAGCTAGTTTTCGATGATTAGCTGCTAAACCAAACAGTGATGTTACAATTGCTAAAGAGTCAGTTGCTTGAGCCATTCGGACATCCATATTATGGTCCGAATGCAATTTTGTGGACGAAGGAAACACCATTCTTACAAATACTTTAAAGAGGGAAAGGTGTTCCCTCAGCAGCACAAATACATTAGCGATTATGTTGGTGCCAGTAGCACCTTTATTAGCATCAACACATTGACCGCTGATTTTAGTGAAATTCCTCACAACCAATTTCGAAATGTCTTGGCTGTAGAAAATAATCTTTTTTTATAACAGGGCGTCCCAACCTCAGTTCTTGGCTCATGTCACAGTCTCAAGGCGTACACAAAGTGTGTAGACCAGTGTTGAGAACCTGCGGCCCGCGTGAACATTGATATGTTCCGCATCAAAAATTTCGTTACCCATGTTAGAGCAAAACATCGCGTCAAACGAAGCTCCATGGTAACCAGATTCAGATAGTAAGTCAAGAGAAGTCACTCTTTCTCATAGTTAGATATAGGTAGAATTTAAGGATAAAATTAATTGATTTTGCGCCCCGCCAGCGATAATGCACAATCCATGCGGTCCGTGATACTAAATAAGTTTCCAACTCGTGGTGTAGACATTTGTGCGTGTAATTGTCCAGAAAATGTGCCGATGCTTTGGCTTAATCGGCTAGGACAAAATTAGAACTTTAAGACACACACAAAAAGAAACAAACTTTTGTGATATTGCACTTTTTNATACAGATGCATAAAGCCGGATAAAAATTCAAAAAAATTAAACAAAATTCTGTAATAACAAATAGAACCAGACAGCAGAAAATGCTTAAGTTCGATCCATTAAGCCAAATGATGTTTCTAAAACCAGGTGAAATCTTTACAACATATACAGTCAATACTGGGTGCATAACTTGAAAGGTGTAACTACGATGCTGTTGCCAAAAGCTGTGTGCAAAATGAATGCCACGATCTTTCACAGGTCGCGCGTCAGTAATCTTTAACACGTCCCGTACCAGTTCGCGAGCCCCTACCATTTTTGTTTCCATCTTGTAGTAGTTTCCAATGTCGTGTTTTGCAGTTTGAGAAAAACAATAAAAATACTGATAGAAAGAAGGTATGTTCCTTTTTCTAAACTGACTGTTGGTGCAGCCAATTTAGAAAAAGGAACCGCCATGAGGTTTGGCAGTTCCTTTTTCTATACTGACTGCCTCGAGATTGCCTTACCTATAGCAAGAAAACAACATTCAAAAGATCAACTTGTAATCTCAACTTAAGCGGCCACAACAACAAAGTTGCTGATTTTCAACCTCACATTACAACCTTGTCCTTACGCTAATAAGCAGCACTATGGCCCTTTCAAAATTTGTAGAACCTACTTGCTGACAAAATGGTGCATTTTCATTTGTAGTGTCTCTAACTCCTTTCCATGGCCATGGATTTTCCGCCGGTAGAAATCGAAAAGCATAATCTGGTGAGCGACCGTACGGTATTCCAAAAAATGAGAAGATTACACGCTTTGAGGACAGTGCTGATCGAGTAGTTCCTCTAACTTTTCCATATATTGTTGAAGCAACAATTTCTGAGAAATAAACACAGCCATTAATGATTTCATATTTTAACAACGAACACAAATCGGGCAGGGTTGCCGGAAAAACACTTCTGCTCTTTGAGGAGAGCTATCGACAAGAAAAATTGAAACTCTTCACAAACAAGGCAAATGTACGTCATCACTGCAGGGTTGAAATTGTACTATTGGGCTTTGCCATTTGATGTTTTTCGTATGTGCTAGCTTACCCGTAAATTTTAACTGTGACACGTAAGCAAATTAAGCACAAAAATGCCCAGACATAATAGGTTATTCACCAAACTCTATTGAAGATAAATTTAATCCATGCTTTATTACGAAAGCACTCATTCCTGATGGTTTAGTTGTTATAAAATTTGTTACCACAGAATGAAGATCGTTAAGGCATACCTGTAGTATTCCGCTTCTGTAGCTAAAATTAAACTAAAACCGTATGCAAAAGTGCTCAGTGAAAAGAATCAAATAAAACTTGACAAACGAATGTTTGTTATCAGATAAACCAATGCAAGTGAGAACCTCCTTGGCACCGTTTTGGATTCCGAATGCCTAATTAAGATCTGTGAAAACATACCAGGTGCTATTGTGGTGTTACTACACTTTGACGCAAAAAGATTTTCAATATAATTCCCCTCCACGTTTCTTTCAAAAAGTCGTAATAGTGTTTGCACTTGAGTCAAACGTAGCCCCACCCGAGGTCTTTCATTTATTTACAAATCATTTATTACAACTAACACAATATTTTTTTCACGAAACGCGAGTAATTCAATAGATTGGATATCGCAATAAACAAAACACGAAAAAAATGAAAACGGCGGCATTTCTCCCCTTTGGAACAAAGTATTTTAACACTCACTTAGCTGTAATGGCGGTCACGAAATCGTGCAGAAGTCTTACAAACCTCGTTCAATGATTTCTACGGAAATTATGAGACCTTAAAAATTTTTTCATTAGAGAGGGTAAGGTGTGACCTGCAGATTTGACTTTGATCAGATGAGGAACAGGAGTACGCTGTTCCGCACTCTTTCGAACAAACACCTATTACTGTATCAAGTTTCTGTTTGAAAGTGCAAGTTATACTTTACCTCGATCATCAGCGAAAGCTTTGACCAACCATCCTAGCGATGTTGCCCATACCAACCAAAGCAGTAAATGCATGCAGAACTTTCGCTTATAAAAATCCATTGCCTGAACAAACAAGAATTCCAACAACTCATAGTACGCAGTAAAACAATTGCAAAGTACTTATAAGACGTTCGTTCCAAATCTACTGTAGGACAACCTCAAGTAGTGATTGCGTCTTCAGGCTTAAGACCCATAAAATTTCTATTTAGCGCTACAGATTTCGATGTAACATTCCCTCAATATTGATGTCTTAGCCCAGGGTTATGCTGGGGAGTTTGCAAGAGTGGTTATGTAGGAAGATTGTGACATTGTATTTGCAATTTTAAACGACGTTTGATCATTTTTCACATCTTAACGCTCAAGTAGGTGTTCCAAAGATCCTAATGAACACCTGTTTAAGAGTTATAGTCGAAATTATGGAAGCAAGAAGAAAGCTGTTGGGTAGAATTTTAACTTTGACTTTTATTCATTCATTCATTCATATTTTTACACCAGTTTTTCCTCTCGCAAGGCTTGCGTTGTCTCGAAATACCTCACGTTTTTCAGCAACCTCACATAGCTCTGCAGGCTTCACAAGACAAGACCAAACCAGGTCAGAGATAATCACGCCACCTGGCCCTTGGTCGACCACTTGGTTGCTTTTCTGTGTGTCGGCATTTAAGGTGTTATGAAATTCACAACTGTCCACTCTGTCACGAAGCGTTACACCGTGCTGAGCTCTTCGTAAACATTTCATCTCCTAGCACTCTTTCGGTCATTACCCAAGATTAATGACCACACGTGAGAGTCGAAACAAAGACCGTTTTAAAAACTGAAACTGTGCAGTGTTCCAAAGCCCCATTTGGTGATCACGGAACGGTATAGCTTGCGCAATACTGCGAATTCTTTACCGATCCATGTATCAACCACTTTGTTCGACTTTACATCACTTGTGAATATCATCCCAGGGTACTTTAAACGTCTCGACCTGCCGCGGTGTATTACCGTTTATTCGCAGCGTACACTGAAATGGGTCCTGGGTAAAAAAATACTTCGTTTTTTTGTGGCACAATCTTCTACTCAGGTGTGACTGTCTATGTATACAATCCATATGGACTATGAACAGGAGTAGTGGCAATATACATACATCCTCGTCGGAGTCCAACCGCCACGACGAGCGAACGGGTTTGACTAAACGAGTGGTTCTCAACCTTTCAAGGTTTGTGGCCCCCATCCAAAGACTCTCAACACATGTGGCACCCTGCTCACCAATCAAAATATCTAGCTTTATTTTGGGTTTTGCAATATCACGGCAAAGCTCTTTAGTTAAGGCCTCTGCTCGTGCCCCTCGGAGAACCGCTCCGTGGCCTCAAGGTGGGCCGAGGGCCACGGTTGAGAAAACCTGGACTAAACATTGCTGGTACGGACAGGACAGAATCACTTGATGGCAAGTACAGCTGTCCATTAACACTCAACTCTCGCAAAAGCTTTTGTCAAGGGAATCGGGCGTGTATGCTTTTTCGAAGTAGGCAAATGAAACATAAACACCTTTGCACATACTTGACTTTAAAATTTTTAGTATATTGTAAATTCGCTGAATATAAGCTGCGAGCCTTATCAGCAAACTGAAGCGTAAAGCAACAAGCGAGTAATTCCACAAGTTTGGCACACTGAGCTACTCTGAAACTAAGTAGGCTAGATTGCCAACTTTTTACGATAAACTTTCTTTTCAAAACAAGGTTGTTGCATATTGCTTACTCTCACACACTTAAGATGGCGTCTTAGTCTTAGTGAAAAAATGCCCAGAGCACGGTCACGTGACAGCACATGACCTACAAACAACGGGAGAAGGGTGGGAAACGCAGCAGCAAATGAGCTGCTTAGCACAACGGTTTTTCACGTTCTAGAAAACTTAACATTCTCACCATCAAAAACGCACCAGCATTTTTTCATCAGTTGTGTGCCTTCAATCAATATGTAGCTTTCGTGGTACACCAAGACCACAAGATCACTTTGCTTTTTGCAGGTCTCGCTGGTCTTGTAACTGGCTTTGATTTCATTGACAAAACTGGTATATTGCCCCATGACCAATTTTTTGTATAGGCAGCCAATTGGGTGAAGCAGTTAATTGTGTATGAGTGTCCGTAAAGATCTGAGTCACTTCTGTTTGTGTAAGCATGACGGCACAGAATTGGATGGCTATATTTAATTGTGGCGAAAATCACTGATCGATGATAATGTTAGACACATTTAGAAGCGAGGAGTGCATCGCTAACATGTTTAGGTACAACTGAAAATGTGAAGAATATCGCAACCTTCATGAAAAAGGCTTCACATACCACAATCTACTCTGCTTTTGCGAGGTGGTAAAAGTAAATCGTAAAACACTGGATCTTATATTCACTGCATCCTTCACAATCACTTGCGCCCTCACAATTTTGACTACAACTCGGCACTTTTATAATAAATCCAGCTTTGAAAAACCAAGATTTTAGATTTATTCTCGTTGCACCAGATTCGGGCATTTGGAATGCACCAACAGCGATTACTGGTCTTATCAATATGTAATAATAACCTATAGACTTTGTATCTCGCACGCTTTTTATAATTTTCTGGTCTAGAAAGTGCAACGTACGTTACTAAGTCACAGGCAGGGGCGTAACAAGGGGGGTAAGGGGGACGCAATTCCCCGGGGCCGAGTCACTATGGGGCGCCAAGTCACTGCGGGGGGCGCAGAATGGCTGCGGGGGAGCCAAAAAGTCCCAACAATGTCACAAGTACATTCTTCAATACAGTACATTTGCTTGCGAAAGACCTCAGTTTCGAACATGGGAGCGCCAAACTTGCTTCTTGCCCCGGGCGCCATCCAGGCCCGTAACCAGGGAGTCGCAGGGGGGCTAAGACCCCCTAGAAAATTTTTCGCTCCCTCTGGAAAAATATGTTGGGCGTATTTTAAAACCATTGAACATAGTTTAAAAAATTTGTCCCCCTCTCAGAAAACTCTTCGCCCTCCCTATTGTCCCAAGCTGGTTACGGGCCTGTCGCCATCTAACCTCGTTACGCCCCTGGTCACAGGATCGGTTGACGGTATCATGGCGTTTTTTCCGGAATTCAACTGGTGGATTTCGATGGCATTGTAGATGCTCTTGTTTGCTTCACGCAAAAAACTTGTGCTTGGAATCGCAGCGGCTGTTCATCGGCTAGCCCAGTGGTTCTCAAAGTTTTTTCACATTCCTCCCTTACAAACCCAAACACTGTCAATTTCTCCCCAACAAAAATCACAAATTATAATTGCAAAAATTTCATACTACCTACTATGAAGAAACAATAAACGATAATGAACCATACAGACTCTTTTATAATATCAGTCACGGCAGTTAAAGCAGCTTGTACCTGCAAGTTACTGCGATTGCTACCTGACAGGAGCATGGTCCGCTTGACTATGTAGCTGGTTGGTAATCGCAGCTTCACCCTTACCACCGGTAACAACAAACAGAGCAGGTTAATGGCATCCCACAGTGATTCGTCCTGCCACCCCTTCTCTTCAACATATACATCCCTGACTGGCCAACCACCGTCTCCAGAAAGTATGCGTATGCCAACGACCTACTTTCTCCAGAAAGTAAGCAATCATGTATGCTGATGGATACTGGTAAACGGTGGAAAGGGAGACATGGCAATCGTAGGTGAATACCTCCAGATCTGGAAGTTAAAGCTCAGTACTACAAAAGCAGTGTTGGTAGTCTTCCACCTCAACAACAAGGAAGGTAAACGTGAGCTCAAAATCAACATAACAACAAAACCCTGCCCTTTTGCTCCAAGCCCACATACCTCAGAGTAACGTTGGACAGAGCACTCATATATCGCCGACACCTCGAGTCACTTCGGAAAAAGTTGAGATCACGCGTTGCGCTCTTGAGGTTGCTTGCTGTCTCTGGCTGGGGTGCTAGAGCAACAACGTTGCAAACAGCCACCTTACACCTGGTCCATTCAATAGCAGAGGAGTGGGCTTCTGTCTGCAGTGGCGTAACATAGACGTTTGAGCTAGGGAGGGGTAAATCTTAGCTGAAGGATGCCCACTGGCCACCGTAGAGGGGCCACTAGTCAACACTCATGAAAAGGTTAAGAAATGATAGTGAATCCAGATGTCGTGGATGTCTACACTAGCTAAAAAAATGAAAACACCTCGAAAAACGCAAAAAACAACAACCTACTGAAAAACAAAAAAATACTAAATAATGTAATGTCAATTAAAGGGGACGAAGGTTTTACATTTAGCATGCCAGGTGGGGCAGCTCGCCCCCTTGCCCTTCCGTCTGTTACGCCACTGCCTATCTGGTGCCGCAGTGCTCACAGTCTCACACCCGCCTCATCGACTCTGCCACCAGCAGCGGACACAGGCTAATCTGGTGGGGGGGGATGCGACGTCAATTTGCAATGAACTCAATACTTCACAGAACCATATTGCGTAAATCAATCACTTTCGCATACGTACAGTTACGAGGAAACAAGTCTAAGGTTGGTTTAAGAAGAAGCTTGAGTGATAAAAT
>JGI24159J19872_10012991_pt1 | contig 10843 bp, 8 predicted proteins | sample Ectturendosymbi4_FD_19872 | JGI IMG/M metagenome (IMG submission 19872)
CAGGGTCTGCAGCCTGCAACACCTATTTTCTCTGCAAAGTTTTGATTGGTCAAGTCTATGACATCACAGAGCGTGGTTAAGATTGGATATGCTCAATTCAGAATGATTTTGCTCACTCTATGATGTAACAGTCGCTTTCGATTTTAAAAAAGAAGACATAAAACACTGCTTGAAAACATTGTTTTGGCTAAATCGAATTTTAAACAAAGCCGTTCGCGACCCATTCATAAAGCCTTGGCGACCCACAGTTGGGTCGCGACCCATAGTTTCAGAAACTCTGGTCTATGGACTTGTGCACAAAAAAGGTTGTCAGATGATAAAGACCGTAGAATGGTTTAAAGTATTACTTGCACCACAATGATCTCTACTGTGACATTTAATGCAACAAGAATGTGTCCACCAAGTACTTAGTGTTACTCAGTAGTGCTTGAGAATGTCTGTTGAGTTGATGTGTAAGTGTATAGCTGATAATGGCCTCACACCATTTAAGATGTATTAAATTGCTAAAGCTAACTGAGCAAATGAAATATGCCGTAGTCAATAATAGCGAGCAATAAAATTAGGAACAATTTTTGGCAGCTCTACATGGGAACAAAGAGGGGACCAGATTTCAGGTCTTGGTCTAGCAAATGCTGAGGTCTTTCCATACCAGGTGAACCCAAATTGTCATCCCATGCCTGGTGTGGAGAGAAATAACAGCATATAATACAAAAAAGCTGTTACACTCGATACCTCGTCCACCATAAACACAAACATACCAAAAATATAATGTACATCTTGAATGCAACTGGATAAGAATAAAGACAAAGCATTCTATCAGTTTCAATAATCAAAACTATAAAGAGGGTGTGTGATCAGATGGAACCGATGATATCTATCGAAGTTAACTTCTTTACATAACAAACCCCATTCACACACAAATTTCCAAGTTTTTGTGAAACTGTGACCTCATATTACTATTTTATTTTATAGAAATTCCGAAAATTATAAGGAACAAACAATTAATCCTAAAAGAGACCTCATGCAAATGCAATATTTTGATTAACTATTATTAACTACAAGCAATTGCCTATGTATCAAGTGTTTTTGTATATGTAGTTTTATCGAAAAATAACTCAATCAATCGAAAACAATATATTAGAAAGATTAGTAAATCCACGACTTCTATAGGCTAACTCTAAATCTTTTGTTGTACTATTTACATAGCTCCCAAAATTGATGCTGTGAGATGAGTAAACACAATCTTAGGTCGGATATACCAACTCCAAACCTAGATACATTAATAAAAGTGTCTTTCAGTTCACACATCTTTGCATCTTTTCCTTCTAAATGATTCAAATCTACTTTCCAGCGTACCGTATTTGCCATGCTACCCAGTGTGAATTGTCATTCACTTGTGTGCTCATACAATTTGGAGGTAACATGCAAACAATATAAAACTCGGTTTACCATCATACTCTCCTCAAACTAGATAGCCACACAAATAGAACGCTGAATCGTTTACTGAATGTTGTCAAGAATAAACATACCTAACATATGTTCACAGTTATCCAAATTTTGTAGATCTGTGGCCTCCTTCTAAACACAAACTTCGGGAGTTATAAAAGAATGACAAATAAAATTTCATATGTATTTTTCTAGTACTTGAGACCTCATAAAGATACAATCACTAAATACTAGCAATGGTCTATCTCCATCTATGAAATAGTTGTATTTAATTAGTCTGCAATATTCATACGTCTTGTTATTTATGTATTACATATAAATAAATTTCTGATTTACTTGATCTAGTAATTTAAATAGACGGAAATGTGAATACATTTCTCACTTCCACTGCGTTGAAATGACTAAAATGACAAGAGTCATTAAACATAACTTTTAAAAACATAAAACATCTACTGTCAGTCTGGAGGAAGGCTCTACAAATAAAGGAAGAATGTTTCAAAGAGAACTTGAAGCTGAGCATGGAAGATTAAAATAGAAGAACTCGTAAACACGATTTCTTAGACAAAACCGTATCCCCGAGATGTTTTTTTTCACCTCCTTAACTGGAAGACATTCCACAAGGTTAACCTTGAAAGTTGGAGGTTACTTAAATACTTTAAAAAAGATTTCAGTCAAGATTTTCACAATTAGCTCTAAAAAGAGCTCACGGCTAATCGGTGAGTGGAAAATCAAGCTAATGTTTTTACTGTCTATGTAACCTCCCTCAACTTTAACGATTGCTATGTTTCGAAAATTTACCCTTTGCTCTATTGAGAGAGTCTTCTAAGTCTGAACCATTCCATAGACGACGTCCTTCTATAGCGAGTGGAGCCGGATAGTCAAATACCACATAGGTTCTTATTGGATATCTTTGCATTTTTTTGTAGAACCAAAAGATATAATATTGGGTATTAGCTGGTGGCGGTAGGGCTCCAACTTCAAAAACTCTTCCCTGGCCATCTTAGCAGCAGTGTGCTGGTTGACAATTCTGGGGCTTATGGCCAACACTGTCTGGTTTTGATATTTGTTCGTTATTCGTTCTAAGTCAAAAGCCATATTTCTCATCAATTTGTCTGTTGTGCTTGTAGCACAAAATTCCAGGCACTATTTGCCTTACAATAAGATTAACAATAGCTGAACAATTTTAAACCAAGTAGATGTGCTGGAATCAAAATGAACAGTTAACAATTTCTATAATTGCGTCGTTTTCCGGAGAATGGTTATTTTTGTCGGATAATATCACAAAAACACTTTCTCATCCTCTAATCCATCCTGTGTGCAAAGCTCGAAAACCATCGTTCAAACATCTATCAAAGTCACTGGTATAGTAAATATTCCATTAGCATCTGGTCTTACGACAAAAAATCAGCGAAAAACGTTTCATTGGTTAGTGGGCCAATTCATGAAATATTTTTGTCCGTTCACAAAATATCGAGAATTGACGGTATATAGGTCTGTCAGCACCGCACCTCAAATAAACTTAGGTTAAGGTTACACTAAAATAATTACCATATCTTTGATTCAAGATCAAGTATACTTATTAGAAGTATCTGATTGAGCAAAATGGTAATATAATCTTGACAAAATGCTTTCACATAGTTCAGATTCAACACAATGGGCTATATTTTTCATCGAGCAATAATGTAGCTGCCTATCTCACCTCAGAGTTTAACAGTTACTAATTCTGTCTAGCAAGCGCTTGAAATTGTTTTCCACCGGAATAGTGGAATAGAACAACGTACAAATAATGACTAAACGGAAAGTTTTTATCCAATTGAAGTAAGAGACTTTCAATAGTGGATGGATCTCTTAGCCTCTTTTCAACACAGTACAAATACACATAAGCAGCAATTGTACTTTTACAGAGATCTTTCACCACCATGGGCATCAAAAATGTTATTAAATTTTATATTTTCCATCCTAAAACGCCCATGATTTTTAAGGTCAAGATAGTTTATTTGTTTGCAGTATGGACTCTATCCTTCAAGAAAGCAATGTTATCATGAAATCAGGTGAAAACTACAAAAAATTTGAAAAGAGTTTTACAAGTCCATATATACAGAATAATTACGTATGGTCAGAAGATATTGTCTCCGAAATCTATTTGAGACATTCCGGCAAGTTACAAAATTCCACAAGTAACAATATCAAACCAAAATGAAACCTTCAAGACTGGCATCTTATCTAACTCCTATATGGATGTTTACAAATTAATTAAGGTTTTTGTCCACTCAAAACTGTGGTCATGAATGGGTTCGTTGAAAAGTACTTCCCAAATCATAGTAATTTGCCAACGCCAATGTTTCTGATTTACCAAATGTAACAGAAGTCCATATTTTTGAAGTTTCTTTTGAAATTTTCCCAATAATCTCTGTTTGAGGGTACAGAACAATTCGGGATCCTCCTCAAAAACAGTCCAGTCTGATCCTAGAGTCTGTAGTCTGTCTTGTAAAACTTCCACCGGGTTTTTATGCCAGGAAAACGAATTGACTGCAGCATAGGAAGTACTTAGCTACTCTGATTTCTTGTTGTCTGTATTGTTCCTCATCAACAAAGGTCGCTATTACTTCTCGATGTTCTTCCTTAATCTGATCTTGTATTCTAAGTTAAAGTTGCCTTGATCATCTACATAAACTACGGCCATAGAGTTTGCCAACTTCAAAATTCTATATTTGTAAAGCCTGAACACACCAATATTTATTAGAGATAACCCATGCATTCACTTTTGCACCATACTGCTGGACGCACTCCTAACTGATACATACAAAAAAAACACAAGTAGACAGCTTTTAATTCTCATCACCATTTTCAATAAACAGGGACATCTCATTAGGTTTAAGATATTAAGATTAACATCTCATTAGGTTTAAGATATTAAGATGGTCACTGTAACACCATCCTCTCTACAACTATACAACCTTCACTTGAACACTAAAAATAATAATGGATTGTTCTCCAAAATGTCTAACTCTACATTGTTCTTATGAAAACGGGCTGGTAACGCAATCATCAAATACTGGCTCCAATCAAAACTCACACTTCTAATACTTTGTGAAACGCAGGTTGTCTTATCAGTCATTAAACTTTTCGCTTCAAGATCCGACACAACTGTTTTAACTTTAGCTTACACACAACCAAAATCTTGTAAACAGTTCAAAACGATATCCTCAAACTCAAATCAGCTAGAGCAGCTTCACCATTTTGACAAGCTGGATCCACTTGATCACCATTATTCACCGCTAGTTTACAGATCGTTCAATGTTTTCAACCACTCATAAGTGTTCTGATCTATCTGCGTGTTAACAAGAAATTCCCACAGCCACATGACTTGCCTGCGAAAATTTTCTATATTTATATACTGAAGAAGTGAACAATACCTTGGAAATGAACACTGGAATGCTTTATACAATTTCTGCTGAAACGTAAAAAATATGGGATTGTTTTCTAAAACGTCCAGCTCTAACCCTTCGGTCTGCAGATGAATCTGCAACATCTGTATAGCACATTGAGACCAATTAAAACGCACAGATTTAATTGCTTGTAATACGCAGTCCATTTGGCCAAACAATAAATTGTCATCTTCTGACATAGTCAATATTGCATCCAGTTCAGCTTCTGTCACATCAATATATTCCCAAAAAACTCTCAAGCCAATCTTCAGAACTTGAACTCGATAAATCAACTTGACAAGCACAATCTGCTCTAAAACTTTACAAATAAGCAGTATTCAAAACGACAGTCGGAGTCAGCACTGCAATGTTGGAGGTACTCATGCCTTTAGCGATTACGTTATCTACACAGTTTTTAGTAGCTTTTATCGGCATGTTAGCTTTATTTACCAAAACTTTTTCTAAACAAAAAAAATTTTACTTTTTAGCATATTCCCATCTACTGGTTTCTTCATTATTTTCGGGTCCTTTTAGTAGAGTAAGCTACTCATCCTTAATAAACGAAGGAGTTGATACTGCTCTGCGCGCATATTCACAAGTAGAGTCATTGGTCGGTCTACATTTTATTAAGAGCCACATAACAGTTATCTGCCATCTAACATGAACCGGTACCACAAGGTCTAGCAGCTAATGGTATCTTCTTTCCAAGCTCCAGTATAGCTTTTTGCGAAAAACGTCAAATAGTTCAATATCTGTCTCAAAATAAACGGATTCCAAACCAACAGTTTTTAGTTTTTCGTCCAACACTACTTCAGGATCTTGGATCCAGTTAAAACGCAAAAAACTTATAGCTCTTGAGCATCTATCATGTTCATCCGTCATTTCTTCTATTTACTTGTTACCTCTTAACCATAAGACAAAAAAACAATAATAAGTTCACCGCTATAAAAATTACAACGATAGAGAATGAACTGAAAAACATCAGAAACGCACACTATACAAGTATCAGCAAAGGTATGTTCCCTAATTCAAAGAAATCCTAATTCAAACAAATCTAGCTAACCCCACAAATCGGCCTAATTTTCCATACTTCCCAAGTCAGCGATATCTTTATATCTCAAGATTTCATCGTACACCTCCTCTGCGATGGATGCATTTATGATAAATACCCAGAGGCTTTCAAGCTACCAGAAAAAATTGTTATTTACAAAACAAGGCAATGAACGATATAATCACAAAGGACGCTGAAATTTGTCGTATCGTCTTTGTCTACAAGTAGACAACAGCTTAGGGCTACCTGAACCATAAATGGACTTTAGAACATATAATGCAGAAAACAACTAATCTAGTTATCTCTAATAACAGATTATATCTGTAACAATGACTCTAATAACCTATAACATCCATCACTGGGTCTTGTATTAAATAGTACCTCCCAGATAATATCAATTTGCCGTTGAAAATCATTCTGGTTTATTAATTCAATAAATTTATAATATTTATGAAAATCACTTACTCGAAACCTTCTACCAAGACGACGTTTAAGCTTAACAAACAAAATAGAATTTTATTTAAAAACATTCAGTTTTAATCCAACAACCTCTAATTTTTCTCTCAGTACTGGTATGGCGCTTCTTTTCCAATTAAATCTTGTCATCTGTAATACTCTAAGTGTTTTGAGTTTCTTATTTTCTCTTTCTATTTGTTTCAGATCCTTAAGGGATTTTCGAGCAAACTCATTGCCTTTTAATTGTTTAGGCGTTATACCAACAACAAACTTTTTAACAACCGTTCCTGAGGCAGGATATTTTCTAAACTGTGGTGTTGCAATAGCCTTTCTTATCTGCTCATAAGTTTTTCCATCTCTTGGTCTACGCTTCAACATACTCCACATAATTTTAGTTTGCCAAATGAAATGAGCAGGGACCATGAGGTCTAACAATCCTTGATATCGTTTGTTCAGCCTTCTATACAACTTCATGCGAAATATTTCAAATAATTCCAGATCATTTTTTAAATAATCAGATTTCAAACCAACAGTTTGCAATTTTTCCGATAATACCACTTCTGGATTACGAATCCAATTAAAACGAAAAAGCATATAGCTCTAGAACACTTATCATGTGCATCTATCGACATTTTTATCATTAGTTTGTTACGTTATATGCCTAACTGGTCTGAAAAACACAATAAAAATTTTCACAGACTTGCTTACTGTTTCCATTTTTGCAATGCTGTCTAATAGATGTCTGTTCTAGTGACTTTATACTCCATTGTAAGTCACGCCTATGCTTTCCTGTTTTCAGAATACAGAACTCTGTTCTATCTACTTTCCTTAACTCCTGTGCTAAGACTTTTTCCAAAGTTAAATAAAGGCACAAGATGTTTAAGTGACTTCACTCTCTCCTCTTAATTTTAGGATAAATCACATCTAGCTGACATGAATTTGTTTTTTAAAGGTCGAGCAGAGGTAGTACCCTTTTATGAAAGGCACTACCTCACAGGTGGCACCATTTTTGTTACAGACACGGGGGTGTCTGCATTTTAGGACAGTCCCCCAAGACCACTGATTAATAAACGAGGACAGTCCAAGGTGCACCAGAGATTACAATAAAGAAAATTAGACCTGCCCGTTTCACTTGACTCGCTCAGTGAAACACACCAGATTTGTATTCACTCATGGTTTTATTAATATAGCTTTAATCAAATGCGCAGTTACTTTTACTTGCATCATAAATGCACAGCAGTGCCATAAACAGGGGTTAACACGAGTTCGGGGTGTGTAGTAACGAATTTCGACAGAGCAGAATAGAGGAGAGAGTGACCTGAATTATCATAAAGCATCAGGGATAAAACAAGCCACTAGGCTATAATTCCCAGGTTCAAATGGAACTTGAGCATAAGCCGTCAACTTGTAAAGAGCTAGTCTTGGACCAAAGTCGCTAGCTGGTCTTGAGCTGCTTCTTGGACCGAGGTCGAAGTCAGACTGATCCTAGTGACATTTTCTAGGTCTGAGAAAACACAATGTATCGTACAAAATCACGTGACAAATACGAAATTCCTCACTTTAATACAATCTTAAAAGGGGGGTTTTCCAATTAAGGCAGTCTTAAGTCACATGACTCCAGATAAGATGATCTTAATGCAGGACTTTTCCAATTAAGGCAACCTTAAGTCAGATGACATCAGATAAGATGATCTTAATGCGACTCTAGTGTCCATACATAACGTTTCGCCGAAATCCGAAATCGTTGTTCTCAATTAACTCCATAGTGACTTTAGTGTCTACTTTCAACGATTCGCCGAAGTTCAAAAATCACTTCGCCGAAGTTAAAAATAGTTTTTCAATGTAAAGTGTTTTTATCCGTTTAAATCGTAAGTATCGCTTTTGAATCGTTACCAAACGCTAATGTAAAGTATTTCTGCAATACTTTAGGTCGCTCTCCTCCTTGATGTGATCTACAATTAATATGCAAAGTACAAATACACAGTAATACAATGAGATACCAATTACAATGTCCTTTTAGACTCAATGTCTCAGTCTTTACACTGTTCCAGTTTCATGTTGAGGTTGCCACGCGAACTCAAATCTAGCTAGAGCACTCTAGCTCTTTTAATGTTGTCTGTAGTCTACACCAGGCCTTGCAGTCTTCACCCCTATTCTATGTGAGCGTGCATTGACTGGTTGTTGGATGATACCAGGCCAGATAGCATTTTTCTTTCTTAAACATGATATGCAAAATTGTTGTTTTGTGATATTGACTTGTTGGACTTAATTTTTAGTCAATCATTTCAATACAAATGACATATTTTAAGCCAGTGTATTGTTTTGAATGCTGTTTTGGTTTATAGACTAGCATTGCTATGCAGTTAGGTTTGGTCACAATGCAACAAGGGTCGGGTTAATAAATGAAATTATGAATGTGAACTCATGGATGGCGTGTTGAGTTTGCCTTGCATCCTAAACATGAAACGCCTCATGACTCTGAAACATAAATAAAGAAAGACTTGAAAGCAAGTTCAGAAAGTAATCTGGTAGTTTATCCATAATCTCATCAAATGACAAAGATAAAGAAGAAACCTCCGAATGTTAAAAGTCGCATCACCGAATGGACTGAATTCCAGGAAAATAAAGTTGGAACAAAATAACAATCTAAGACATTCAGCTGTTCTTCTTCTTTAGAAGCGCACTGCCACAGGCGTTAAAATCTAACCACTGTTACCAAAGAAATGGATAATGAAAAGCTTGTTGTGGCAACAGAACCGTCACCAGAAGGTCTTCTATAGGGAGGCTTTGCATTTGGTGCAGTGGGGTTTGACATTCTGAAATTTGAACAAATATTACTGTTTCATAGTGCTTCATATTTCGATTTGGGGTGGCTTTGAGCTTTGTTTTGGAGGGGCTAAGCCCACAAAGCCCCCCCCGTGGCCATGGGACTGTGTGACAAAACGTCAGCTTGCTTTTTGATGCAATTGACTCGGAAATCTCCTTAGGTTGCGCGATATGTCAAGCTTGCAAGATATGTGAAACTTTCTATTTATAAGCATGACAAGGCCCAAAATGGCAAAACGCATTCAGGTAGTGTCTATTCTGCTTCATGAGGCAAAACCTGTGCTGTGACTATTTTGCCTTCACTTGAACACAATTGATTGAAGTGGTCATGTGATAAGTACAATACGCAGAGACAATTTGTTGGGGTTTAAAGGTTGATGGTTAGGGTTTAGGATCAGGGCTTCTGGCTTATGATCAAGGTTTAGTGGTTCAGTGTTTAGCGTTAGGGTTTAGCCTACAATTCACTTAGTGCAGTGGTTCCCAAACTGGAGTATGCGTACCACTAGTGGTACGCGAAGGCTTTCAAGGTGGTGGATGAATAGGTCTACTTTTTCTAGACAAAAATTATATTCACAGCTATAATTTATATTGATCAGATTCTGTTGATAAATTCCTGAATTTTTGTGAAGCCTACTTCCCTTGTTGGCTTTGAAAATGGCCACAAAAAATTTTGCAGCCATTTTCTTCATGTCGAAACTGTTTCCAAACTTTTGATCAAATGATATTTGGCACATTGGCTTTTCCTGGAGCAAGGTGGTACGTGCTGACAGTACAGGACTCACAAATGGTACGTGATCAGAAAAAGTTTGGGAACCACTGACTTAATGCAAACAAGAAGCTGCTAACTGCTTGCCAGCCCTGAAACCATGACAACCACCACCCATGCATGTGGGACTGAGCTGTTACAGATGTCATGGTCAGCTAAGCAGGACATGCGATCCAAACTTGTCAGTTGACTACTTCAACCAATCTTGTTCAGCTAAAGGCAAAATACCTCTAGCTGTTATTTTGCCTCATAATGCTATTTTACCTCATGAGGCAAAATAGACACTGCACAAAAAATGTATGTTGTGCAACACAATACACTTTCGGATAGTTTTCGGTACGGATAGTATGGTTTTGTTGACGTGTCTCTCACTCTGTAACACACAAGCATGAGCGGTGAATCTGATTCCCGCTATCCTATGCGATGATGAAGACGTTACTCAGGCTCGCGGCTGTCAGAGACACGAAACAGGCAGGGGAGTTGAGATGTGACACTGTATAATTTATTGCCTTGAGTCCTGCACTGGTTTTAATGACGCAAAATGGCAAAATCTATCGACCATTAACACAAACAGCGACTTGTCTTTCACGACGATATAGCAGCAAACATATCGCAGAAAACAGTCAATGGATCAGGCAGACGACAACTCGCTCACGGCACTACTGACTGAAAAAGATCAAGTAAGGTTCCATGAGGTCGGAAATACATGCACAGGAAGGCGAGCAGAAAAACACATTCAACGAACGGCATGAATATTGAGACACGTGTTACGGAAAACGCTGTGCGAACATGTGAACGGTTTGTGCCCAGCCGGATGGCTCAATGAGCAGTCTATTACAAAGCACTGGTTCCAGTCCGTACGTACTTGTC
>JGI24159J19872_10012992_pt1 | contig 10842 bp, 4 predicted proteins | sample Ectturendosymbi4_FD_19872 | JGI IMG/M metagenome (IMG submission 19872)
CGGCGTTGGCTGTTCATCCGGACAAGGCAAGCGTTTCAAATTTTAGATTGACTGTTACCGTTATGTGTGCTGCAATTGTTACCCTCTGGGCGGTATCGCCATCATCATTTTACGAGTCTGCGTTGTAATGATTCGTTATCGTAGCATAAGTGGAATGAATTGAGTTAGAAATTTTTAAAACTTGTTCCAACACTGAACTGTGATCATCTCGAAGACGAAGTTTGAAGACTATTGAGGGTTGTGTTTTACTATTGAGTAAAACTTAAGTAATCGGGTGAAACGGAAGTTAAGCGGAAATGTCCATTTTGTGCAAACGAGAAAACCTTCGTAACTATTAAGTCGCAGTGGCTCGTTATCTTCATAGTTCTTCTGTTCATACTGCATTGCTGAATGCTGCCTGTTCATAAAAGATAAAGGGAAAAGCTGAGTAAGGTTTGCGTATTTCCGTCCACGTATATTTTTTCCTGTTTGTCTCCCAGAAGCATCGATTTTTGGTGTTGCCATAGTGATTTGAGATCTCGAACGTGATTTGCGTGTTTCCAGGAAAGTTCATGTTGGGTTCATCTCAACCGGTCGCTCGGTGAAACTGGCCTGAGTGAAAGTTCTCCTGCGCCGACGACGGAAAATGCAGGTTAATTTATTGTTTTTCGTTTTCACTTCAAAACTGTTTCTGTTGAATTAGTTTTCTTCGTCTTTTTTAATCACTTGGACGTTAAAACCACTTAGTTTCGCAGCGGACCCAAAAATTTCCATCAAAGCCTTTTTATTCAAATAAGAGAGAAGGGAATGAACATGACGTCAGTTAAACCACTGTAACGATTGTGAACCTCTAGACTTCTTTTTTGATTCGGTAAATTTTGTGTGAACCGTTAAAATACAAAAATGTTCTTCATTTTGTGAACATCTTATATTTGGCTGTTGAAGGTTTACGACGAACGGTGGTGAACTTTTAAAGCAACATGATCAAGTATTTGGATGATGTTGGTTTACAGGGGCATTATTTGGACTTGGACTCAACCACCACTTGCAAGAGTTACAAACCTTAAATGTCCATGACTATTTGCAGAAGTCACACGAATTAACTACGATTGGATTATTGCTGGGACTGGCATGCGACAAGTAAATAGTGACTTCCGTACATCTCGTACAGTGGCTACTCTAGGAACACTGTAAAATGTTGTTAAGTCTCTTGTAGCTTACGTTTTTGCTGTTTGATTTTGTATATTGTAATGGTAATTTTGCTATTCACTTGGTCAATTATGCAAGATTTTCACACAAATTGACATTTTGTACTCTGTAAGGTGTGGATCGTGCGATTTGTCAACCATGAGAGTGCTGAGTGTTCATATATCTGCTCTACTTCCCACAACATCCACGCAGCTGGACATTCCATACCGCGTGCAAACTGCCGCAGTCAGTGCTGTAGGTTTCCTGTACCTGGAATCTACGCAACGCCTTGTTGCTGAAGTCATGCTTCGGGAGATAGGTAAAGCTGCAAATTATGTGGAATAAATATGTGTTGCATGAAACTTTTAAAACAGCGGAGTTGAATTGCTTTTCAGTTTGGTGTTCGTGCACCTCTGATATGTCCATGAAGTTCGTTGTTGGTTCTCAAAACACTGGTTTTTGAGGGTTAGCCGAGACGATAATGCAAATTCTCAAGCAAGGACTTCAGTGTTTAAAATTAGTCAAAGAAATATTGATGCACCTGATTTTGCGCGTATGTTACTTAAATATTTTATAAACGGTTCCTTTTACGGTATTGACTTTATTTGCTTCGTGTGTATCAATGGATTTGGTTTGCTATACATCAGTCCAGGGTTTGCACCCAATCTACAGTATTCTTTGAATTTATTTGTGTTGCAAGATTCAAATTAGACTTTGACGTATCTGGTTTTAAGCTCTTCGCACAATATGCCATCGTCATTTCGATTTTGAGGAGGTGGGAATGCATTCGTCATGCCACCTTGTAAAATATCGGGGTATGATGATACACCCACACTCCCTGGATTTTACGCTGCTCAGTGTAATCCTTAACCACGGATGCTATCCCTACCCTGAATTACGAATGATGTCATTCTAAAATCAGAATGTCGTCACTTTATTTTGAATTGGCGGAAATTAACATCCTTAGTAGTTTGTGCGCAATTAACTGATCCGCATCATCTGCACATTTTGTGGTCAGCGAACCCACTGTGACGGTTGCCGGTTGTTTAGATCGCACCCCGAACAGCGAGAGCGAAGTGTGTCCGGAGCGTGAGGCGTATGCCCTCAGTGCTGGCTTTGCACTGGGCATGGTCACGTTGGGCAAAGGCGACGCGATGCCAGAACTTTCCGACTTGAACATGTCCGACAAGCTCTATCATTTCATGACCGGAAAACACAGACGAAGCCATACATCATCAATGCAGTGGTACACGTTTGATTCCGCAGTGAATTGTGTCTAAGGGTTTTTGCGCAATTAATTCCCAGTTAATCGTCGTTTAGCTGAGCATTTTTTGTGATCAGTTTCCATCATGCAGTAAAACTTGTGCAAACTGATGCACTTTTGCCAACTAACAAAGGAAAGTTTTTTCTGATTTCAATCACGAAACTGTTTGATTGTCATACTTCATTATAAATTAACGTAAGTAGTTGTCTGTTTTTGTCAATTACAATTTTTGCTCCAGCATACATCACGACAGTGATTGATTGAATACTGGACGTTAGGGAATCGCGTTGAAAGAGATACAACCACCTTTTTATTGTTCAGGTCACACGAAGCGTATAGTCCAGGTCTTAACTCTTTCGGTTTCAATGGGCATCAGATTTTGGAAGGTGATCAAGTGAACACGGAAGTGACAGGACCTGGCGCTACCATGGCGCTGGCGCTAATGTATTTGAAAACCAACAACAGGTACGGCCGACGTGTTCACTTAGCTGCGGGAAAGACTCGTTTAGTGCTGCTCTGTACAAAAGCCACGATTGACTTTCGGTTACTTTCGTCAAACACTCAATCGCGCTTTCGCTAAAAGTTATTTTTTTGTCTGTTACCCATTCTGTCAAGCCACTTGCCCCTGCAGCAGTTGACCCTCTCAAGCACGGTCGATGCAGCCATTACTAGGTGCTGCTTCGCACGAACCGTATCTCCCTGAAACTCAGGTGAACTGCTGCTTGTGCGAGGAATTTATGAATAAAAGTCCTCGTTTTGCTGCATCCCACCAACTTGTTAACGAACTAAAAGTGGCGAAGGATTGTCTGCAGCGCACTTTCGGCTTGGTGTTGTAATGTGTCGGGTCATTTTGTTGGGAGACAAGACCAGTGCTTTTACAGCGACTAGGTTGAGCTCAGCTTGCAGTGCTTGGGGCAGTGGTCAAAACCCACACACCCTCAACTGAGATATTGTGGCGGTGGTCTGGTTCAATTTTTGTAAATTGTAGCAGTTACTCGTTGGTTTTATTAAACGACCTGGTTTACATCTGTTAAGCTCTGTCGCGGATTGGTTCATTCCCCCCAACACAATTTCTCTGTTGGAAACAGTAAAACCTCAACATCTGCTGCTACGAATACTAAGCAGGTCCGTGATAATGTGGGATGAGATCGTGGCATCTGCCGAATGGGTGAGTAACATTTTTTCCAACTGCTTCTTGCTTTTTCTATTGCTTCAGCGTTGCTTCTGAACAATTGCTGTCCTTCATTTTTCAATTGCCAAACTAGATACCTAAACATCCCGATATTAGGTAGAAGACGTTAGCTTTTAAGATTTGAATGCCTGCTTTCTGAAAATTGGTGGTAAATCAATTATTTTGTATTAGTTTCTTGTTAGTTTCTTGTGAGCAAAGTTGTGATAAAGTGATCACCATTTGATAGGTGCGTTTTACAATCGTTAACTTCGTAGCATATTAAGGACTCGTGCCGAGCTTTCTTTACACAAGTGTTGTGACGCACGCGTTGTTCAAACTCAGGTTGAGAGTCACGTTCCCGGAGTTATCTCTCTGTATTTGAGAAGTTATGATTGGTCAGGGTCAGATAACAACCAGGATTCCGAGGTTGATGAGAACACTGTGCTCCAGTGCTACACTGCCATCATCACTGGAGCGTGCATGGCTATAGGATTAAAGTGAGATGATCTTCTTTGTTTCTTCTTGCATGGACTTGATCGCGCCGAAGTTCGCAGTTAGTCTTAAAGGCATGTTTTTTCTCGCGAGAAGTCGCTGAAGAGCACTATTGCAGACGTGATTACATTGAATTTTCTCAAACATATTCACGGCTGAAGCTTGAATGGAATATACTTCGATTTATATTCATCACAATATACATGTTTAACCTTTTTCGCCAAAACTGGCCAATGGAAAAACTCAGAATTTTTTTCTGTTATCTTCAGGCTTGTCCATGGGAATGGTATACGTCCCATAGGATGGGACAGTGGACTTGAAATTCGTCCCATGTCCCATCATAAATAAAAGGGTTGCCCAATTTTCATTTGCCCCCTTCCAGCTGTGATCCCCTAATTGGGGATTTAGGTTGTTTCAGCCATGGCTCTGCAGAGGTTAGACATGGGCATGATATGGTGTACATCGTATTGTTAGTTTCGTAGGAATCCTGTGGGATGGAACAGTCAGAAGTTATCGTGGGATAGGACAGAAAAAGTGTCCCACGCACAAGCCTCGTCATGTCAGCCTTCTGATTTGTTTGGACGTAGCGATGAGGTTATGCATTTGACGTGTTGAAGGTTCCGTATAGGCACGCTGCTGTTTGTTCCCCTTTCTGCTGCGAGTGTCTACGATCAACTCCAATTCTCTCAAATTAGAGCATCTACGACACATTCTCATGACGTTTGTTTTGCTTATCGAAGGTTGATTTTCATAGAATTTTCCGCATGCGATCAAAATGCAATCAGCAAAATCTATTTAATTCTTGAAAAGTTGCACACCCATGAAAGCTGTAGATATGTTCTGTTTTTGAAAACTCTTTGCTGCATTGCCGTTATATGCAAGCACGATACGGGGAATGGTGAATGAGGGTTATATGTACGTATTCCGAGCTTCCTTGGTACCGATTGAAACTCCAGTTCTATGACAATAGAACCTGGAGGCAGATCATTGCAAAAGCATAATCGCAGCAGACAATATCACAAAACTTAACCCTCACGCCAAGCGAACCTAAACGAAGGGGCGACGTGCAATGAACAAAATCATGTTTTAGTTTGAGCTGAAAGGGGTGGTTCTGAAGAAGATAAAAATGTTGGCATCTTTGAACGTTCATTACACTTCACTCTGAAATTATGCTTTGTTACAGATATGCAGGGTCTCAAGAGAAGACGGCGTACGATACTCTGTTGCACTTTGTTAACTTTTTTTTGAAACTGTTCAAGCAGCAGTCACAAAAATCTCCGTCGCATCCGCTGGAGGTTCGTTACTCACAGTACTTATCGTTACACTTCGGAAAACGTTATTTTTTGGTCCGAAACCTACAACCAGCTCACGAGTGCGCTCTGTATAAATGAATTTTAACGAGATTTGCTCCTTAAATCTTACGAGATATGTTGTATCTGGAAAGTGAGCAGTCCGTTCATTGATCTGCAGACTGCGTTATACAAGCCGTGCAGACAAACTTCATTTTTTATGTTACGCAGAATTTCTTTTACTTGATATTAGGGTCAGTTTAGTCAAAAAGGGACCCAGTCAAAATCCTGGTCTTCGTCAGTGACCCTTAACTACTGTATGAAATGGCATCATTCAGTTCATTTATTTGCGCCCTACGTTGGCGCTATTAGCGAATTTTTCCAAATCGAATGATTCGTCTGATTATTTTTAGTGTTTCCCTTGGTTTCATGCCAAGCTCAGATAATTTCATGAAAAGTGTAATTTACTTTTCGCCTCATGTTTGTTACACCGTAAGGTCAAGTTCAAGTCACTCACATGCCAAGGGAGGTGTAACAAATGTTTTCGTTTGTCTCACGGCCATTCATATTTTACCAACCGGACCTCAGAAACATTCAGACCGGAGAGGGCTTTAAATTAGCGACTAAATGCTACTGCTGGCTTGTCTGCGCTGCGAAAAGTTTAACTCTGTGCATGCTTTTCGTTTGGACCAGCCAGTAGCATAGCTCCACCCGAACTGTTGTTTTGCAGGTAATTGGCCGACGTCTGTTTGACACATGTCTGAGCTCGTGCCTGATTGCACTCTGTATGGTCGTAGCTGGGAGCGGGAACCTCAAGGCGCTGCAGGTTGTACCAGTGTCAGAGAACTTTCTTTTTAAACAGCTGTCTTTAAAACATCCTGGTCATCGCAGATTTGCAGATACCTTCACTGCAACGTGGAAAGTGATATGAATTACGGCGCACAGATGGCAATCCATATGGCTTTGGGGTTTCTTTTTCTTGGCAAGTGCAGGTGCGGTTTTGTTGTCCTGTTTTAAAGTAAATCGCTTTTGTGGTACTTTTTCCGTGATTTGTTTTTGAACGATGTGGCTTGCGTCACAATGCTTAAAGCTCGTTACCTTGTCTTGGTATGCCTCGTGTGTTTTTGGTTTTGTGGCCGTCAATGCACTCGAGTAACCGGTATTTTAGAGTAAGAATAAGTACTCTTGTAGATTTTCGTCCTTATTTTCTTCTTTCTTCGTATGTTACAGATACTGAATATTTCTGCTGTGTACAGTTAAAGGATTTAGTTGTTTCCTGGCGAAAGATTTTGTTAAACGTGTTTGTTAAAATATAGAGTTACGTACCGCGCAGAAGTTCCTTGCACCTGCGCGTCAGTTAGATTTCCTCTTTCGCTTGTGTCTCACTGCACATTTTTGCATTTGAAAGATACACCTTGTCAACGAATAACAAGGCAATTGCTGCTCTTATGCTTTCGATTTATCCATATTTTCCTGCAAAAAGCCACGACAACCGTTACCACTTGCAAGTAAGTTGCCGAGCTTACCCCCCACACGGGTAGGTTGCTGTATTCTGTGCTCTTACAATCAGATCACTGCGGAAGTGAGTTGTTGTGATGCGGAGGCACCGACAAGTTGTTGGTGATGGTAGAGAATAATGCTACCGCAATGGTTTCCTTCCAACTTGTATGAACTCTCGACACACTAATCCTATGCGTAAAATCAAATGACGCACTGCATAAAAAATATTCGCAGATTGTCAATTAATGCGATTCATTAGGTTGCTTGTTGTGACGTGGCACATCAAAACGTGTTACGCCTCTGGATGCAGGGCTTGTAACCTCTTGCAGACTTATCTACACTTATCAATGGATTTGAGCAGGTTCTTCTGAAAACCTAAGGTATCGGTAGTGAAGTTGGATGTAAGCTTGCAAAGCCCTTGCAATCTAAAAATGCTGGACCAGGGAGTCGGGACTCCTCAGTTGAGAACCTCTGATTTACCGCATTTATTTCATCATAAGCTGTGGCTAATGTGTATTTTTGTCATCATTTTATGCGGCTTATACAGTACATAGAGCGCCTTATATTTATGTTTGCCGTTGCCAACTCGTTTCTTACTGCAGGACTGTGGAGTAAGCTGTGTGATGTTTCGCACTTCCAGAGCTTGCCAAAGTTCGTAAGAAAGATGTTGGTGTAGAAGCTTTGAAGTGTTACTATGTCAATAGGTCTGTCGCTCCAAATGTGCTGTTGAAAAAGCGTTACATCAATTGGTCTTGTGTAGGTTTGTAAAATGTTTTGTGAGGCGGCTACGAAATGCAAATGTTCACACCGCGTGCATATTTGATGTGCATATTGCTCAAAAGCGCGCGGCACAATGCGCTCTTGGCAGCGATTTCTTTTTCGCTCGAAAGTAGGGCGTGTTAGGCATTCAGAAAAAATTTGAACTGTTATTTGAAAAAAATTGAACTGTTAAAAAGGGCGTTTTGCAGGTGGGAGAGGCACTTGACCGGTTCCTGAGATCTTTATAACTGTTCTGTCTACGAATCAATGCGTTCTTTGTTTGAAGGCTCTTCGTCACATGTATGTAATGGCGGCGGAGAAACGCTTGCTTGTCCCCATAGACGCTTCTACGAGACGTCCGTGCTATGCTCAGGTCTCTGTCCGGTATCTAGCTTCGTCGAAATACTCAGATGCCGATGTCAGTCTTGTCGCACCGTGTCTTATTCCTGAAACATCGTGTCTGGAAGCGGTAGGTGAAGCCACATGTGTTGCCTATTTTGAGAACCAGAGCATCACTGCCATTAGTGTGGACAAAGACTATGTTATCTTGTTCTTAGCTTCCCTGCTTGCAAGCGTGATACGTTGTGATTTACTTCGTAACTCCCTTCTCGATGTGATGTGATGGTTCAAACTGAAGGTGCGTCAACTCTCATGGCATGCCCATTGCTCAACCATGCGTTTTAATGAATTCAGTCACTACTGTAAGATACTGCAGGCCAGCACTGTGCAGCCTTCCTGGGGAGTCTGCGGGTCTTTTTGTTTAGAGAGATGGTAGTGACATTTTTGAGACCAGATTTTTGTTTTGAATGAAAGTTGTCAGTAACTGCTACTACTTAGTTAACTTTTGTTCCCATATCGCAATGTAACCGGCAACATTTCCGTATATTTAAGAAATTCCTGTTGCCATGACGTAATTGAGGCAAAAACGTTGTTCGTTGCTAAAAAATTTTGCATTCGATTATTTCATACAATGAACTTTCCTAGCTTTTTTTGGGTTTTGGTAAAGAATTGGTTGACTTATTTATTCTGGGTTTTTATGCTGGTGCAGAGCACGCTTATTTTATCAACTTGAAGTAGTAAGTTTAGGAAGCCGGTTTATGATTCCACTGCTAAGTAGTTGCAAATCTGCGATGTGAACCTATGACGTATTCGTTCGCCGGTATAAAAAGACAGGATATCCAGTTAAAGAAAGGTTCGGGGGAGGGTCAATCATAATCGTCAAAGTCTCACGAACACACGCTGAGAGGGAAAGGGAGTGAAACATTAATGTTCATTTTATTCAAAGTGTAAAAATGTCCATTCTAAACTAGCACTGCCAGCGCGAAATCGATTAATGACTTGAAAGATGCCACTCGTCTTTTTTTTAACGTGGCTTGGAGATGTTAATATATGTGCAAAAAGTGGTGTAACGAAATGAGACTGCTGGTACAGCGACAAAGAGTCAACTGAAATCAATTTTTCGCTCCTTGTCGCGCCCATGTTTGCTGGTTTCTGAAGGTGATCACGAATGTAGATAGTTTGTAGCTGATTTGCTAAGAGGTAAGACTCCTCACTCTCCCGAACATACACTTGGTCTAATTGCAGGCCTGTTTGTGGAAATCGAAATTTTTGCGTTATATGAGGAAGGCATTAAAAAAAAACGTTTGTGTGTTTGTGATAATCGTAAACAGTTGTGAACGACTCCATATAATTTAAATTTTGTGCTGAACTCGCCTTTATTTGAAAGATTTAAAAACAATCTGCCTGTCGTGTATGTTAGCACGCAAAGTTACGAATACCACGTTTACATTATCTTTGTTGAAGATATCTGTCAATGACGAAAGATTTTGGCCTATGGAGATCAACATTCAGAAGCAGAAGAGCAAACTGGACTCATTTTTGCGCGATGGCATGTATGTGCAGCTGAAAAGCGGATGTTTTTCTTACATTCAAGATCCCAAAGTAAGTGGCAGATGAATCGTTTGCGCTTGATTGATTTCATGCTTTTTTAATCTTTTGTCGACATTCATTTAATCAGGCAAAGCGAAAATCGCCGTTGACGCCCAACACATTAAAGGAATATTCCTCGATGACTAAAAACATCTAAAACAACTCACGGTTTTTCATCTTCCATGTTGAGTATCTGACTTGTATGCGTTGCCATAGGCAACCATACCCCACCCACCCCAAACAGAGGACAGTTCGGAAGAAAGGCAAAAAGAGTACCGGGTTGGGGAAGTCACCCTGAAACATCTGGTGCCTCCAATTTGTAATTGTGATTTCCCCCGTTTGGCTTACCACTTTGAGGCAAGGCTCATGAACCTTGGCTCCTTTTCAGGCTCCTGTTCCATTAGGTTTCAATTGGCGCCTAGCGAAGTCCAGGGCTGAAGCCTGCCAAACTTATGGCGGATCGTTTCCGTGTTGGAAATGCGTTCACGCCAAGTTCGAGTGAGCCTAAGACATTCTGACTTTAACACAACAGCCATGAAAAGCAAACTTTAGATTTATGGTTCGGTTTTTGATGTATTCTCTGAGCATCAAACCAAACGTGATAGCGACATTCGCAAGTTCGAACTCGTTGGGTGTTTTGCCCAAGAGAAAAACAAAGAATGAGTGAAAGTGACACGGGTAAAGCGAGAATAAAAGACACAACTTGCATGAGATTGTACATAGAACGAATTTACGATGGAAGATGGGCGATAGGGTCAAAGCGAAACGTTAGATCAACGACAGCATTATTCTTGTCAGCGGGGTTTTATTAACTGACATGACGGTAGCGTCATTTTCTGGTCAAACTAACTTTTGTGCGTTTATAAACATTGTTTTTCTTGTGAGACAAGGTGCGTAAGTTACAACAGCCGCGATGCAACTCACTGCTTTATCTGGCTTTAGGGTTGCTCGCATATTTCCAACGAACGAACGAACGGGCGGGGCGTGACGTCAGCGTCCGCCACGCAACTCGTAATGCATCGCTTTTGCGCACATTCGAACCCGAGGACGAACACTGAAATTGCGACAGCGCAATTTGACGATCGCAGGCAATCAGGATACAGCTGACTATTCATTTCCAGCGGCGTGCAGGGAGATCAGTCCCGATCTCACTCGCGAACAGGAAGCAACGAGCTTTTATACAGGGTGACCCAAAAAGATGTGTACCCATGAAAATTTCAATTGTGACTTTGATTAAAAAGCTATTTATTTCAAATTACAACCACACATTA
>JGI24159J19872_10012993_pt1 | contig 10842 bp, 5 predicted proteins | sample Ectturendosymbi4_FD_19872 | JGI IMG/M metagenome (IMG submission 19872)
AATGTATATTGCCGTTGGTAAAATAAGAATACAAAACCTCTGTTTAAATTTGTACCAGTGATCCCAATGCTTGTAAATTACAGGTATTGTTGATTGCTGTACTGTCTCTGCTGTCTGTCTGTGTAAGATGAAGGTAAAGAGGGGTCTTTTCAGAGCTCCAAACGGATAGTTAGAAAAACGGTGTAGGATAAACTATAACTTTTATGACTCTTTTGCAACTTTTCTCTAGCCAGGAAAAAGCTGTAAAACCGTTCACACCTTCGCTGTTGTTATTATCTCGCTTCACATATGAAAATATGCCAATTTGCTTCATCTGGCTTGACTAAATAGTAAAAAGTTGGTTTCACATTGTTTTTACTTTATTCCCACAAAGATTGAACAGCCGCTCTAGTCTGTGACTCAATCTACTCTCTACTAGACTCAGGCTGAGTCTACTTTTTTTACTCAGTCCACTCTACGGTGAACTGTACATCGGCAACATCGTATAACTGTGATGCAGCAATAACGTTCTTCTTAACTGCACAACAATGAACAACACGTGATGCACAAACTACCAGTATTTCTTATTCCGCTATCTGCACTCAACCTCCTGTATAACTAACTGGCCTGCTTCGAGTCTGAATGCGGCACGGTGATCTATAATGACGCATCAACATACTGAAGCAAAAATCATTTCCCCTAAAAAACGGGTAACTCTCACGGAACCCCACTACATGTATTGCGGAACCCCTGTTGAAGAGCACTGTTGTAGAAGAAGAAGCGGTTTGACGTGGCTATAAATTTTTTTAAATAACAACCAGCATGTCAAGATTTCTCTTATCACTTTGAAAGTTTCAGCAGTTTGCACGGTTCAACAGTAATGTTATAAAGCTTCATGAGGTCAAAATGAAGCCTGTTTCAGAAAAAAAGAGCACACGAACAAAAGGTTAAAAAATGCCTTAGAAATACCAACATTTTAAACTGTCTCCCACGTTTTGGCAATTCCAGCATATTTGTGGTTAAATACCAATCATTTACGAAATTTTCGTTCAGATGGCGAGTCTCAAGGTAAATCTTGTAAGGAGATAATTAATCAGGAGGACAAAGAAAAGTTCAAAAAACACATTTCCTAAAAATAATTACAATACAAAAATTTCATCTTGATTCTTTGACAGTTTCTGCATATGTCAAAATTTCTGTGGAATGTTTTGAAAATTTCGGGGGGATGCAAATGCCCCCCGTGGTTGCGCCCCTGACTGTACCTAAACACCTTGGAAAACACTCTCCAAAACCGACCACGTTATACCTAAGCAATTGGAAAACACTTTCTGAGACCGACCAGGTTGAAAATGCAATGTCTTTACGGCTAAGCATTGACGCGCATAAAAAGCAAAGCTTCTTTGTATTTCAAGGGTTGCACTGCCTGTAAGCAAACCTACTAAATGGTGGCGGTTATTTTTTGTACCGAAACATCTTGCCATATTAATTATAGTGCATCAAACCAACACGAACACTGGACATCGAGAATCAAGCCTTTACAATGAATCTAATGCGCAGAAAAGTTTACATTCAAATGTTGAAGTTGTCACGCTTTTAACGTTGTGCACCAACTTTCAAGTTTTTGCGCACTTTGCTTTGCAATCTTTGCCGATGAAGTTGTACTTTTTATATTTGTCTTGCAAACATTTTCTTGATATCACTCACCAATATGTTTTGTATGCTCCCCACTTTCCTCACTTCAAACATTTTGAAGCATTTGCATTACTTGCGTTGTATGAGGTATACTGCTAGACCTCGGACTTAATTTGTGGCATTCCCTCGTATTCCAATCGCAAATCAGTAATTTTCCCTACTCACTAAAAAAATGTGTCTTCTGTGTGAAACTATTTTCTTTGAATAATTTTATACTTTCACTAAAAGAGTCACCAAAAGCGCATTATTTTTGTTTTCTGCTGCTAATTCAACGTTCTGCTGTTCAGCAAAAATCAAATAAGGCTACTTTGTCAAACACCAAAAGCTTTTTCTACTGAAAAACATGCGTTGTACGTACAATCGCTGTGTTCATTGCTTCAAAATAATTTTTTGTTTTCAACATCAGCGATAACGGGTGAAAAAGTTCGAATAATCTGTGGACGTTGCCAAATCACAATTCCCAGTCACTTGAGGGTGTAGGTTTCCGAGCGAGCTACAGCGCGTCCGCTCAATCTCCTTCCGCCCCGTTTTGAAAATCAAACATTCTGGGGGAACTACAAAAAAGTGTTCTCTTTGAGATGACGGATAAATCACTTCGAGTTAAATTTGTTATCGTGAGTTTGCTTGAACATAATTTAAATCAACAAATCTCACTGTTTCATTTTCGTTCTTTCAACTCTACACGCAAAGTTAACACTGACGAATGTTTTGATTCATGTTACATTTAAACCTACGAAACGTCAGATAGTTAGACATTTTTCAGTTAGGCAATGATTTATTTTGCTGAAAATTTATTTGCCTCCAGGTAAAAATTACATGATGCCATTTTTTTGCAAGTGGCCATCGCCTGGGCTAAACAAGCAGAGTTGGTGTTGAAAATAATTTTCTTTGAAGTCCATTCTTACTTGACACAGCCACGCAAAACGTCAAGTGATTGATTTGTTTTATCATCACGATCTTGCTACAATTTTATTCACCTCCATGTGCTAAGCCGCAAGTCACATGATGTCGATTTTTGCATGTGATCGTTTTCCGAATGTAACACCACACTTCAGATCCTACAGCTTCGCCTAAGAAAAAGAACTGTTTTCTGACCGCTTGGCTTTGATTTTCTTAAGTTGTTAAATAAATTCTGTGTGGTTCTTAGTGTTTTTTGCATATTTTCGTACAAAGGTTTTTCAGATATTGCGCAAAAGTACGTATGGACATTGAATGTACGGATACGGAAATTTAATTTCATAAAGGTATAAAAAAAATTAATGATACAGTAGATTTTATATGAACAAGATTTCAGTACTGCGGATGCGTGGTGGTACGTGAAATCGATGTCCTGTAAAAATAATTAGCTTACTGATTCGCTTGCTTGTCACTGTCGGGACTCGTAACTTGAATAGGTCTACAGATATGTGCAAGTTCAAATGGCAAAAAGATAAAAGCAAACCTGTCAGCAGATTCCTCGAAAGCTTTTACAGTAAATCGAGAGTTTTCAATTGTTGATGTTAGGTGGTATATTTTTTTAGAGCTGATGTCGGCTGCTTAATACGCATTGCACACCTTGGAAACTAAAGCATTCAACACTTAGGCTGCACTTTCAAAAACCGGAATGTTAAGGAGACGGTGGTTGGTCATTTCGCTCTCGAATATCTAAATAACAGTTCTTTTGCATGCAGGCAATATAAACTATACGTTCAACCCAAAACTACTATCGCGAATAAACTGAACCATGCAGAAACAAGGACCTCAGTTTTTTTTATTAAATTTAACAAGTTGCAGTAGCGACGCTGACGCTATTAATAAAGTAGCGGTTGCCCACCTCTGAGAACAAGTCCCTGCCCATCCCACATTTTTCAAGTGGTTTACGCTTGAGATCATAGGCGTAGCCAGGGAGGGGCGAAAGGGGCCATGCCCTCCCCCAAATTTTTGGAAAATATAGTCATTTTGTGTTTTGAGAGGCGTTTTTCCAAACAAAATATTGTTATTCGCCTAAAATCAAACATTTTGCACCCCCAAATTTTTAAGCCCCCTCCAAATTTTTGGGCTGGCTATGCCACTGCTTGAGATCCAATCCAAAAAAATGTTATAGTCTACTAGAGATGAGCGGACTGTCATATTTTGCAATCCAGATGCAGCCCTGAATTTTTAAAACTCAGTTCAAGTCCAACCTTAGTCCAAAAAGTTTGAGAAAATCAAAATCCAAGTCCAAATAAAGCCTAAAAAATGAAAACATGCAGCTTTTTGAAGACAAAAATTATGCAGTTCTTTTCTATTAACTCAGTCCAAATCCGTTCCTGATCCTAATTTTTGAAGCATTTTGCAGTCCGGAAACAATGAAAAATCAACAAAATGCGTAGCCTAATAGTCCGGTTCCAGTCAAATCCAAGTTCAGTCCAATGCTCATCCCTGTAGTCTAATTTTCAGATATCTATCCTGTTCAGATGTTTTTCACTTTTTCAGACTCCGACTCCGCTACTGTTCCAAAATTTTTGAATGCCGATCCTAGTCCGGGTCCGAATATTTTTCAAAATTGAGAATCCGACTCCTTTTCAGACAAAGGCTATAGAGATGATCACTATCCGGTTTGCCGGTTGGATATCCGGGAGGATAGTGAGTTTGCAGCCGGATATGGATATCCAAAAACTGTTTTCAAACAGAAACCGGAAATGGATGAGGATATCCGAAACGCTTTTCACAATATTCCGAGGATTCAGATTCTTGGAAAAAGTTCTACATTCAGTACATTTGAAAGCATCTTTTCAGTCTTCTCTGCGATGACTTCAAGTCTGTATATCGTGTAATCTCAGTACTGTAGTGTAGTCCCATGGCCTGCTGATTGAACAAGTTAAGTTTGATAGCATGAGTCTGTTGCTGGTGCAGCAAGATAGGGCTCTTTCAGTATGCATTACGGTAATTGTTTGCTACGTAGAGGACTAGGGTCAGCGAGAGTAGGCCTACTGTGATCTGTAGATTATAGACTAGCGCAAGCTAGCTGTTTTAATGCGGTCTGTAGCCTACTTGAAGCCCTGCTGTCTTCACGCCTAGTTTATGCAAGCCTGCTTTGATTGGTTGTTGGATGATACCAGGCCAGTTAGCTTTTTACTTCTTGAACATGATATACAACATTGTTGTATTGTGACATGGACTTGTTAGACTGAATTTTAAGTGAGTCATTTCAAAATTTGTGAGATAGTTTGGCCGGTTTGTTGTTTCAAATGTTGTTTTGTTTTGTGGACTGGCATTGCTAGTTAGATGTGGTTAAAGTGCAAGAATGGGTAGGTTTAATATATGAAATTATGAATGTGAAATCATGGGTGGTGTTAATATTGAACCATGTTACTAAACAAATAACTAATAAAAAGCTTGGTGTGGCAAGACTTCGACTTGCTTTTCGATGCACTTCACTGAAAAGTAGGTACTTAGGTTATGTTTCCAAGATATGTCAAGCTTGCTCCTCATAGGCATGACAGGGCTCAAAGTGGCACAATGCATTTAGGAACTGTAGTGTCTATCGTGCTTCATGAGGCAAACACTGTGCTGGGACTATTTTGCCTTCGGTTGAACCTAATTAGTCGAAGTTGTCACAAGACAAGCAACAATATGCAGAGGCATTTGGTTGGGGTTTTAAAGTTTATGGTTAGTGTCAGGACTTATGGTTAAAGTTTAGGTTCAGGTTTTAGGTTTAGGGGTTCAGGGTTAAGAGTGGAGGTTTAGCTTGCAGTTCACATAATGAAAACAAGAAGCTGTCATCTGCTTGCCAGCCCTGAAACCACGACGACACTTGTCCATGCTGGTGGGACTGAGCTCCTACAGATGTCATGGTCAATTAAGCAGGGCATGCGTTGCAAACTTGTCTTGTGACTACTTCAGCCTATTGTGTTAAGCTGAAGGCAAAATAACTCCATCAGTTATTTTGCCTCATGAGGCAAAATAAACACAACACAGAAACATATGTAGTGCATCATAATACACTTCCGGATAGTTTTCAGATACAGATAGCATGATATCAAACAAACAAGATGCGGATCAGATATGGATATCAATTTTTAAAAACAGGATAGGATCGGATAGCAAAAAAACACTATCCAATCATCTCTGTCGGGCTAACCATCGATCCAACTACAATTTACCAACGTTTCTTCATCAGAAATGACCACGACGACTCCTACTACTGCTGAAATTGAAAATTGACAAGGAATCGGCGTCCAGTTTTTTACAAATTTTCAACTCCGGTCCGAGTCCGAAAAAAATGCATAATCGTGGAGTCGACTCTGGAACTTTGGATTCATGGCCACCACTGATGTGCAGTGATATGCCCGAGTCATTTTTGTCAGAACCAAGTCAGAGTAACAAGCCCTTCGAAGCAGAGTAATCCAAAATTTTTTCGAGGCGAGTCAGAAACGAGTCATAACAACTGGCGTGTCACTTCGAGTCATTGGATTGCAAGTTCGAGTCAATGTCGACTCAAATGAAATTTCACTTTCTTCTATAACTTTTTTATGCAATGAAATGGCGCCCAACATGCTATAAAAAGGGCCCCGATAAAATAGAAAATAGTGCCTAACATGCTATGAAATGGGGCCTGATAAGTTAGAAAATGGTTCCCAACGTTGTTTTAGCAAGTTTGAATTGAGGTCATTTATAAGGTATTTCAGTTGGCATTTTACTTGTGAATTTCGCTTTCAGTAATTTCAACAAGTCAAGTAAATCCTTGCTGCACATGTTGCAACATCTCGGTTACTGTTTTGTTGAATGTGCGATTTACCACGAACAGGATGTGTGTGAAGAACAACACACATATATAAGTGCCATGAACAAGCAGAATTAGAATGAGCACGACGTGTGATATCTATTGTTGCTTGTTGCCACAGTGTGAAGCTTTGCACACTCGCCACTCAGGCTTTCCAATCGCAACAAAGTGGCGCTGTGACCAAGATGTGGTGGTGGTGGCAGGTGCAACCTTCACAAAAAGAATGTGCGTTAGGTGCGGTTCATTGCAAAAAGGAGGTGATGTTACAAGTCTTTTTCAAAAAAGTTAGGTGCGAACAGTTGTTTGGTAACACACAATAACATTTTTTCTACTCATTTGGTTGCAATGAAAATTTACAATAATGTTCGCCATACCTACATGCATAAACCTTGAAAATGTCAAGTAATATGAGCAAGAACTTTCTTAGTTATGCAGTCTGGTATCCAGCAACAGTTTCCTAGGCCTAGGCTACAACACTTTTTGCAAAACACTTAGGTCTTCACAGTTGTTGCGTGTATAAGGATAACTTTTTTTTAGTTGTATTGGTGCACAGAAAATTTCCACATAATATTCATACCTATTTACATCATCTCTAAAAATTTGAAGTAATTCTAATGAAAAGCTTCGGAGTTAGGTACAGTCGTTTCTTAACTACAGACGCGTGTAGGCTACAAAACATTATCCTATTTAGTAGGGTTTAGCAGTAGTTCTCCGCAGCACCATAACTTTTTCAAAACTAAAGTTTTTGCAACCAAATTTTCAAGAATTATCTTCGGTTTGGTATGCATTTTTCCTGAAAATTTGAATGAAATGCATCAAGACCTTTGCGAGTTAATAATTGAATCGAGCAACCGGACTGTTCCCAGCGCATCGGACTAATTGTTTGTGTGCATGGCTGTCAATGCGTCAATTTGTGTCCAGCAGTTGTTGCGTTAGGGCGCAATAACTTTTAACATGCTTGGTCTTTTGCAACGAAAGTTTAGTCAAATATTCTTGTGAAAATGCATCTTACCTGAAAATTTGAGGTCAATCAGGCAAGCACTTTTTAAGTTGTTCAAATTTGAGTATAGCTGTTGGATGAAAACCACCTAACAACTGTCCCGCAACAACTGAATAATCCCGTGGAATTCACACAGCACCGAAGGTGTTAATTCAAATTTCATCACTATATCAACTTCAGTGCGACATTAACATCAATGCGACATTACTATGCTGTTCAGAAGTTGTAATAATGAGCTCAATAATTCTTATCGTGGTAAGGAAATCAGCAATATAAAGGAATCTATTCGACAATCGTTGTGTCGTCATAATACGTTTTGTTTAGCAGTGATGGAGTCTCGAGACTTGGTCTCGGTTTCGAGACTCGTCTCGAGACACATTTTTGCGAGTCTCGGTCTCGAAAGTTTCAGGTGTAGTCTCGGTCTCGAAGGTTTCAGATCTCGAGACTTTGAAGATTGCAAAGAATTGGTTTATTGAAATTTCTATAATCCGAATATTTTTTGTTTGTTGTATTTGCAGGTAAGAAACAGCCACAAAATGTCAGAAAATGCCAGAAATTTGAAAAACTTCAAATCAGAAGCACGGGCGTCCGCAGAAACTTTCCCAAGGGGGGCAAACTGGATATTTTGCTCATCCTTTGCATGTTGCTGACGATGCAATACAAATGCACGTTCACAAAACGCTTTTCCCTCTCTACACCACAACGAAAATGCCCCCTGCTATGCAGGGGCGTAACGAGGGGGCAATGGGGCACAAATTCCCTGGCGCCAAATCACTATGGGGGCACCAAATCACTGCGGGTGGCGCCATAAAGTCCCAACAATGTCACAAATTCCTTCTTCAATTCAGTGCATTTGCTTCCGAAAGATTTCAGGTTCGAACATGGGGGCGCCAAACCTGCTGCTTGCCCCGGGCACCATTTAACCTCGGTACGCCCCTGCTGCGGCAGCAGTCGTAAAAATCTCGCTTCGTTTGCGCAGCAATGCTTCTTTTTCATTCATGCTTCTTTTCACACTGCACAGTACAAAACTACGAAGCTTACCACTATTAGCAGTCACTGTCTTGCAGGATTTTTTGCCAAAGATGTCTGTGTTCAACAGTCACATGCGTCAAAACGCCCACAACCATAACTCAACCTTTGAAGTTTTTTTTACCATCTTATTGTTACGCAATAAAGAGTAACGATCGAACAATCCGCTCACAAGTTTTGCAACCTGCATCTGCAGGCGAATTAGCGAACATGAGTAAAGTGCAAGCTCACCACTTCATGACACCAGAACAGCAAACCTACCTCTTGTGCGGTGTGTCATAAGTGCAAATAAACTGCTATTGCAAGAATTGAAGTAATTAATCGAAATTGAACTGCTGTCTTCAGCTTTTCAAAACGTTTTTGGTTTTAGACCAAATTTTTAGGGGGTCAAACGCCCGTTTTCCCTCTTTGCGGACGCCCATAGTTACAGATTCACTTGTATTTCTTTTCACACAGCATAAAAATACGTGGCTTGCCGTTATCATCAGCCAGTCACTGTCTTGCTGCATTACCTGTCACGATGTCTGCGTTCAAAAGCGGTACTGCCACAGGATTCTCTACAAAATCAATCGATTCACAAAAAATTCACTAGATCTGAAAAAAATTCACTAGATTTAAAAATTTTTGTTAAAGTTTGCAGTTTTGCTTGAAATGATTTAGTTATTTACTTTATCACCCCAAAACCTTTGCATCATTTGCAAGTTTATTAAAATAGATCATGCTGAAGCTAGGAAAATGTCATACCGACAATCATCAGGAGCTGAAAGTGTCACCACACACGGAGCATTTTAGACCGATCTGCCTAACATTTATATAATTATTTCTTCTGCAGCGTCCCTGCAACGAAATAAAACTACCATCGTGGTCAAAATTGCAGTGATAAACTATGCGAAAGAGAAAACGATTAGAAACTCAAAGTAAAAACACTTGTATGTGCTGTTGGTGCAAATCTGCAAACAACCATTTACGTAATTAATTATTTACGAATTGAGAACGGCTGAAAAGTTAGAAAGAAACGCAACCGATTTTCTTCAAAATATACTTTGCAAAAATCACTAGATTGCATTGAAAAATTACTAGATCATTAGGCCTGTCTAAAAATTACTAGGCGTGGCACTAGTGTTCAAAAGCAACATGCGGTGAAACGCCTTCTATCGTAAATTGAAGCGAATCTTTGAAGATTTGCTGCCGTGATATTGTTACGCAATAAACACCAACACCAGAAAAAATTCGCTCCCAAGTTTGGCCACGCAAAGGAGTGAACACAAGTGAACTGCAAGCTCGAATCACCTCTGCATGACACCAGAACAGTGAACTTGGCTGTTATGCAGTTTGAGTGTCACACCGGAAAATACAGTGGCGTTGCAAAAATTTAATCAATCGATCGGAATTGAGCTACTAACTTCATGTTTTCCAGAGAATCTTGGTGCTTAGTTCAACCTCAGTGGGGAAATGCCTGTTTCCTCCCCTGCTGACGCCCATGATCAGAAGTGATGACGACATTTTTTTCAAAAATTTCGGAAAAATGCACAAATTTTTAAGTCTCGGTCTCGAATTTCAAGTCTCGGTCTCGGAGTTTTTGATGAATCTCTGTCTCGTCTCGAAATTTTAACCAGGTCTCGGTCTCGGCCTCGAAGGTTACGGCCTGGACTACATCACTGATAAACACTAACACTGGACTACATTCACCTGGCTAATAGAAATACCAAATCAACGTTATATGTGGACAAAGGTGGATGCAGTTCGAAAAGCAAAACAGTCCCATGAGAGCTTTTGCCATTGATGGCAAAATATACACCCGCCAACCATTGAACAAATCTGTGAAATCGGATTACAACTAAAATAGTTTATATGGTTAGAATAATCACATTAAAACAACAAAAATATTCTCACTCCGATCCAGTCCTGTCCACCAGTGTTGAAAAAAATTGNAGTCCAATCCAGNCCTGGTCCGGACAAAATTCGCTACAGTCCTGATCCAGTCCTGATCCGTNCTCTTTTCTGCTNTCTTGCTGCACTAGCAACATACGCATGCTGACAAACTCAGCGTGTTCAACAGAGGTGAGCATGGACAGGATTGGATATCCTGCAGGATACTTGCGATTTTTTCGGATCATGGATTTGGATATTTATTTTTGAAAAATTGAATCAAGACAGGATCATGATATTGGTTTGATTTCTATAACAAAATTTCCCTGAGAGCAGCGGCGTAGCAGCCATTTGGACATTCTGGATTGATCCAGGGGCGGCAAAATCAGATGGAGCGGCAAAAATTGGCCTACAACACTAACCTACATTGTAGAAAATATTCTGCACTTTCAAAAATATTCTTTGGAGCATAAAATTGGGATAGACTTAACAGTTTCATCAACACTAAAAATGCCTTCAAAAAACTATA
>JGI24159J19872_10012998_pt1 | contig 10839 bp, 9 predicted proteins | sample Ectturendosymbi4_FD_19872 | JGI IMG/M metagenome (IMG submission 19872)
AAAAAAGAGTGTCAAAAGAAAAGTGTCAGAGGTGTGAAAACGTCATCCTGCTTTGTAAGTCCGCAGAAGGCGATATATCGGCTTTTTGGCGCGGTTATTGCGCGCCAAAAATAACTCGCGAACCACTATTAGCAAGATCGACAAGTAAGACATTGTAAGAAAGGTTTCCGAGTGATCTTTTTGATAAGCACCAAAAAAGGCATGTTTGCATTTGAAATTTTTGAGAAAAATGCAATTTTTTTGTTTATTTGCAAGCAATATTTGACAGTTTTCCATTATTTTCAAAAAATCGGTTTCACGCCTACCTGTCACCATTTTCGATGGTAGGTCAAGCACTTTTTTGGCTTGGACTCATTGCAAGGACCACAACTAACCACAAACACCAAAAACGTCGCTCATCCTTTTTTTGCGGGAAACGGTGTTTCGGCGAAAAAATGGGTTTTTCAAAATTTTAAAAAATACGATTTTTCAGTTTCTAAGCCAAAACTTTTGCAAAAGCATTTGAGAATGTACCATTCGGAAGAAAGCGAAAAATCGTAAAAGTCAACATTTTTGATAAAAGCTTTGTCCACTTTTTGTGAAATTTCTTTCGATATTTCAAATTACCATGACTTTTTTCCTCTTTTTATTTTTACTCGTAAATTGGTAGGATTTTGCAGAACGTGAATGTCAACATGTTCTGCGAGTTTCAGTTGGTTTCGTTATATGGAACTGGACGTATGGGCCTTCGAGACGAAAAATGCTAAAAACGCCCCATGAAATAGACTTCTCTCTCTGGAATCCCAAAAACACGTCGGGTTTTTTTGCCTGCATTTTTTTGAAGTTTTAGGTATGGTTGCATTTTGTACTCAGAACGAATTTTCTGCCGTGTTTTGTTCTCTCTCCACAGGTCGTGGAATGAAACCACTGTTTTTTTATTACAGCAAGATCTTTTTCTTCCCGGGCCGACATGGCAAATATGCCTTTAAGGCAACAAAGGATGTGTCGTCAAAAAACCTTGCTTACAATGTCTTACGTGTTGACGTAGCTTCAGCGGTTCGCGAGGTACCGCAAAAATCGCCACGAAAAGTCCATGTATTCGCTCCAGTCGTCCTTAAAGGACCACTTAAAGGGTCGATCAACTGTGGCACAACTTTTTTGCAAATTTGTCTACCGACTGCATTTGGTCAACGTGCATTGCCTCTGCACATTTTAAAATTGCTGGGCGTCCTCGGCAAGGTCCATCAAGTGTCCTAAGCAAGGTCTGTTCCAGTATCCCTCCCCAAAAATATACCCTTTTCCGTTGTACATATGGCGTCGATAAGAACTATTTTTGCATCATGCTAATTTTTAGATGAATACCGAGTTTATTTGAGCACCAAGTTCATCAAAATATTATCTACACAAGTTACAGGCGTTACAGCATTCATATAAACAAAAAATCTAGCATGGGCCTAAAAAAACTTATTGCAGACCAGTTGTTACAATCTGGTATTGTAACAATCGACGAAGTTCCACATGCACAATTAAAACCTCTGACCGTCACGAACGCCACTATGTTGGTTATGGTGCGTAACAGTTGGAAGCTGTTTGGTCAAATAAGTTAACGTGGTGCTTCCAAATAATCGAAACTTGACTGGTTAACTACTACTAACGCCAATAACGCTGATTGGCCAATAACGAGGCACGGAATCCTGGATGCATGTTTGCGTCTGTCGACTACCAAAGTAAAGCGGACATTGACTAAACAACCAAAACCAAGAAGCAATAAATTGTTTTGTTATTTTGTTGGTGTGCTGTGTACCTTTTTTCCAGAAGAAAATCTCTATTTTGAGTCCCAAACAATGAAACAGAAAACTTCAAAATACAAATTGCGCTAGAATCCAACATTGCGTTAGGCGTGCAGCAAACATTAGGTCTGCTGGAACGGCAAATCAGTCTCTTAATGGCAGTGGAGTTCTCTCTGCGGCTCGCAAATTTTTCCTCAAACCGCAATGTGGCCCTTCATGCTCGCAGTCTTGGACCACCCTGTACTAGAGCAATCACGTTGGCAAAAAAACTGTGGAGTTCGTGCAAGCTGCTGGGAAAAATTTTTAATATCGTTTCTTAAGTGTGCGAAAGGTATTCCACAGGTTCTGTGTACGAATTTTGGAAGCTTCATAACGATGAAATGTGAAAAGTCAAATTTAATCTAATGCTCACAAGCAAATTAGTTTAGAATTGGACGAGTATTTTCCATTTGAATTTGGACTAAAAGCTCAAAATGGAGTAAATGGGAATTCGGAAACTAAAAGTTTTCTGAACCATAGCTTCTCAGCTCATAAAAATTTAGAGAAACATGCAATGGTCATATTTACATCGAAGCAAGGAAATTCGAAACGTATTAACTGAAGGGTGCTGAAGTTCGGTCGCGCACTCGTGCCGCGCGACCAAAAACTTGGAATGCACGAACGATATTTGCAGCGAGGGAGCATTGCCTATATTTGATCTTAAGTGCGATATTATGGTAAAGTTTATATATGTGCGCTACTAAAAATTTCTGCGCATTACTGAAATTCACAGATAATTTTGCACCATTGTATTAACTATACCGCGCAGAAAGTGCTTACACTAGTCATTTTTAAGATCACTGAAATGAACCATCGCCAAATTCGTGAAAACAAACGCAATTTGTTGCAAAACAAAGCTCCGCAATCTGCACAACAATTGTTTTAGTATAGCGTAACAATTGCGTCATTTATCTTACAGCAACATGCTACTGATTGTTAGTTTTAAAAGGCCAGATTTTTTGCTTGGTTGCTACGCGGATTATTTCGCATCGGCCAAAGTTGTTTGGAGCTTAGTGGAAAAAACAACTACGAAAATTTAGAGTTGATGCAAATGCAACACATTTCATCGAAGTTGTGACTTTTCTTCATTAATTTCATCGCTTATTTTCACTGCGTTACCGGTTCTGTTGCGAGGGCAAAAACTGGATAACTTGAAGCACGCGAAGTATTTGATAGGAACTCAGCGATTGCGTGATTGCACGCTTTTGCTATTTGAGCAGACGGGCCAGAAAGTGTTATGTAAAAACAACTCGAAGCACAACATTGAGAAGTTTTCGCCAGACTAAAGCAATTTTCATGCGCACATCAACCATATCTTTAGGCAAGCAAAAATGCTCAAAAATATGCTTTCAAATAAAGAAAGAAAAATAACCTTTACAATTTGTGTTATACAACCTAACCATATTTGATATTTCTGTTCATAGGTTTGGAAAAACGCTGCTACGCAAATAATGTTTTCAATAAGTGCAGCTTGGGGAGGATTGATTGCACTTTCATCTTACAATAAGTTTCACAACAACTGTTTCTTCGACGCAATGATAATATGTTCAGTGAACTGCGGAACGTCGTTGTTCGCTGGCTTCGCGATATTCACTGTGATTGGTCACATGGCGCACAGTCTCGGCAAGCCTGTCGATGAGGTTGTGGATTCAGGTACACATTTTTTACAATCCGTAAATTTTCGCATTTTCACTATGGGGTGTGAAAATTAAGAAGTTTGAAATCTGCCCAAGCAGTTGAAATTTGTTGATGTTTGCGAATACCGTCAATGCAATAGCATAGAAAACCAACCGTAAAGTGCTACTGCGGAAAAATCATTGCTGGCGGAATCTTTAAAAAATTGCAAAAACCTGGAAATTTCGAAAATACTTCCTCCATGGTTTATCACGTGATCATTGTTACCCTCCATCACGGATCACTGTGTTTTTTGCAAAAACTTGAAAATGTAAGCCCGAAATCAGGCAAAGAAAATCAAAGGTTGTTTTATTTCGTTCCTCAAAATCTCGTTTGACTTGTCAACAACTTGCAACGTTCAGTCACAAAGGAACACTTTTGCTTTTTAGTGGCCATCCTTCGAGTGAACAGCATCACCCAATCATCAATGTAACTAAGACTTTTGAAGAAAACACTACAATCTGGTGCTGTATTGCGTCATAGACGGCTAGTTCGAACTAGTTCGTGTACTTGGTTGGGAAGCCTTGCTGTGACAGCAAAACAATGCCTACCACTTGCAAGGAATATAGTCAATGTTCATTTTCACACTCGTTTCTCTTCTGCGGCGGGTCGCTGGGGCGGCATACAGACCTAGGAGGAGTCAAAATACCTCACGGTCAACAGCAACATCTGATAAATGCCCCCTTTATTTTCAGGAGTTGATCTGCCCTTACCGCCCCACACGCTCATTGCGTTCTGAAAGCAAAAACCTTCTCTATGTTCCAGCCTGCCGCGCAGCCACTTATGGCAACAGGTTGTTCACCGTTGAAACCGCTACCCTCTGTAACGACCTGCCGCAGGAAGTGCGAGATGCTGAGAACCTCTCCTCGTTTAAAAGACTGCTCAAAACTCACTTGTTTAATTCTGCCTTTTCTCAAAATTGTCTCAAACTCAAACTTCTCTGCGGGCCAAATGAGGGCTATATGAAGTAACTGAGGGCCGCATTATGTCGCTGACGAAACTGGCGGTACGTGAACCTTATTAGAAACAGCTTTTACATCTTATTTCCTGGGAAAGGTATTGTGAGTTACAGGCAAATTATTTCTAGCCGTCTCCACGTTCATTTAAAGGGAACTTGTTCGCTCGCTGGTCGAACACTTTTGAACACCGGTGAATAAACAAAAAAACTATCTGAAAATTCTAATTATTTGAAAATTCCCAAAAAACATCGCAGGCCGCACAAAATGCCTTCGCGGACCACATGTGGCCCACTGGCAGCGTGTTTGGGACCCCGAACTAAAACATAATAGCAAGACACCGTGGTGCTGTCTGTAAATGCAATAGTGCCCACGCATAACCTGTGAGTGGCTGTTGCGCTAGGCCAAGCAAACTTGACTGCACTTTAGATGAAGAGGAATAATTTTCAACAAACCAAAACTGATCGTTTATCGACAATTAGTTTTTTCGCATGAGATCAATTCAACATATTTTACCACCAGTCTGGCTTCTCAAAAATATCTTTGTCATATGCAGGATTTGGTCTCGCTTTCGTCGCTTATCCGGAAGCAATCGCTCAACTTCCGGCGTCTCCATTCTGGGCACTGCTCTTTTTTCTCATGCTCTTCACACTGGGACTGGACAGTCAGTTTACGATCCTGGAAACAGTTTGCACAGCCATCATTGATGCCTTTCCAAGGCAACTGCGCAACAGGAGATGGCAGTTAACCTTGGTTTTGTCCGTGGTGATGTTCCTGTTAGGACTGAGCTGTGTTACAGAGGTAAGGCTTTTGAATCATTTCGAGATAAAATGTTACCACGCTGCTCTGCGGAGTAATGCAGTAAAATACTATAGTTTGTTTTTTTCTATGTTTTAGATTTATTGCGTTGTGAATTTTAAATGAAGAAAACGATATCGTATCAATTTATTTGAAAAAGAACTTTTGCCTTTTCTGAAGCAGCCTTTTTGATGTGGTTTTCACTACTGAAATCTAGTTTCAAGTCAAACCTCTTAAACAAACAGTTTTTGTTTATTCATTTTTTTAAGTTTAAACCAAAGTTTGTCCATCCAATTTTTCTAAGACAATATCTGTTTTCATAATTGTTAATTTAAAAAGAATAGTTTTATGATTGCCTCTGAGTTGTAAACTGTGCACACAGATTGAGCATGCAACATGTAGATTGTAACAAAATCAGATGTACTTGACGTTAGAGTAGCAAGGATGGCTTTTCAAGTACTTTTTGTGACAAATTATTACTGCACTTCTCATAAGACACAAAAAATCACAACTAACGAAAAACAGTTTTGTAATTTTGCTATTGTTCTTCATGGGAAGTTTTGTTGTTTGTGCTATTGTTTATTGTTCTTCAAAAAAATGAAAGATGCAGAAACCTTTTCTTACGACGTCACGCTCCATCACCATCGGCACGTATCCAGCCGAGTCACGCGACTACGTATGCTTCGCGCCACTACGTCACAACCGGACCAGTCTTTCGCGTTTTTGATTTTTCACAGCGCTTTTCTCCTGACTGGCCATAAGAGCTTGCAGCAAGATCACTGCAGTTCAATTTTCAATGCACTGATTTTGATGATAACAGGAGTTTTCGAAACGTTTGCAGTATGTCGTTTGCATCGTTTTCATTGGCTGTGATTTTCATTATAAGCCTATTCTCACGATAAATGAAAAAAAGTTTAGAAGTAGTATTCATCATTTTTGATCGAAATGTTTTCATTCTTTGCATCAATGCCACTAACGATCGTTTATTCCTCGTGTTAGAGCAGTTCTGAACCCCCCGGAACGGTCTTGACCTGCTTGTGTCTTACATGGACCGGTTGCCTGGCAACTGTGCTTTGCATTTCCAGACTGGAATTTACTGGGTGAACCTGATCGACCACTATGCGGCTGGTTGGGGTTTGCTGATAATCGCTGTGTTCGAAGTGACCGGGATATCCTGGGTTTACGGCGGCAACCGCTTCATTGAAGATATAGAAATGATGATTGGCAAGAAAAACAAATATTTCTGGATTTATTGGAAAGTGTGCTGGTTTTTTATCACTCCAATATTGCTTATGGTGAGATTTTTATAACAGTTAGCTTCTAATTTTTGCGTTTGTACCAACTAAATGACTGTTGCAATCAGCTTCTTTACTTTCACAATCAACCAGCCAACTTTTAATGTTATCTAATATTCAGCGTTGGGAGAAAAATAAGCAGAAATGAAAAAAGGCTTTCAAACAACACGAAAAATATGCTGAAAAAATGTTTTGAAATACTTGCCTTTCCTACTATTTTCAGGCTGTTCTTGTTTGGTCAATGGCCACATTTTCGATACCCAAATATGGTAAATACCTTTATCCTGACTTTGCAAACACTATGGGTTGGTTAATGATCACATCCGCCATTGCATTCATTCCGTTGATGGCTCTTCTTGTTCTCTATTCAAATAAAGGCAATATTTTTAAGGTAAGCTCCGAATTACACGTTTTCCCGCTTGCTTAATCAAGTTGTTGTTTTTATATTCCACTAAGTGATATTAATTTTAAAGTTTGACGTTTGAGCAGTGTTTCTCTGCAACATTCGTTTATTTATCTTGTGATTGGCACAACTTCCGTGAAAACAATGAATAAAAAATTCCTGATGTTGTTTGAATGCGTTTTTATTGTATCAGCATCTACAGCATAGATGCGTAGATTTTACACGTTTGCGGTTGCGTATTATAGAGCAGCTTTCTGGTTGTCCCACCTTTTTGGGGATTAATTTCTTTAGCGTCGCGAAATTTCCAGCAATAATTTAGGTCAAGAACGCTTTGTGGATTGTCGATAATAATGGTATTTGTTCCGTAACAATGGTTATTTGCTTGCTTGTAGCCCGCAATAGTTACCTGAACGCTCATGCTTTTTCAATTCTTTCCGTTTCATAAAGCGTGTCACAGGTTGATGACAGCTTTTCATATCTTCAGGCATCCTCCCCAGACCAAGACTGGGGGCCATATCTCAAACAGCATCGTGGCAGTCGGTATGCCGGTATGCGCGAGCCCCAAGAAGCGGTAGAACTGCTTCTCGAAGCTGAACACGAAAACCAAGCACTGGACATGACAAGAGATAGTGACGTCATTCTTCTGGAGACGTCAGCGTAGTTTACTTTGAAATCGGGTTATAGGAAACATTGCAAATCGTATCCGGCTTCCATCTGTTTGTCCAGGGCAAAACTTTCATTGTGCACTGAAACATGATGTACAAACGATAATACGACAATGGCAATTTTTTGCAATTAATGCACAGTTTCTGTTGTTCTTCAAACAATTGCTGGTTGATCACAGTGAAAGCGTTGCAAATCAGTTTTTTTTATTATCGCGGTGAATCTGTTTGCCATTCAATTTGTCCGAGAGCAAACGGTACAAGTGTATTATTTCAGAAAGTTCGCAAACGACAACGGCGTCGTATCCGCTGTTAATGTTTCATTTCGTGGAAACACAATTTACACAGGAATCAAAGCACGGAGTCTCTCAATGATGAGGCAGAAAAACTATCTCCAGCAGCAGCAGCAGGCGACGATAGCAACCAAACGCCAGAATCCGAACCTCATTTGAAATGAAATATTTTTGTGGAAAGTTTTGGAACTTGTTGCCTCCTCTGAACAATGCACAAGCACCGTAGTGACCTTGCGTGAAAAGCCAATAGAAATTCCAAAATCACGAATAAAGTGACACTGATTATTACTAACTCTGGAACCTGGTGCACAACGTGATTTTCAGTGTAACTGAGCCAACATGGCAATTTTTAAGCAGACTTGTTTGCGGTTGTTAATTTTCTAACAGCAACGATACATGGCGCACGTAATTCCAGTCAATAGGAAACAAAAAATCATCGATTGCAACACAGACTAAAATTGTCGAGGACAAATGCAAAGCAGAAAAATTTTGATCAACATCCGATCACGTGACGTGGTGCAAAACACACTTTCAAAGCAAACTGGGCTTGAATTGTTTTGACTTCTCAGCAACCAGCCTCGTTTGAGATTTCGAAAAAGTCTGCACCAAAACCTATAAAACTCAACATTTGTGTATTTCAGTAGCTAGCTTCCCGCAAAAACTTCGTCAAAAACTATCACTTATCAAATATGAATCATCAGCTTTTATCCAACGGTCATCCCTCATAGTAGGGGTGTGCAGAGGTCTGGTGATGCCCGGTGCAACTGGTGGATTGTATGCTCGCCTACCCAGTCCCGTCGCCACGGGGTGGGGTGGTGGGTTTAGCCCCCTCCAAAATGAAATGTGAAACACTATAAGTTAGTGGAATTTTTGTCCAATTTGAATGTCAAACCCCTGCTGCACGAATGTAAAGGTCCCCTATTGACGACTGTTCTGGCCCTACCAAGTTCTAGTCTTGTATTGAGGAATGTGAAAAATACAGGCATTTGAAATACGTAGATAACTAGTGTTGACAACAAGGTAGTTTCGAAAAATTGAATCCATGCAGAATCTGTTAGTAGCTTTACAATACGAAGAGCATCTCGTTAGTCTACAACATTTTAATTCTGGTAGTTTCACTCTTCGCATGCCCAGAGTCATCGCCTCTGCACGCCCCTATCTCACAGCGGCGAAAGAATGAAGGGTTTGGTGGCGATTTGTCTCAAAGGTGGCTTTCGCGACCCTTGGATTATTCCGTGTATCGCGTGTGGCATCAATATTCATGAAAATTGCCGCGAAAAGTGAAAAATATTTCGGTCAGAGTCTATATCCCGTTTGTGTTCAATCCGAGTGAGAAAGTTACTCACTTTACACTGCACTTGTTATCGGATTCACGCGTGAGTGATTCGACGCCCTTGGCTTACCTTCGTGAACGCACTAGCGAACTCGATACAGGGGCGTTTTTACACTGCAAGGACTTAAAGATTTGCTTCGTGGGTTTAGCCTATGGTATTGTGAAAACTGGGGAATAGGTGAAAATGAAAAGGTGAATCCTGATTCCACTACACAAAGGTGCTTTTTGTAGGTGTGGTTGGAAACACCTCGATTTGATTTTATTTTGTGTAGTCCGAAAAATAACAGCCAGCAGAGAAAATCGTGGAGAACTGCTGGGCGATGAGGTCATGAAAACGGCGTCGCATCGTAATTGCACTCTTCAAGTGACTAGTAGAATTTAAACAGCTTCTACAGGGCAGGAAATGGGATTTCGTTTTGACATTGCAAAACCATTTTGTTGATTTCAGTCATTAACCAGTCTGTTGTCTGCAGTACAATAAAAACGAGTGTCAAATTTAGGATTCACAGCACTTTGTAAGTAGAAATCTACTAACAGTAGGTAGGCTACTGCAATTCGCCAATTTGCAACTGTAACCTATTCCACAAACTTTTATGCCACATTTTATGCTACTCCGTGTGTTCCATTATGAACTGAGGAAATCACAGCCATATAACTGGGATACAAAGTTCAAAGTGTAGCCTATACTGAAGTCATCCACTTCCAATAGAATATTAGTCTACGTATTTTGTACAGAGGTTGAATCACTCTACTATACCAAGGTGTAATGAAAACCTATTAAAGCAGTACTGGGGTAATAGTCCTTCAGCCCAATATCTCATGTCTTGTAACCTACCCAATAATCTCCCAGCTTGCTCAACCGATTCAATTTTGCTGATTGTTTCCCTAACTAGGTGTGTTAGCCTACTGGCAAAACTATCAAAGAAATTAATCTGTCATTTTTGTTACAGATTAGCTTGAATAGCCTAATCTGTTCCACGGTAGTCGTTTCAGCATCAAACAAGTACAGAAAATGTTGCACAAGACTTAAAACAAACCGCCCAACCTGTTTTCCGCTCGAATCCCTTATTATCGGATTCCCAACCTACCTCTGCTAGTTGGATTCGCTGAATCGGGTATCGTTGAAAAAATGCGCGCTCAAGCATCGCGGTGAGACACTCACGGTCGTGCTTGAGTGATTTTCGGGGTTCCAATCTAACGCGAATCCGATAACAGTGCAGTGTAAAGAGGGTAAATGATTGCGTCGGAGGAACAGAGACGCCAGATCAGAAAAGTATCATCGCCTCGGAACTTGTGCATCAGGTTGCGGAGTCCTAAGGAGTCGGAGCTTTTTGGGTGGAGTCGGATTTTTGTCCGATTCCGGAAGTCTAAATGGATCATTTTTTACATCACACTCTCCTAAGTTGGGAATTACTGTTAAAATGGTGCAATTTCTTATGAAACTTTGAGAGACTTCTTGCTGTGTACCACGATTTCCATTGATGGCTAGTTGCTAGAAGATTGTTGACAACTGTTGCAGCTGACTGCATCGCCTTGAACTACTGAGGCAAGCACAAGAGAAAGATGGCAATTCGGAGCATTAACTAACAGGAAAGCAACCAGCAGCAATAGAGCTCC
>JGI24159J19872_10013000_pt1 | contig 10838 bp, 11 predicted proteins | sample Ectturendosymbi4_FD_19872 | JGI IMG/M metagenome (IMG submission 19872)
GCATCCCTAACCCTTGTGCTGTATCACCGCTTTAGTAAAGCAGAGCAGCCAGTGGCATGGAGAGAAGACGCACCTAATGTGTCGGAATGAACCCTTTTCAAACTAAGGGTGTCCCTCACCAGAATCAAGCTCAAGCTCAGCAACATTTTTCGTTGAAAAAATTTCAACCAATCGTTGAAAAAATTTCAATCTTGCTTTTTTCTTCAATTTTGTGGGCCAGTTGTTGCGCCCTAGTTTTTATTTTTCAAAACCTTCCATGCAGGTCAGATTGATGGGCGCGGGTCAACACACAGTCAGCCACTGGAATAAGCTTCTACAAAAGACTCGGTCAATGTATAAAATAAAATCAGGAGGACCGCTCGCGACAAACTTTCCCCCACATTCATTCAGGCATGCATGACACCACTTTAGATGTAAAGGCATAACACGACGCACTTTCAGAATGCTCAGCTTGGTCTTTTTCGTTTTTTTCGTCTTTGACAATCTGGCCCCTTTCCTCAGATCGACCAGGAGATCGCGCGAAATCCTCCTCCAACTGGTCGTTGGTCCAATGCCATAAAAGATGCTCGAATGGTCGTCATAGTCGATCATCAACCTGAAATAGCGGTACTTTTGTACAGACAAGCGCTAAATATCAGAACTGAACAAGAAATGAAGATTTCACAAAAGGCTGGCATACTTACAATGACCGACGTGCTTCACATGTTGCTATCAGACCGTAGTAGAAGTAGTACGTGCAACTAACATCGCTCAAGCAACACAAAAAAAACGTGACGCACTCTCTCGCCTCACAAAAGATCATGCACAGCCTCAGAGTGATATTCAGGAAAGTTAAATCAGCAATGGTTCAAGGATTAGGTTCAGGAAGGTGGTAATTTATCCGCAATTTTTACTTGGCCGGCCACCCATGTTGGCTCAACAAGAGTGACAACTGATCTGACTACAATCCAGATGTATTTTAACGAGCATCCTTGAATCCTGCTCAAAACTCAGAACCGGCTTAATTTCTAACATAAGCAATGTTGCTAATGAAAGTGGCATAATCATATACAGGGATCTCAAACTCAAATTGCTCCAAGGGCCAAATTAGGACCTGTAAGGCAACCCGAGGGCCGCATTATGACGCTGATGCAGCAATGGCAGTATCTGAACCTTACATGAAACAGCTTTTACATCTTATTTCCTGCAAAAGATATCGTGCGTTATAGGCAAATCATCTTAGCCGGTTCTACATTCGTTTGAAATGGACTTGATCACTCGCTGGCCGAGCACTTTTAAAAACCGTTGAATAAACTAAATAACTCAAATGTTGATCATATGAAAATTCCTAATACGCATCGCGGGCCGCGTGTTTGGGAGACCCCTGATCTTATAAGAACCAGCCTTGCGGGCCGTAGTTTGGTGACTCCTCATGCAGACAAAAGTATTTACTCGTTGACGTGATGCTGAATTCAATTATCTACCAGCTGACACACGATGGTTTTAGGAATTTAGGGTATTTAGTAAAACTAGCAGTCAATTTTCCTGATATGTCTGTAACAGGGGTGCCCGAACGGCACATTGTGCATCCCTGGTCCACGATTTAACGAAAAACGAAAGACGCACCAACAAAAAAGTTAGCGAAAGCAGCAGGGGCAATACTTCCTGCTCGCTTAAAGTGGCGGGCACGGCTTAGTCATTAACTGTACGGAATCTTTTTTCGCTGAGACATTTCGGTCATTTGTCCCGGAATAGTATTAAAACTGTTCGTAACAGTATTCACTAGCCTAATTTCTCTTGACATCATGACCGAATTGAATTTATTTCGGTCATTTAAAAAAAAATTGGGTCTATGACTGAAAAAAAACAGGTACGGATGTATATCAAACCGCATTAACCACCTATACTCCCCTGATCAAATGGAGCTTGAACATTTAAAACAGTGAAAATAAACAAAAACACTGACCTTGTTGTGATGTAATGAATGGTGTACTGCTTGGTTTTGTCACTAGTGTCCAACACGACGGAGAAAGATCCGTTTGAGGTGAACATGACGTCAAGCGTCAATTCATGCTCCATTGTATTGCCGAGCATCAAGGTAACTCCACTTCCTAGTGGGACGGATTCTTTGAAAAAATGAAACTCAAAGTTGAAACATTTCATGACATTATTATTATTCCAAAAACCATAAATGGCGCTGCAAGACCAACACACAACGACCTCATGGCTAATTCGAGTAGTCCAGTTATTACAACTGAATGAATAGAATTTACATCATATTACAACCCTACCTGCAGACGACAAGATCTGAGTGATGCCTAGTGACGAGCAGTATGAATTAAACGAATACGTGACAAAAAAGTTACAAACATTAGGCTAAAGAAACACACTGAACGGTTTTCGCTGAATAGTTATGCACCGAGTTAGAGCCAGTGGCCCCGGGGCATTTTTCACTGGAGCGACCCTATAACGTAATTTCGTGACGTCATTGTTTGAAAAAGTTACGTTTTCGTTGATTCCCAAGATTCTCGTTTGTTCTTTTCTATTATTCGAGAATATGCTCAATCAACAGCGCATGCAGTTAGCTGCGAGAAGACAAGAGTTTGTGATATAAAGACCAGAGTGTATTCTTACTGAAAAAAATAACTTTACAGGCTATAAAGTGACTCGGCAAGAAACAACAATCACCCGAACAATAAGCAGAAACCTGAGATTAGAAACCAAAACACCAGAAACATAGCATGTCATGATCAGCCTATCACTTGCTTGGCAATAACGCATGTACTCAAGAGCCAGACGAATAGAATATTGAGAAGCATCAATGAGCGGTTCATTTATGAATTTTTTAATTGCTCTGTTTTGTTTCATATATCCTAAACACACTTCAACACTGCGAAACCGAAATTCGGTTTCATAGGTTGATTAAAACAGCAGCACTGCGTTTGTTAATATTTACATTCGAATTCACCTAAGTTTATAAAAAAGAAAGAACTCCATATATCACAGTTCGCTTGTCAAAGATTGGAAAATGAACGCACTGCGTTTGGGCGAAGTTAAAATGCGAAAAACCAGTTCAATTAGCAACTCACGTTTACAGCTGTGATTCTAAGAAATCACACGCTTCCGAGTCTTTGTCAGCCAAGTTTTGAATTATATCGATTCGAAGGCAATATCACGCATTATTTCGCTGTCAGTACTCAGCAATTCAGCTGCTGCAACCGTTCATTGCTCATATTGTCCACGGCTTGTCAGAGACAATTTGCTACAAGAATACTCCCACGTGCAGTTGGTGACCATGAGGCAGAGCAGCAGCCTTAAAGCTATATACGGTGACGTTTGAAATTGCTCGTTCAATTTTAGTGTTACAGCACAGTAAGTTTGCTTGTAAAGAAGGTCAATAGCAAGTCGAGATTTCGGCAAATTTCAAATTGAACTTGGTCCGGATAGACCAGGGGCTCCCAAACTTTCTCAGGCCATGTACCCCTTCAGCATTTCAATAGATGGGCATGTACCCCTAAACATGGGCGCCGGAAGGATCTTTTCCAGGCAAGGGCCTAAAGTGGATTTTCCAATGGCAGTGGTGTAGGAGGCGGGGGTGCAGGGGGTGCAAGCACACCCCCAAAAGTTTTGATTTGTTGAAATCCGGATAACATCCCTGAAAATCTGGTCAAAATCCATGAAAAAATGGGGCCCAACGTTGTTTGACTTCAAAAAATGGTGCCAACGTTTGCAGAAAACCACATGAATCCTTTTTTTTGGAGGTCACACCAAAAGGGTTCTTTACGGGAGAAAATTTGTTGGCAAAAGTCACACAAAACTTTTCGGGCAAGTTTGGGGTCTTCAGGGAAAAATCCTTCGCACACCCAAAATTTGCCTGCTCCTACACTTATGTCCAGGGATTGGCCAAAAATATTTTTGCAGAGGGGGCCAAAAGTGACAAAATTTTCACCACACGAAACTAAGAAAACGACTTTTTTTGCAAAAATGTTGATTGGAAAATGTCAAATTTCAAAATCCTGGGGGGCCTTGCCCTCCCCTCCGGGTAAGAGAGGCTGACTTATTTGGCCTATTATTTGATGTATTTACCAATAAGCATATAATGAATAATATATTTAAAATATATTTACTGATAAAATAAAAAATATAGTTACAAATAAGCATACAATGAATTTTGAAAACAATAGCCACTGATATTTATTTATTATTTTAATCTTTGAACCAGACACGAAGTTCACAGAGCACAAGCACACACTATCTGCACAAACAGATTGACAATAATAGACACAGAACGTTTTGTAACGGCGTTGATGGTAGGACTACAGGATTGCAGACACTTATTAGCTAACTTGTAACACTTCGTACAACATTACATTACAGACACTTTCTCAACACAGTTGTTCGCTAACTCGTAACAATTGGTACAGCACTACATCCAGATTAGGACACGAAAAACCGCATGTTAAGAAATAGAGTTCAACCCTGGCCAATGCCAAGTGAAGCACCGATGCTTTGTGGCCTGCACAGTGCACACGCCCTCAAACTAACACCGGAAGGTCCGGGCCTTCAGTCATAAAATGCGGTTGTGTTGTTCAAAGAATAAATACGAACATAAACAAGCGCGCAGCCATACGTTGCCAGACTTTCTGCATCTTTCGAGAAGCAGATACACATTTTACCTCAAAAAAGCCTCAAAGGTAGGAATGTTATATTGAACCTGATGGCTACTAACACTCGCTTGCCACGGCATGTTGTACAGTGCCCTGCAACCAAAGTTTTAAGCCCCAAACAATCTGTGGAAGTATGCCTTCCTGAAATCACACCATAATTGTGATGCATACATGGGCGTACAGAAGGAACGAAAAAGTACATTTTTCACTGCGTTCGAACGTCGGGAAAAAGAAGCTTTTGATATCGCAGTTGTGTCTGAATATCGTTGTCATCTGAAAGCTCAATATCTCGTACAATCCCCAAATCTTTGTAGTGCCTAAAAGATTTTACTCTTTGTACACCAGGTGTCAGCAACGGGATGACCGCGCTTGCTTTTTGCCGTCTTAGCCTTAACGTCGTACAAACCGTTTTGCTGCAGTTAAAAATAATTTCATGCGATTCTGCATAAGCTCGACACACATCTAGTATACTTTGCAACCCTCGTACACTTGGTCAAAACACATAAATATCATCAGCAAACATCAAGTCGTTCAGTAAGATTTCAACCATGTAACACCCAGGTTTAACGTTGTTTAGTTCAAGAAATAAATCGTCTAAATATACAGCAAGCAAGTTTGAACTCAATATTCCCCCTTTTCTAACCTGATTAGTAACATAAGACGGTTCAGACAAATTCATATGCATAAATAATTTGAAACGAATAACGTATAAACATATTTTTCTCTTCTATTGTTAATCTTAAATGCACCCCTTCAGATACGCAAATATACCCCTAGGGGTACATGTACCCCAGTTTGGGAACCCCTGGGATAGACGGTAGCATCTAAGTCACTTGGGTAATGCAAAGCGAGTGACTTAGCTTCTCTCAATCCCACATCGCTAAGAGACACGGATCCGTAACAGCTTTGAAGCGCAGGTAAACGTCTTTGTAGACAGTAATTCGACAAGCAAGTGGCCATTTCCAGAAAACCGACGACACGCAGGTATGTGCAGATGCGAATTATCCTTGTGCAAGACATGCTGTCATATCCTTCCCTTTCGATTGATTTGCAGCTGAAACACGCTTAGCTTTTTATTCGCTGTTGCCCGATGCGGCACGAGCTTTTATTTCGAACCACGTAAGTTACGAGCGTCCAGAATGCCGTTCCCGTGGACTTCACTCTGCTCATGTGCTGCTATTTTACCATCGTGTGCTGCTATTTTACCATCGTGTGCTGCTATTTTGCCATGCCGCTTTTTTTCCAGGAAGAAAATCCATCCGGATGAGAAAACTTGTCGCCGTTCTTGTTCAGCAAATGAACAGTAGTAACAATATATGGAGCTTTTTGAAAGACTACAAAGCAAACTATTCACAGAAGAATCTCGCCTAGTGTCCCGCGAGAATAAACATTTTTGTTGTCAAGTAACAGTGATATCCCTATGGCTGACAAGGGCCACCTGTCAAAGAATTTTGCTATTTGACATTATTCTATTACATTTTTAGCGAAAAATGGTTATTTTCTTAGTTTCGTAATGGAAAAATGAAATTCTACTACTTTTGGGCCCCCTCCCCTGGAAAAATCTTTATGGCTTCATCTGGAAAAACCGCTATTGCCCTCCCCCCTGGAAAAAATCCTCCCGACTCCATTGCTGGCTGATAGTAACGTCTTCATTGCGGGTAGTTTCCAGACAGACTTCTATTTTGACATTGCTCCTTTCAGGGTTCGAACCAATAATAATCAAAAAGGGCTTGACTGGGAGGAAACCAAATAGCCGGATCCGTCGATTACACGTCTGCTCGACTTTTCCGACCAACGTGGCACCTTGTCGCTCAACGGAAGATATGGGGCGGATGAACTTTCCGGGTCACAAGCTGTTGTTTCGTCCGACTAAAAGGAATGGCCAGCATACACATTTTCATCTGAGCCAACTCTACCTTGATCATTATGGAGACATTGTGTGAAAGTTTTTCCCAAGCTTCTGTTTCCACTTTCGCCTACATTTTCAAGTGCTCTGGTTTGCGCCACTGCTTCAAAGTTGCTGCTTGAAACTTATGTTGGTAAAAGCGATTCAGTCGCGGCGTTTCAGCTAACACTGCCAGATCCTTGCGCTTTTTAGCTCCTGATGACATTATACATCTCGGCACAGCGCTTGCTGATCGCTCGATAGTGTTTTCTACTCTTTCGTTCAAAACATCGACTGGTTGAAACATTTTCTGACGGACCACACAATAACATTTGGTGTAAATGGCTTGACTAGCTTCATATGTTCATGACGCAACACGACGATAGTAGTCAACCAAAGAAAAATGCGTTTCTGCCATACGTTATACCCATTACGACGGAACTAATACATAGTGTAGTTTGGGTGCGGCACCTCAATACCGTACATACATTAAGGGATTACTGATATTGATGAGCAGGACCAGCTTCAGATCGCAAATAGTTTCGTTTTCGCGAGATTTGAGCATTAGGTGTGATGGACAAGTAGAGAATCAAACTCAGGCCAAAAGAACGATCCAATTATTATTAGTAAAAAATTTACGAGCGAAAGTCAAATAATATTCACCATGTACAAAACTGAATTACATTTGGTGGTGATTGTCAAAAGCTGGCAGAAAGTCAAACCTGTAGAGAAATAATAAGTAAAGATACTTAATGCTACGTCGTAATACAAAGTTACATCCTTGTATCGCTTCTGAATAACGACATTTTTAACAAGTATTTTATTTAAAACAAATGATTCTCATCGCGGGAGAGCCGGGGCAATTGCCTCCATTGCCCAATCCCCTTAATCCGGTCCTGAACATAAGGAAACTACTAAACAACACTAGATGTGAAAACTGTAACATTGTATCAAGCCGTACAGACAAGATATACTAAAATTGAAAAAGAACTTTATTGTCTTATGAAGGCGGATTCAGAAATGGTTGTGTGGATTTCAGTGCACAATTTAATCTTTAGGCATAAGTTTTGAATGTTCAGTGAGTATAAGACCTTAGACATCTGAAAGTGCTTTGATTCGAAATCAATCAAAAATATGTGACAAGAATTTGGAAAAATACAGACGGAAATTTTAACATGAAAGGACCGAAACAGTATTCGGCTGGACATTTTGAGACTGAGATGATCGTGGAGTTGGTTACAATCGTTCAAGACGGGAAGAGATGTGAGAGTTGAAAAAAATCCGTGAAGCGTTTTAAAAAATAAGTTAATGACCATATCTTCTAAACAAGTATTCATTCAAACCCACCGAACAATTGTTCTGATAGAGTTTCGTTGTGAACATATAACTTGTCAAATAAAAAAAATGATCCAAGCTATGGAGAAGCATCACCACAGATAACACCTGTAGAAGAGTTCATCAATATAATACAAATGCACGCTGTGTCGTCAGAGCAGTGTGAGGGCGGGGAAAACATGCTTAAAATAGAACACAGCTGTTCTAATCAAGTGGCTGGGTTGTGCTTGCCATCTGCTTTTTTCGCTGAGGTATTTCGGTCATTTGTCCCGTAACAGTATTAAAACTCGCCGTAACAATCTTCACTAAGCTATATTTTCGGACATTATGATACAATAGAGCACATTGTTGAATCGGACATTGATACAATAAAGCACATTGTTGAATCGGACATTGATATAATAGAAAAGAGCACATTGTTGCGGTTTCACTAAGTGTTACGTTGCTGACAGCACTTCCATGCCCAAAACTTGACCATATTGAGTATTCAATGCCAGTAATATCGAAATGCATACAGATTGGGCATTCTTATTTTTGTTATGCGTTCAGCACAATTTTGAGAGAAAAAAAAAATTGCTAAACTCTTCCAAGGTTTGGAGGCACGATCCACTAAAACAGATAGAAACTGATACTGACCGAGCAGACACTTCTGTCCTATAAGGTTGTGAGGCAGTGTCTAGCTAGGCCACGGACCCATGTTCCGCCGTCCCTGGCTGACAGCAAACAGAGATATCATCTTCCAGCACATTTTTGAGCGTGATTGTGAACAAAGCCATTGCGATGGTGCTCAAACTTCATTATAGCTGTCCGCTCAATCGAATTCCTATGACTTTCTGACTACGTCACTGATGACAAGTAAAACCTACATCCCGAATCACTTCCCGAGTCAATGCAGTCAGATGCAATGGCGTCAGAGTTAGCAAGGAACGTAGTTAAGTATAGGTATGGAGTTAGTTCGCAACAAAGCAGCTTTGCTTCTGAAAACTGCAAGGAGAATCCGTTGGTACAACCGAATAGGTTTAAAAAACGACTTACCTGGAGAATGAAATCTGATCACGTGTGAACCTCTCTCTTCATCTTTTACTCTCTCAAACACACAGTAACGATTTGTGGTTTTCCATCGTATCTAAAAAATGTTGAATATGACTAACACGACTACATGTGGCAAATATGACAAAATACCTTTTGGATTTTGTTTTATTCACCTTATTAGCTTGAGCGTTCTTTTCTGCGTCCTCGTATACTGTTCTTTGCGTTTGCTTCTGAACAAGGTTTTTGCTGTAGTGACTCAGAGCATACTGACAAATTTGTATGGGATAGAAGTATCCTTTTGCAGACCACTGAGTACACACAGGAACATCTAAACGACAAAAGCATGCAGCTGACAGCAGATTTAAGAACTTAATCAGGCAATTTCTGGAATTATCTTTAATATTTTTGTCTGTATTCAGTTCCCACGTATATAACAACATCATGGTTGGCTCTATTTTACCTGTGATGTGTAAAATTAGTTTGCCCACAAAAGGAAAAGCAGAGATCAGCTTCTACATATGGACCAAGCTTTCCCAAGAAAACAAGCACTATAGTGAAATGCAGGCGAATTTTCTTTCAACTGCAACATCATACAAATCCTCGTTTGCATTTACATTTTGGATTAATTGCATAAACAAGATCTTATTTGGTTGGGTGTACTTGACCTAGTTTGCAACAGCAAATCTTCAATAATTACCTTGGTATGCCGTTTTTAATGTATCACAATGCTGTTGCCAAGTAGTAGAAAACAAGAATAGGATCATTTGTACGGTATAATGAAGCTGTTGCTGGTTTAGAAACAGAGATCAATTTAGGCTTTAAATATTTTGAAAGTTGAGTGCATACCTCGTGGCCTTAATCTAGCATGGGAAAGTTCATAAGCAAAAAGTACCTTGGACCTGCACATTGCACAACACTAACACCAAGCTAATGTCATGTTGCTTGCTGTTCAGCCATACAACACTGCACACTGCAAAAACAGCAAGAGCACATACAAATCTCGCACATGATCTGCATGAGCAAACAGAACATAAAAAAACATTAAAAGACAAAATACATTTGGGTGGTGAATTCTAGTGCAATTTTTAAGAAAGCCATAAAAATGTACAGGGAACGTTTCTCCACTGCAACAGTGTTGAATTACAAGTTGTTGTCAGCATCTTATCAGTTGTTAATAACAAGTTGATAGTTTTGCCAAGTTGCAACTAACAATATTTTTTAGCCAACTTAAACTAAAAAATGCAGAGAGACCAAAAACATTGGTCGACAACATCTTCAAGTTGCACCCCACTTGACAATTAGTTTAATTTTTCAATAAAGGTTTAAAATTGATGGCCAAATTGTAATGTAGATCAGAACCGTGATGAAATTAAATGTAGACAAGCCTCATACGTCTTCTGGATGATCAACATAGTTGCATGTAAATCCTGAGTTGCAGGAGTCTGTCTAATGCAGCTGAAGGAAAACGTTGAGTTTTAGGAAGTGCACTCCAGATACACACACTGAATTTAGAAGCCTGCATTGAAATTTAAGCTGTCGCTATTTAACAATTGACAACTTATTATTGCATGCAGCCTGCCTGCACTCTAAGTCCAAAGTTTCGGGATTTTTAAGCAGATGCCAAGATTTCGGATTTTTAAAATATTTCTCAGCAAAACACTCCTAAAAGCAAGCAAGAAAAGATGACCGACATTCGAAGAATTCTTCTAAACCTGCCCTACCTTGGTGGGCACATCTCTACAACTACATCTCTACATCCCTACATCTCCTGCCCTACATCTCTACAACTAGAAAAAGAATTGTGAAACTTTTTTAGAAAATATCTTAACACGTATAGAACCGGCCTACGTGATATTCGTACTTTGATTTCGGCCTAAAAAACAGCAATTTTCAGTTGCCTTACCAACGCCCTAGCTCCTCCGCCGATTGCGCTAGAGAGC
>JGI24159J19872_10013003_pt1 | contig 10837 bp, 5 predicted proteins | sample Ectturendosymbi4_FD_19872 | JGI IMG/M metagenome (IMG submission 19872)
GATCGAGTACTACACATGAAATTATTTGAGAAACTAATTCAAAGAAAGGTGCCAATGTGTTTTGTGCGCCTACTGAAACATTGGTACAAAGAATAAAAGATGCAAATAAAATGGCGCAGGCATTTTTCTGAAACGTTTCATGTGTCTAATGGGGTTAGACAAAGGGGAGTACTGAGTCTATACTTGTTTGCTGTTTAACAGATTTGTCCAATGAACAAAACAACTTTAAAGCAGGGTGTTATATTGGTGATGTCTTATTAAATCACTTGATGTTGCTGATGATATTTGTGTGTTCTGTTCAAGTGTATGTTGGTTGCAAAGAATACTAGATGTGTGCCAGACGTATGCTGAATAGCATGGGATTATTTTAAACCGCAACAACACTGTTTGTATGACGTTTAACTACAACCACTGAAAAATATTGGACTCACTTTAAGACCTTAATTATTCTTCTTTTCCTAACCCTAAACCAAACCCTAATCTGACACACTTACCTAAACACCAAGCCCTAAGCCGTAATTATCAATTTTCTGAGCGTATTTGATATGTAGAATATTAATCTGTTCACGCACACACGGCGTGAAGTCAGAAGTTTCGCAAGTCAGAAATTTCGCTTAACACCGGCTTTAAACAAATTTTTGATTCCGTTCTCAAGCGAAATTTCTGACCTGTTAGTGTTTTTCAGTTATATTGCTTCTCAGAATAAAGAAATTAAGTCTGGCAATTAGTTTTCGATGTGTGTTGTGTAAATTAAACCATTTTGATTTGATGTCAGGTACCCACAGCAAGCTTCAGCACGGGAATAACTTTAACCATAGAAAATTTTCGGACTTACTTCTTGACCTCAATTCTTTTTCTTTTTCTCACCCTAACCCGAAGACCAACCCGACATACTTACGTAAACAAGAATTCCCAAGCCCTAACAAACAGTTTTATCCGGGTTTTTGGTATGTAGAGAATTACTCTGTGCATGCGTACATGCTGTGAAGTCTGAAATTTCGCAAGTCAGAAATTTCCCTTGACACTGGGTCCACATCCAGGTCTGAAAGAAAAACGCAGAGTTCAGCCGGAGTCGGCTGCGGCACTCTGGTTCTATTGCCACCTCTTGTGTAGACTAGGCCTACAGACGAAGTTTAAATAGCTAGCCTGCTCTTGCTAGTCTAGACCAGTGTTGAACATGATTCCGTTTCTGGATCGCGATCCAACCGGGTTATGGAATTCAGAACCGGAACCGGATCGGACTGGATTTCGAAAAAAACACTAGCAGATCAGACATGGATATCCAAACTGCGTTGATCACTGTAGCCAGTTGTTTAATCAGGGCTTTGTTCGGAAAAACCCGCTTGGATCAAATATTTGGACAGTACTACCGGATTAGGATCGGGCTGGATAACAAAATGGATATATTGGACTGGATTAGGATTACAAAAATATCCGATCCGTTCAACTCTAATCTAGACCAGGGCCTCTCAAACTTTTTGTTTCTGCAACCCATTTTGAAATAATGTTTTTCTATGTGACCCCCTTCATGGATAGCCTAGATGGCAATGGCTCGGGCAAACGTCTCATTACAAATCTCAAGATACATTTTTGTCCATGACAAAATCATGCAAATGCATACAACCCACTGAAGTAACTACACAGTAATAAAACAACCACATAATGGAAACAGTAAGGCGAAAAAATAAAAAAACAGTTTAGTTTAACATAATTCAAAAAGCATCTGTTTTTAGACTTTATGATTATCAATTTTGAGAATTCCGCATCACGCAAATATGTTGTGCAAACGGCTAACAGTATATGAATGGCTAGATCAGAAATAACTGAGTACTCTTTTCTTGTTATCAAAAATTCAAATAAATTATATTTTGAAAAGTCAACTTGCGAACTTTTGTCGGTTAATAACTCCGCAAATTCATATTGTGCTTTATAAGGGCAGGTGTGTGGCTTTCTGAATTTTAAATTGTGTAGGTAGTATGCGGATCCAACGTCAAAGTCCAAGTTTCTGAAACTGTGTATGAAGCTTTACTTTTGTCAAAAACTACTCAGTGTGCTCTCATAGCAGTGAGCCTAGCCCCGAGCCTAGACCTGAAATTCTAAACACAAGCATGCTTTCGTGTCGGAACAAATGCAACAAGGTTGATACTGGTTAGTACATTAAAACAATCACGATTTGGTTGAGTATTATTATTTGATAGCTCATGCAGACATCCTATACAGTAGTAAACAACTGACGGCATGGAATGCGTATTGCCGCTAAAATTCAGTAGAATAAAATTCTATGCAGGCCCACTTTCAATTTTCTTGTTAAGTTTGCAAAAAAATTTGTATCTGATTTGTCAAACCAATTTGTTTCGCAACCCCAAAATTACATAGTTTGAGAAGCTCTGATCTTGACTACAGATCACAGTAGGCCGACTCTACAGCAGATAACTCAAGTCCAGGTATATAGCAAACAACTTCTATAACGTATGCTGAAAGTGCCCTATCTTGCTACACCAGCAACAAACTCATGCCGACAAACTTGGCAATTTGGCATGTTCAATCAGCAGGGCATGGGGCTACACTGCGGTAGGCTACTGAGATTATACAGACTTGGAGTCACGGCACAGAAGGCTGAAAAGATGCTTCCGAAAATACTAAATAAATGATTGTGCATTGTGCAACTTTTTCCAAGAGTATTAATCCTCGAAATATCGAGAAAAGCGTTTCGGATATCCTTTTGCGTATACGGTTCCCGTTTGAAAGCAGTTTCTAGATATCCGTATTCGGTTGTAAACTCACTCTCCTGCCGGATATCCAACCGGCAAACCGAATAGTGATCATCTCTGATATGGACCCGAGTCTGCATAAAGAAGTAATATTGTAAATTTGGATATAATATTATAAATTAATATTATTAATTAATCAATATTATTTTTTGATAAATTAATATTAATTATAAATCATTATTATTAATTATGAAAAAATGAATAAGAAATAAATATTATTAATTATTAAATTAATATTATAAAGAATTAATATCTTTGTGCAAAGATATGCGGGGAGTTATTCTTCCTCGTCTCGTTTTTGTTGACTTGTGGCAAGTCAAACTACTTGCAAAAAAGTGATCTCAGTTTAAGACGTTGAGTTCTTTGAAAGGGCCCTTCCCAGCCCTTTTTAAGCGTTCCTTGAATGTGATTTGAGTGAAGTTTATGATTGCGTTGTTTTATATTTGTGGTTTGCAACTGTTGCGCCTGGAGTTGCACTTAGTGAATTTTGCAATATCTTTTAGGTTTTTTTGCTTGTTCCCATAGCTAACTTTTGTTGTGCGTTTTGTCGCCTCTACCGGAATTTATAGTTCTTCCAACGTAGCAACTGGCAACCTTGAGAATGTTGAGATAAAGGATGTTGCATTTACGTTTCATGTTCTTGTCCTGCAGATCAATTGAACCTGATTTGGCTTTTTTCTCTCCGATAAATTTTACAGTCAAGTGCATTCACTCGAGAAGCGACAGCGTTTTGTGCAAAATGTTTTATGCTGTATGTTGTCACACATAAGGTCTTTTCTAGTCTGTGTGCAGTATAGAGTATCTGAGTACTGTTGACTCAGTATTTATGGTATCAATCAACTGTCATTGCCATTTTTGTCCTGCCAAACCTGCAGTTTGTTGATTAGTTTGTTACAACAGCACAACAACTCATACTATCATTGAGAGAAAGTGTCATTACAAGCAACTTTGCATGTGACACCTGTGTGCTGCTCAACTTGGTGAACAATATGAATCCATCCATTCCAAATCGAAATCCATGCATTATCACAGGCTAAACTTGGTTGAACTTCTGCAGATCAATAGGCTATACACTAGTACAGTCGTGGATGCAATTTCGTTGTAAAATGTGGGGGGGACAACATGGTGTGAAACCAATATAGCCATCGGGTCGATATGCAGAAGTGACGTTTTATATATACAGATTCCCAATCTTATTTCTGGAGGTGTTTTGACAGCAACACTAATCATGCTTTGTTTTGTCCTTGCAGATGATTAAATATTATTGCACTTAAATTTGTTGCTGGACATGGTACTGTAGTTCAGCCTGCTTCCATTAATATTGTATTTGGATGTATACAAGCACAGCAGTATTGAGTATAGTAGAACACATCATTTGGGTTTTATCAGAGCTGTCAGTTGGAGTGAACAAAATGCTGAATCGCATTGGTCGCACGTGCATACCACTCTCCCAGAAGAACACTTCAGTTTTCATTCAATTTAAAACAAAAGCAGTGTGGGTTACAGCACGATTTGATGTCTTGTTCAAGTCGCTTAATGTTACAAAGACGATAAATATTTTTCTTGCACATTTCTGTTTTTTGAAAAAGCTAGAAACTTTTTAATGCTACTGGGCATCATCATGCTTGCAGACCCACACTTACCAAAATCTCCATTGATATCCTCTTACCAGCAGCAAAAACATTTGGCCTAAAATTAGCGTAGCCTGTTTCATAAAATGATTTGAATCTATTGTTACTTTGGTGGGTGGAGGATTTATCCTTTCAATCTCCTCGTGTTGGCCTCGGCCTACATACCCACACAGAGTTGTAAGAGGGCCTCATTTTAAAGCCTGACCTTGGTCCAAGCCCGACATTTATTTTTGAAACCCGATTGAGGCCTGAAAGCCAAATTTACTGAAGGAGTTTGAGATACGCGCAACTGCGGAGTAACAAAAAACGTTGTGTGCAGATGCAGTTGCATGGTGTATCACACCGAATATAGCAACCACCTTGACCAAATCATTGGCATAATCTGGTACAAACGTAGCATGTTAGTCGGTGATAATACTGCGGAGTGTGGAATATGATGTTTCTCAAAAAAAAAGAAATTCTCACGAAACTATCTACGATGGCGCTATCAACCTAAAAGAAACTTTAGGATAGCTCTATAGTCTATAGATATGAAAAGCTAGCTTGTAGGCTTCTTAAAACAAGCCAAGAATCGCGTGAGTGATTGACCTTTTCGATGCAACGCGATCGCGTGCTAATTGCCTCACTGCTGTCATCTTCTCAAAAACAGTGACTAATCTCAGCAGAGAATAAAAGAACGCAGCTGTGTTTGCAAACAGAATTAGCTGAAGAAAAACCACATTCGCTTCACTCACAGCAGTTACCCCGGTGAGCGCAACAAATCTACGTCACATAAAAAAAAATAGTTGCTCTTAATGTTATAAAAAAGTTTTGCATACAGGCCCGAAATATTTAGACAAACTTAGGCCCGCCCCGACCTGAAAAGGAAGTTTCATTCTAAGAGTTCTACTTGCATAACGACCCAAAAATACATTTGAGATTAAATCAAATGCACAATGGTGAATTGGCAAAAAATTACCACGTTTCACCTTCAACACGAAAAGAATGTCTAACAAAACTAGGTGTGGTGTATCTGTAAAGCAAATGCTTTGCACTTGGATGAAAACACTGCTGCATTGTGGGTTTGGTTAAGTTTAGGTAAATCAGATGACTTATGAAGCATTGTATTCAGCACAGGCACAGAGTCACAAAGTGTAGGAGTCACGGAATAAATTTATTTTGGATTTGCTGGTCACCATTGTCGCGACATTACAAGAAATGAGGATAAGTGTATATTGTATCCTTATTTCTAACTCAAGTCCTTACGTTTTGAGCTGTAGGTCAACATACAGCTAGTTAAATACTGTAGGCTACTTCTCCAACCTTTTGGGTGAAATCCTGTTCACTGATGGTTGAAAACAGTCTTTTGCTAAACTCCCCATCCAAAACTAAGTATCCACAACAGTGCTGCTTTGTCTTTGGCACAAGCTTTGCAGAGGTCTGCCTGAAAATCTAAATTTCTAACGTTACATACACTAGCATCATTAAATTATACGCTGTCTGTTTCTGAATACGTGACAACCAACGTTACAGTAAAGCCAGTTACATTTCTACATGGAAAAATCATGGCTGTACTGTGGTCTCTCGAATGTGCAGCAGTAATACTCTCACTGTTACAAGAAAATAACTTTTCTAACAGTGTACCACACAGGGTAAAATCTCGGAAAAAAGCAGTTAAACATCTTTCACGGTCTCTAGAAACATGAAAAATGCTAAAAATTATTTTATGGAAGCTAAAATAAACTAACAGAATCCGTGATACCACACCAAACTGTGTTTCAACATCATCTTGACTATGTGTGGCCTACCATCTAACATGAAAAGCTCTTCACACAAAACATGACAAACATCGCTTTTATTTTTGAAACCTCTCCAAATAAAGAGACAAAAAAGTAAAGAGGAAAAAGTGGGGGGACCTAGCATATTATGTACCCCCGGTCTCAAAAAGTGGGGGACACACATCCCCCATGTCCCCCACCAAATTGCGCCCATGAGTACAGTTAGTCTGTTGTAATTAAGGATGCCATCTGCATGAGATATGGGTGGAAAGTAGATGGCACACCTATATTTGTACTCATTGTGCTTGTAGAGTGAAAAACTCTGTGCATCACAGCTTCTGTATGTAAACTGCCAACTGGGCAAAGCAGTGAGATATACAACTGATGGTGCGATGTCAATTGAGACACAATTCAGTGAGAAACTCCATCTCAGCCACAGCTTGTGAGAGAGGTCTTCTGACATGTTCAGATAGAACCCATACTGCAATTCTTCAAATTTCATAACCCAAGTTAGAAAGAAAAGTTCTTAATCACCAACAATACAAGATCAGATACCTTTGCTAAGGAAGTTGCTATGTCTGCCAGTGATGAAGCAGTTCTAATGAAACACTTGAGTTTGTCACTTCAGCAGCACTGATGGTAGTGTGTGTAGTGGACACGTCTACAACTCTTGTGCAAATGGTTTTCGGTTTGGCTCTCACCTCAGCNGTAGATTTATGGTTTAGTTTTAGGGTTTACATTTGTGGTTTTGATTTAGGGGTTTGGTTATAAGTTTAGGGGTTTGGTTTACAACTTACGAATTAGGGCCAGGGATGGTTTTGGGGTTAGGGTTCGGGTTTAGTGATTAGTATGTTTCTACCAAGCCTAGTACAGTCTTCTGCATACTCATTGTGTGTTACTGTCAAGTTACAGGTTGCGCCTAAGTTTTCAAATATGAAGGTCCATTGGTTGGTGAATCTGTAGCCACTGCCTTTTGTTAAAGAGCATTGAAACAGATCTGTAATGAAGCATTCTTTGATATACATATATACTATAGCACATTTATGAGGAGGTAGTGTCTATTTTACTGCCAATTTTCTAGCGGCAACAGATCGGCTGCAGCTATTTTGCCGCCAGTCTGACGCAATTCGAATGAAAAGGTCAGTTTGCCAAGCAATCAGTGTGCTGTTCATAGTGTAGTGGTTATGCTTCATGTCTAGTATGCCATTGGTTTTCGGTTCGAATCTCACCTTAGCGGCTTCTCTTTTTTTCTTGCTTTTATGAAAACTTTTCCATTAGGTGTTACCTTTAGGGTTCGGTTAGGGTTGGGGTTAGCATTATTTTATGGTTAGGGCTTTGGTTTAGTGTTTGGGTTAAGGGTTAGCATTAGAGTTAGGGGTTCGTATTAGGGTTAGGGGTTAGCATTAGCATTGGGATTTGTGTTAGGGTTAGGGGTTTGTGTTAGGGTTATGGGTTAGGGTTAGGGGTTAGTGCTTGGGTTAGCGTTAGGTTTAGGGGTTAGCATTAGGGTTAAGGGTTAGCATTAGGGTTAGGGATTAGCGTTATGTTTTGGGGTTAGGGGTTAGCATTAGGGTTACTGTTAGGGTTAGGGATCAGTGTTTGGGTTAGGGTTTATGGTTAGGGGTTAGCGTTAGGGTTTCGAGTTGGGGTTAGGGCTTAGCTTCAGGATTTATCTTTTGTTTTTACTTCGTTTCTGCCAAGCTTTGGACTGGCGGCACAATAGCTCCAGCCAAGTCGTTGCCGTCGGCATTTTGGCAGCAAAATAGACACTGCCTTATGAGGATCACACAAACTACCTCATAGTATCCTACTGTTCCAACATGAAGAGCATGTCCCTTTGCCTTTCGCATATCTATCAACATAATGAAAAAGACAAGAAAGATCAACCAAAGGATAGTTAATTGACATGGAAAAATCATCATTAAATACTTTGTTTTTTAACAATTGGTGGGATAGCATCAGAATATGCCATGGCTAATAAAATATGAGATGAAAAGATAGATGCATATCATGAACTACATTAGAACAAATCTCAGATTTGCGGAGCATCCTTCCTTGCTGCAGTACAGGGCTTCAAAACAGTAACTAACGTAATGCTAGCCTGTAAGGTCTCACAGTCATTGACTTTCTTTATTCTAATTTCTAAGCCCATAATTATTTGAAACTAAATTGACAAGGAATGTGCTAGCATCATATATCACATTAGATATGTGATGAGTGGGCATATGTCATCGCAATATAAATGATTTGTTTTTATTTTTGGGCATGTTTATTTTATGTACTTAATAAATGTTTATTTTATGTACTTAATAAACATGCTCTGTTTTCATGTGCCGTTTACCTGTTGGCTGATTGTTAAACCTATTACAATATCTGAAATCTTTGACAACTATAGCTAATATGATTTAAACATTCGTCTCTTCAACCTCACCCAGGTCTGCTCTGCACCCTGCGAGCTGTATGTGTAACAGTGGTACAGTACTTCATCATGATGCATGGGTGCTGTAATGCTTCTTCATGGTCTGTGTTGTTAAAAATTTTTTTTTTGTCTAAATGTCATATGCTTCTTTTGTAATGTCATACTTGCTGCACATTTTTCTGCTTCATAACCTCCATTGATTGTCAAAACTTACTTTTCTTATGTATATGGTTCTCCATCTGTATTTTTCATTTCTTGATGTATCACTTGCCCTTCAACTTCTTTGTTGTATGCATGACTGTTGCCTTTGTGATTTGAATTTTTTGGGTTGTGCATTTCTATTTTGTATGTTGTGTTTATTGATATTTGTTTGCATGTCTCATGTTTGTGTGCTATTATATCTACACACCTCAATATGCCTATTCTTTTTGTTGGTCTAGAAATATTTTAATCACCTTAAAAACAATTTTAAAGTGGTTGCGATAAAGCTAAATCATTTTAATAATCAAGTATATATGCCAAACAATCTTCAGTCAACAAGGCAGCAAAAATTTGTTTTTAGTTGCTAAACCTATTCAGAAATAATAGTTAAAAGTCACAGCAGTGATCCACACCAAGCGAATAAATTGTAAATCTTATTTGCATAACGAAACTAGTTTTGTGTTTAACATATCTTCAGTCCTGTGCGACCAGTCAAAAGGTTACAAGCGAATGTTGACACTGAAACAAAATTAGAAAAACTACGTACTGTTGCTTAGAACAAAACTCAAGAGTAAATTAATTAAGCCGAATAAGAAACCCTCCACCAGACCAGTTACAGTACTGCTAACTCCGATCATAACAGCGTAAGCACTTCTGATTGACAAGATTCCTCAGCGTTTTATATGGCTCTATCTCAAACGAACATGTGGGTATCAGCAGACCACAACAGGCAGTAAAAAAGTTTAGAGGTGACAAATTGAGACTAATAACTTTCAGCAGTAATACAAAAGTGCAACCATTCAGTAAAAACAATTATGATGGCTTTGGTTAGTTAGAAAGTTTAAGTTTACACTCTTGCTACAAACAAACACAAGTAACAATGTTCAGTTTTTCAAAGCTAAATTCAAGTTTAGTTTACACTCTAGTTTTAGTTTACAACAATTTACTGTACAAGTTTAGTTCACAACAATTATTTTCAAAGCCAAGTTTACACTCTTGCTTGGGTACAAATAAACACAAGTAACAATAGTTCAGTTTTTCAAAGCCAACCATAGATTAACTGCAGTAGTTCGTAAGTTCTTCCTTTGTCTCTCCGAGTTTTTTCAATTATTGTCAACATTGGGGAAGCCCCAATGGCTGGGATTGCCTTCTATCAAAAACAACAAGACAAGCTCCAGCTTTACAGCCAGCTGTGAAGCTGGTCGTGTTGTAAACCTATTCACTAATATTTAGTTCAACATTTTGTTGCCATGTGGTTTTCTTAAAAAAAACACCAGTTGCTGGCAGGGAAGTGGAAGCGGAAACTGTCCTTTTTCTATGGAAGCGGAAGCACGAAAATTATTCCGCTTCCACATAGGTTATTTGACTTAAGAGTAATTTGGCGAAACATTTTTGTCCATTTCCTGATGTGGATTAAACGGTGAAGTTGCACTATAAGTCTGAATGTACGTGCCATATCAGTAGCACAAGAGAATGAGAAAAAACATAGGGGGAAGTCGGCACCTACGAGCCACTTTTTATGATATTGAGCATAGCTATAACACCTTGCAATATTTTTTGCTCAGATTTTTCCAGTAAGTGTCTTAGGGTTGTGGCATGCTCTGTGGGATTTTACGGAGCAAAATACCTGCAACCTTAAAAGTTACATGGATTATTTCATTTGTTATCAAGTAGATCAAGGGTCCCCATGCATCGGGACCCAAGAACCGGCTTGAGGGACCAATGAACCATGTTTGAAACTATACGAAACTGTTGGTCCATTGCTGCACGGTTTATGTGCACCATTCCTTAAAATTAAAAATCGAACTAACGAAACTTCAAGCAGCTAACTGAAACACATTAATTGGTTTATTATCACTGGCTATTATCAATTTATGGAAAGTAGATCTTGGGTTTAAATATTTGAAGGTGAATCAAAACGAAATGTTATTTCAAAGGTCAATCCTGAAAATTGAACAGTGCTATAACAAGGTATGTTTTCATACATCTGAAGAAAATAAATAATCAATGTATATATCCAGTGAATGTTAACAGCAAATTTTTTAATGCCAAACCTCT
>JGI24159J19872_10013004_pt1 | contig 10836 bp, 7 predicted proteins | sample Ectturendosymbi4_FD_19872 | JGI IMG/M metagenome (IMG submission 19872)
TATTTTGGTCATCACTTTCTGATGAAGGTGGAGAATGTGAGTATGCCAAGAGAGACTGTGATGAAAGATTAAACGCAAATGTTTATGTGTATCTGTTTCTGGAAGGTGAGCATTATTGAAAAATAAAGGGGGATGGATATTCCTCTGGTTAGATATTGTCATAACGGCAGTTTTAGAAGGATTGAAGTGAATACTCCAAACTTTTGACCAGTTCTACAACGTGGAAAAATCTTGAGAAAGTACCCTGTGCAGGTGAATAGGACATTTGAATCTGCGAAAAGAGAAATGAATGCATTAATGTTTTTAGCAATGTCGTTGACCTAGATCAAAAATAACAGAGGGCCTAAAACGGATCTTGAAGAACGCCACAACTAGTGTCTTTAAGGTCTTAGAGGGTCCTGTTGATGAGAACGCTGAGAGAGAAAAGAGGATAAACGATTTAATAAAGGGCCATCTATACCAAGTTCTTGAATTTTAAAGAGCAAACATGTACGATCAAAGCGATCAAAAGCTTTGGATATATCAAGAAATACCATTCCAGAGGAGAGATTTGAGTCATAAGCTTGGTACAAATTATTGCAATTACTTAGCAAGGAATTTAGAGTTGAGTGTTTTTTCCGAAATCCAGAGTTATTTGGAATCAATAATTTATGGTGTTCTAGGTAGCTGTAAATATGTTTGTGTAAAAGTTTCTCGAAAACTTTTGAGAGAGAAGGTAACAAAGCAATTGGACGATAATTTTGGACTTCAGTTTGAGAACCTGTTTTAAGAAAAGGTATCACAGTAGCAGTCTTCTAAACTGTAGGATATTCCTCAGAGGAGAAAATAAAATTGAAGAGAAGGCTGGAGGGAGTAGTGAGCGACTGACTACAAATTTTAAGAATCCGATTAGGTACCTTGTCAAATCCCTTGCATTTATTAGGATTCAAGTTATTTAAAACCTGAAAAACTTCGAAATGTTCAATAACAGGAGATAGTAATCGCTGATCGGTAAGATATTCCAAAGGTGGTAAATTTTGGTAGTCGTTGCTTGGAGAATTTGAAATAGAAGTAAAGCATTCATTGAAAAGATTGCGCTTAATACGATTATCATGTATAGGTCTTCCATTCACATTTAATGGGTAACTATGTTTTCTACTCCGTTTCCATTTTTTATTTAAAAGCTTCCAGTAATTGAGGTCAGAGGTTTTGACATATTTAGTTTGCTCATGAACTGCTTGTTATATTTTTGTTTCGCCAGTTTCATTTTGCGTTGCATTAGGTTTCTGGTTTTATTATATAGAAATTTGTGGTTTATGTTTTTGGTTTTCAGCCAGCGTTTGTAATAGTGATCTTTTTCGAATTAGAAGTCGGAGCTCGCGGATAAACCATGGCTTGCTTTTGTTAGAAGGATAAACTATTTTTGTGGGAATAAAAGCTTTAAGAGTTTGGTTTATGACATTTGTAATATTTGAAAGAGCTGAATTAACATTGGGAGAATTCATGATAATGAATTCCCAAGGGGCAACATATAGTGCATTGTTCAAACCTAAAAGTCGCCATTATTAAAGTCCCACACACAAAATCGTCTAGAAATCACCCCATGTTTAAGTGAAAAATTTAGTTTAATAAAAATGGGGTTGTGATCTAAACTGTTGGCAGGGTCTAGGACTCCGTGAGATAGGACTGCTAGATTTGTTAGACTGCTGGACGGTAGATTTGTTAAAACCCAGTCAAGAATCATACGATCTTGTGTAACAGTGTCGATAAATTGATGAAAGCCAAATGCTGACAAAGTACGAAAAAAATTTGACTGAAGCTGAATCGGTGTGAATACAGAATGATCGTTGAAGTCACCAATAATCAGAACACAGCACTCAGGGTCAACTAGAAGCGATTCTAATACAGTAGATAGGGAATCGGTAAACGTTTGTTTGAGAAGAGAGTTAGAATTTGGTGGAAGTTAGCATACTGCAATGTAAAGACAACGAAAATTTGTAGTTTTAAGTTCAAGCCACAGTATTTTAACATCATCTGTTTCATAATCGAAACGGCGAACACAAAAAATATCATTTTTGACATAAGCTAAGACGCCACCGCCATGTCGATTGCGATCCAGACGAAAAGAATCAGCATAACCATTAAGTTGAACAGTAACGTTATCGATCGAATTATCTAACCACGTTTCAGTTAAACATACCACAGCAAATTTGTATTCTGTGGCTAGGAATTCGATTTCATCTAACTTTCGAGTCTTGTTTTGAGCAAGTACGCTTCTCGTGTTAACATGAAGAACTAAAAAAAGTTGAATTTAACGCCATTCCTTATTAAAACTAATCGGGAAATACCCTCTCACCGTTGACGTAAAAGCAATAATCCCCACCTTCAAGTTTCCATCTTATCCTTTTCCCCGAAGTAAAATGTTTGGAAGCTTTCTTTAGAAGGGTTTTGCTCTGTTCTTGCATGAACCGTGGTAGATGTTTTGTAATATTCTTTCGAAACTGTCTTGCTCTAGGGGCCAGTTTGAAAACCATATTTTTGTCTATAATTTTGACGAACTTCACTACTGTAGCTGGAGCCTGTGAAGAAGTTGAGTTGGAGAGTTGTAAAGCCGATTTGTGTTTTGGAAGTCGGTGAACATTGGCAAACGATATTTTTGCAAAGTCAGCTTCAGAATATCGCAAGGGATTGGTAAGAAATGAGCGTATCACATGTTCGCTTTGCTCTAGAGTCTCCTCGGGAGATTCTAAAGGTAGACCATGAAAGAGAAGGTTATATTCTTTCGATCGCAATTCAGAGACTATTTCAGACTTTCTTGTGTCCTCGCGTGTTTCTGACAACTCTTTCTCAACACCTTTGAGATAAGATGTCAGCTCTGAGATTGTGTTGTATGTATGTTCTAAACTTGATTCAGCCAGCTGCAAGCGTTCCATAAGAGATTATTCAATTGCTGAAAGACATTCAGAAAGTCTTTTCTCTACTGATTGCAGTAGCATGTACAGGTCCGATATTTGTAGAGGGTCGTTTCCCTCGGGCGCCTGACCAGCCTTGTGCTTTCTTAGAGTAATTGCACTGTACTTTTCCATACTTGTTTTACTTTTAATCTACTTGAACCACTGACAGCCAATATGCGCAAGACTCAAATACAACTCTGTGCAGGGACCGAGTGTATGGGGGAACGGGGGCGACATGCCCCCCAACTTTTGGACAGGGGGACATAATATTTTGTCGTCCCCAACATTTTGTCATAAAAAATAATGTATTTGTGCAAATTTCATGATTACACTGCTGTTGGAAATGTTTCCCCAGCATAAAGTCAGGAAATAAATAAGGGTTACGAAAATTATCTGTGGACACAGTATACAGATTTCTATGTAAACTGAATAGCCATGATTGTTGATAATTGTGTTGGTTAATTTGAGTTACCGAATCGGTGTGCACATAAACTTTACTTAATCACGAATGCCTGCGCTGGTCTGTAACCTGTGATTAGAATACGGTTGCCACCAGGCGCGTAGCCAGGGGGGCAACGAGGACAATGTCCCCCCAATTCCAAAATTTTCAGGTAAATAAAATATTTGAAGTACAAGCCAAAGAAATACTTCAGTGCAAATCAACGAAACTGCCTCAAGGAACTTATCCTACTTCAGTTTTTAGTCGAATACAAACTTGTATCTGACCTTTTGTAATCAATGACCTGCAAGTAAAAACAACTGGAGTAACGCTTTTCGCAGCTGTTTGTGGCACACCAGCTTGCTGTATCCCACTTGGTTATGTGAGCTTCATTTCAAGACCATCGCAAATTTCTCCTTGACAGCCATGGGTGTTACAAATATAACTTATCCTTGTCTCCAGTGTCAGCGTAGCCTTAAATCAATATCGTACATTTTTGTTTTTACACAGTTCGAAAACCACATGCGTGAATATGGCGGTGATATACATTTTATATGTCTTGAAGCTGAAACGTTGGCTAAGTAGCGATTCAGTTTAACAGTCTTCTCCATTGCGCCACAAGCACTGTTTAAGCAACAGTAGCATTCATTCTAGATATTTATTTGTGATGCCATATATTGTGACGGTAAATCACAATTGTGTGGAGCCTTAATTTTTTCTTAAATGGTTTCCCTTTGCCTTGCCGGCGAGTAAAACATCAGTTTTGTCAAGATATTAAACTCTAACCTACTGTTCATAAGCTCAGTGTTTCAACTTTCATCTAATATTAATTGCACCCACCCTATCCTACAGTAAATAATTTGAAATCATTTAAATGCAACGAGAAGATTCAGCAGCAAAATCTAACGTAAATAGCGATATGCTTTTTATTTTGTAAGTGCTGAGGGAATTGACACTGCCATTATTTACAGATACTGAGATAATTTGCATAGGGGTGGATCTTAAAATTTAGGGGCAAACTTTTGGAAAAGGGCTCAAAACATCGCTATTACGAAAAGTTAGATGTGGGATTACGTGAATAAAAGAGTTAAATTTGTTTCACATTTCAATTTATGAACTAAATTCAAGAGCATACTATACATACGAGAGGAACAAAAAATATGTAAAGTTTAGCAGCTGGAAACTTGAAAGCTGCCTCCTTTGGCACATTTTTCCATAATTTTTGCTTTATTTTGAAACACATACGACATGCTTCAGAGCTTCTTTAAATGTGGCTCTAGAGTGATACATAACTTTCTTGGTGCAAATCTCTCAAGAGCGGGTAACGGTATCTCTAGAAAAAAGGGCCCGAGGCGAATGCCTCGTTGCCCTTCCCTAATATCTACCCCTGAGCTTGGAATCTGTCTTGTTGGCAAAGTGCATGTGACTAAAATGAAACTAATTTTGAATTTGTTCCCATTATTAGGGGTTCAAATTCTGCAGACAAGTTATTGTACTTTTAACAAGTCCGTGATTTGTATAAAGTTAATTACGTGCAGTGCTAAACTATCTTTACATGCAGCTTAGCGTGGCCAATAAGTTTTGCAATATTCTGGATACGATTGTGTTAACAGTTTAATTCCATTTGATATTTCACTGACGTCAGTTAAATTTATCAAAGCCTAATCAAACAATTCAAACGAAGTAACTTTAAAGTAGCTACAAAGGTTTTACGGAATAAGTTGAACATAGTCAAAAGATCTTAGGGATTATCGTAAATCCAAACATTTTTCAAACGCGTTGAAAGACTCTAGCGTTTACGTTTATCCACTACATACGTGAATTAATCGCTCAAAAATTTGATGAAAACGGAGTTCACTTCCTAAATGCCCGAAAGTTTTGTAGAAGGCCTACTTCGTCGGAAGTCATTGCCTCAGAGCCAACTCTGTGCTCGGCTTCGATTGAACGAGCTGTGTTGGTGTACATTCAAAGCGAGTAAATACATTATAAGAAGCGCAATCGTCATGGCGGCCGCGATGGCTTCTTGCCCAACTGCGATATTGGCTGCAAAAAGGATATAGCAGATCGTGTACTTATAGCATTGAGAGGTTTACCAGCGCTTTGCAGGAAAGGTTTGTGAACAATTGGTGGCATTGATCCAAAGTAGAAGCTTGGAACTTTACTATCAAAACTTTTAAAATTTGTCAATTTAATGAAAGCAAACTTTTCATTTTTCGACTTAAATCTGAACACAGTTGTTCAGGAGAAAACGCCAGAAACATAAATGTTTCATGGATGATGCTTTAAAAACAAGGAGCACCAAAATATTCAAATGTTGAAACTCGGTTGTTGTTTTCCCCTACTAAAATTTCTGGCTACGCACACGGTTGCCACTGCTAGTATTAACAAAAGATCTTGTGGTTTGTTTTTGATTTCATTTGTGTGGTTTCGTAGTTCTAGTGAGAATCTTGTGGTTTTTAGTAGCAAAAATTTAAAAATTTTGTTTCGGAACTGACCAAATTTGAATTGATTATCACAATTTTTTAGCATAATTATGTCTATTTAAGCCCAACTCTCAGAATTATTGTGTTTTCATAGTAAATGCAGTGCTAAGTGCAAGATATAGCACCTACCACCACCATGGGCGTAGCCAGGGGAGGAACTTGGGCCATGGTCACCAAAATATATAAATTCCACAATGTGTCCCCCATTTTGCTAACTTTACAAAAAGGGCGTACTACGGTTGAGTGAACATGGTGTGGCGTCATCGAAACGCAAACAATAAAGGATTAAAGGATTGTCCCCCCAAACTTTTTTAGCAAACTCGGTCCTTGACTCCGTGAGTATCAGAGGCAAATCCAAAAAATTCACCAAAGCTTCAAACCCGAAGAAAAACTGACAAAGTTCAGAAGAAACAGTTCCAAAGTTCCTGAACAACAGCTGTCTAAAAAAACACGTCCGTTCAGGCGGCCACTGATTGAATGGTGGAAGGTTCAGTTCGAAGCTAAGAAACAGTGGTTATAAACGGGAAGATTGATCTATCGAGCATTTCAGTGTGAGATGGAACTGGATTATATTCCTGTCAACAGATTGTTGCTTGTCCCAGCAGGAAAATGTTTTCGACAGTATTAAGAATTGGTGTAAGTTAATTTATCAGAATTTATCCTGACTGTAGGCGTGTGTTCTCCTGCCTTGTGTCTCGTATGACTTCGAAGCATCTTACGCATCTGGTCGCGACTTCAATTTTAAGTCTACCTACGCATGTCCTGCAACCTCATAGAACTTTTTAATGACATTTTGTAATGGTTCAGAAGCAATTCTTTCCGGCATTTCAGCTCTTTGACCCGGAGGTCAGACATTTCTATCAGAGGAACACTTGAAAAAATTCGCAAATGCATATTCAATTAGAGAAAATTATTTAAAACATGAAACACTCCTGGCAAAGAGTTTGCTTCGGAAAGAGTCGCAGCTGCCTACATCGGTCGAACAATTTATTTCATTTATAGCTCCTTACAAAGGTGCGTTTGATTGTTCATAGGCTTACGAGTTGTTGCTAATAGCTGTAACTCTTCCGGTCACCAGTGCTTCATTTTCAAAAATGAAACGGGTGAAAACATTTCTCAGAAATTCCATGACCAGTGAAAGATTTAGTAGCAATGTTCTACTTTCAATTGAAAGAGTACGAGCTGAAAAATAAGTTTAGATGGCTTCGTTGATGAATTTAACAGTTGACATGATAAGATTAAGTTACACTGAGTTGATATGAAATTCTGACGTAGATGGTGATTCTGACGTAGACGGTGATTTGTGTGAGAAACGTATTGCTCATTGTCTGTTTGTCTAATTGTTTCTTTTGGTTTATTTGAGGTGGTGCGTGTTTCGCTTATGACACGACAGTCATCCATCAGTGGTTCTCAATCTTTGTTGGCCCATGGACCATCTTTTTTTAAAAGTATCCGATAGACCACTTTGCTATGCTGACACCTCATGAACAACTTGTTGAAACTTGCGCATAGGTCAGTGAACGTTTTATCAAAGATTTATGGAACTCGCTGTGGATAGGTGAACCGCCTGGATCCCGTTGAGAACCACTGTCGTACGTTAACGCAGAGTTTAAAAGTCAGCTTTTGAGGATCAGTCAGAGACAAATTTAGTGTGAATATTAAAATGAACGACTTTGTTAGCAATATCTGCTGAACAAGTTTTATGCCTGCTGTTACATCTTGCTATCAGGTACACGCCCAAAACGCCGATACACACATACCTATCTGCGGTGCGGCTTTGCTAGTTTAGGTTCGACTGGTCGACTTGTGCATAAAACTCGCTGCTGTTAACTGCATAGTGCATTGAAAGGTCCTTACCCTGCCCACGGTATTACACAGGAACGAAAACTTATAAAAAAAACAAAAAAATCGTTACCAAATGTGCTTCCTTCTTTTCAACAACAATGATGTCCTCAAAAATAATAAAAAAACTATAGATTTGTTTCAATTCGATCTTGACACACCATGAAATTACCCATGATGCTGTTATGAAAAAGACACCTCCGACCACGTTTCCGCCTTTTTGAAAGGTCAGGGGGCAACTCCCCGCTTTCTGACATTCCTGCTTACCGCTGTTAGTAGTCACTGTCGCGCTGCATTACTTGCCAAGACGTCTGCGTTCAACAGTCACATGTCGAAAAACGGTTTAACTATCGTAACATCAAGTGAATAGTAGAAGATTTGTTGCCATGTTATTGTTACACAATAAAGTTCGCAAGTTTGGCAACCTTCCTCTGGAGGCAAGGGAGGGGACATGAGTGAACTGCAAGCTCACCATGCATGACACCAGAACAGCAAACCTGGCACTTGTGCAGTGTGGGTTTCATACCGGTAGATAAACTCATTATTGCAAGAATAAAGTCAATCAATGGATATTAAGCTGTTGGCGTCAGGTATTCTATAAAATTTTGGTTCTTAGTCCCAATTTCCAGGGGGGTGAAAATGGCCGTTTTTACCCCCGTGCGGACGTCCATGGTTTTGACGTACCACGAGTTCAAAACTATTTACTTGAGTTCAATGTGAAAGCGCATTATACTAGTCATTCGTTTCGCATTTACATGTTCAGCAACAATGTTGACCTCAAAAATAATAACAGTAACTATAGAAACCATTCTGAATTTCATGTGTGCGCGAATATAATAAATTTATGCAATAAATTTGGTTCAAGTCAATCTTGATAAATCATGGAATTACTAATGATACAGTCACGTAAGGGCACCTGTGCCCCCGTTGCCCCCTCTCAAACGGCAGGGGGACAGTACCCTCGTCATGGACCCCGTTCCGGCGTCCCTGGTATTACACTTATGATAGTAGTTGCATTAAGTTACGTTATTGTTACATCACAAAGTGTTCGTAAGCTACCACAAAAACGGTTTAGTCATAGTCACTAATCTGTTGGCAGATGGCTTATTAAAAAAAAACTTGCTTTGTAGTAAGAATAGTTTGACGACTTGTCTTTGTGTCAGGATAGCATTCGTCGTTGGAACCATTTCGCTTTCATGTGAATTGTTTTCACTTTCGTGCAGCTGTTCTCGTTCATGTTGGGCAGGCACAATTGTGTACGGGAAATGGTGTTTCGGTTTACATGTGTAGAGTCAGAGTGCAGTGTTGTGGAAGTTGCATGTTCAGCACAGAACATTCGACATAGCAGTGCAAGTGTGCGATTGCATCTAGTGGTGCATAGGTGTCTCCAGTGAATAATAACGCTAGGTCATATTTAACGATATTCAGTACCCTCGTCACGAGGGGGGTTTTGGTGATCTTAGTCTCCCAAAACAAAGCTCCAAGACCCCTTAATTGAAATATGAAACACTGTTGAGTTTTTGTCAATTTTTAGAACGTCAAGCAACCCTGCACAAACGTAAAGCCCCCAACTGAAGACTTTCTGGCGGCAGTTCTGACGATATTCACAAGCCGTTGCGTTTGATAGGGTTAATCATAACAAATCAATCTTCATTGCAACGGAAAGTCACCATGCAGGAGAGACATTTATGTTGCCCCTCCTACTTTTTTCCTTGGCCCCGTAGTAGCTCCCCCACTTTTTTCATTCTAGAATCACCACCGTTTATATTCTCATCAACATAAAATTAATTCCTGCTCGTTGATGCTGTTGTTTCTTCTCTTGCTGCATTCGTGTTACTTCGTGATTTGAATCACAAAAACGCATGAATGAACCATTACCATCAACAAGCTGTTTTTTGTAAAGTAATCCTTAAGTCCTACGTACAGCACTTTGGAAATATTTTGACAGGCATGTTAGTACTAATATCGGTCTGTAGTTAGTCGAAATTTTTCCATCTCCCGACTTAAAAATTGGTAGTTAGTGGAAATTTTTTCATCTCCCGACTTAAAAACTTTAGCGATTTTAAGGTTGTCCGAAAAGACACCAACGCTGTGCAACACATGTGTACATTTATTACGGATGAGAGAAGTGCCAGTAAGTATTTTGACAATTTCAAAGCGTACACCGGGATGTCATATCCTCCACATGACTTTTTTGAGTCTAATCCGTTAATGAGCGTCAGAATTTCCTCAGGGATGGTTGGTGAAAAAAACGTATGCAAGTAGCGTGGTAAATGTTTTTATGGTTGCATCAGTGGTTTTAGATGGGTCAATATGAGTGAAATTAGCGTGTGGCAAGGTGACAAAACTATGATTTAATCATTTTAATGCATCAATAATTAATTTTGTTCATGAGCAAACTCGAACGGAATACGTCTAAATCTAATGCTCTGAATATATTGTCAACTTGTTGCAGAAAAAAGTCATTTCTAGAAGACTGCTTGATAAAATTTCATGGACAATAACGATATTTGTGTTACATTTTGTAAAAAGAAGTTGCAATGGCACCAACAACAATTCAAATAAATGTGTCGTTCAGCTGCATTGTGAGTCTGTTCAGTCATTCAAAGAACTGGGATATGGGCAAACTGTAGTCGTAGCCACGCAGTCTTCACTGTTCTGGTTGAATACATCAGCATCTTCCAACGTCATTTTCGTTGTTTGTGAGCAACAGATCTGCAAACAATGGTTACGATTGCGTCAAAATAACTTTTATTGAAAGATATCCTTTCCCAGCAAAGAAGCTAGACACTATGATCTTACAGAGTATCAATTTCGCCTACTATATATCCCTAAGATGTAGCGTTCGAATTTCATTGTTGACCAGAAGTCGTCATATCCCGTGGACCACTTCTGGTGAACAATGAAATTCGAACGCTACATCTCAGTAGATCTCATCCCGACAGTTCCAGCCATCATCTCCATTCTAAGAAAACGCTGTAAACAATTGCAAAGCTTGCTAGATGCGAAGCGATTATGACATCCCGGGCAAAGTTTCATTTCAGCTGGGTTTATACTTTCTCTGCCACGCCCAGGTCCTTGCGGATCTGAGCACCTGTTCCACCGAGAGAGACCGGTTGCGACCCAGCACTCCCTGCGC
>JGI24159J19872_10013006_pt1 | contig 10835 bp, 6 predicted proteins | sample Ectturendosymbi4_FD_19872 | JGI IMG/M metagenome (IMG submission 19872)
CTTGACGTCAGTCAGTTTGTTAAGATGTTATGATTTATGAGCTTGTATTACAAAATTTTAATTGTAGTCTTGAGTTTGTTTTTTCTCTGTTGTTACTTCAGCCTTTCAACTTTTCACCTACAAGCTTTGCTTGCAATTTTCAGGACTGAGGGATGCATAATTTTACGTGAAATCGATTTCCTATTAAAAATTTGCTGATCGATTCCTTGCTTACACCCATCGTGGAAAGTACACACTTGAATAGCTGAGTAAACTATGAAGTCGTTGAGTTGAGATGTTTATATCCATGTCCAGCATAGCTAAAGCATATATCTTTGAGTGAAGAAAGTTTCATCATTCTGAGAAATCATTTATGCAGGCAACTGCCCCCTTGAACAAGGGGGTCTGAGGGTTACTTTTTGTGCTGTTACCATTTTCAGTACCCTCTAAAACCATTATTTGCCATTTGTGTCAGGATATTTTGCTTGCACTTAATGAATATTTCCTAAATATCATAAATCAGGTGAATATTTAGATCTTGACCAAGAGGGGACCTCACAGTGAGTGGTCAAAATGTGACAAATATGTACTCTGCCCAACAAAAATCCAGTTTTGAGATGCTTATAACTTTTGATCCAAACCTCCTAACTCAATTCCGACTACAGATTCAGAAAGAGCAGGCCAGAAGTACCTAGAGTACCAATTTTCAGACTTGTAGCTTGTACAGCAATGAAGTTATGGACTTCCAAAAACCTTTCAAAATGAGCACGGTGATCCATGTGGGCAAAAATGGGTTGTGGTCCTTACAGTTCAAAAGGTCATAAAATCTAAACCGCTTGGAATTTTGGTCTGAAACTTGGGGATTTTCATTGCTCCCATGAAGACACATTTGGTGCAATTTTGAGCAAAATCTAAGATGGTGCCTATGGAAGCACTGGTTGAGTTTGCATGGAATGGCCCTAAAGTTCTCATATGATATTACTATTGCTATCAGGACAATGAAGTTACAATTGAGTTTGCATAAAATTCAGGTTATGTTGGCAGTGGCAATGTGGAGATTTTTGAAACAAGTCAAAGCAGCTGGTAAACTGCACTTTATTTCTTTAAATTATGTTTTTGCCTTGATTGGCAAGTAGCATGTCTAAGACGCTTCTCAAATCATTGAAGTCAACTGTAAAATGATGTATGTATGCCATGATAATTTCTCCCAACAAAATGAATTATTTTACAAATGTCAAGTTCTGAGTGAAAATCTTTGAAAAGGATTATCTTCAGTGAATATATAGCCATAAGGACTTTTTCTATTACTGGAATTTTTCTGTAAACGGCAAATGTATTCAGAAGCACAATAGCACAATAGCTTCATTTGTGGATAAACAAAATTCAAAATAGTTCTTGCAATATGAACCACAATGTTAGCAGCAAATGCCCATATCGACTATAGAAGATGAAGATACTTGGCAAGATGTGATATACAGCAACAAAAACTTAAGTTAACAAGTGAAGTATGTGAATTGGCTGCAGCCAGTTAAAGCTAGAATGTCTGCTATGTGAAAGTTACAAATACTTGCCAAAATTCACAGCACTGTAAAATTTGTGTGCCAGATTTCATCTCACAGATGTCAGTGCTATCTTAATTGTATCAAATGGGTGTCGTCAAGTTTGCATTTTGTTAAAGCTTGTGATGTAAGTTTGCATTTTGTTGAAGCTTGTGATGTGAATAAGATATTCATGAGCTATGTTCACTCATGAAAAAATGCAACAAATTTTTATTGTTACGTTTTTGTTTCGTGTGACAGTATTTTCTATTTCACTTCTCAAATTGATTGTCAACCTTGGAGTTCATGTGGTTCTACTAGATGTTAAAACTGAATGGAAATCTCAGCAGCTAAATTCTAATTGAAGTTATCACCCACTGTGCTGTTGCAACCTAGAAAGAAAGGATTACAAATATTGTGGTGCTCTTTTTGGACTGGCATCTTGTCAGCAAAAAATATATTTACAAGTCAGGTTTCATTTGGCTCGAATAATGCATTTTGTTTATATAGGGCGTTATGCTTTCAAACTGGACTGTTTATACATGCTGGTGTATTTACATCATGCATTAGAAGTTTTGGGTCTGATGAACAAGTTGCAAAATGGCTGCCTCTTGCTACAGAATTCAACATCATTGGCACATATGCTCAAACTGAGCTTGCGCATGGTAAGCTCCACAGAGTAAAGTAATTATTATTGAAACGTTATTACTTTGTCATCAAGCAAATCTTGTTTTTATCATCAGTCGTTTACAGAACTTGGTATGAATATGGAATTTATGGAATTTTGTATAACAGGGAAGGGTAATGCTTCTCTCATGTTTTTATTAAAAGAACAATTTTTCTGTTGAATGCATAACCACAAGATAGTGACACTGACCTTTGTTCACTTTTTCTCTTCCATGTCCAGACAGTGTTAATGCTCCTGTCTACGGTAATGAAGATCAGTGGCTACTCAAACAATCACTGCTGGTTGGTCTACAAACCTTTTGTTGAAAGACAAACATTGTACATTTTCAGAAAGTTTCCTGAGCTTTTATATTTTCATGTCAACTGTTTGAGTTCCTGCACCACGAAAGTGTAGAGCAGTGGTTCTCAAAGTGGTTGATATTGACCCCCAGGGGTCAGTTGGACTATCCAAGGGGTTGACAAATACTCATGGGGTTGAATGAGGGTCACTGAAAGGCCAGGGGGTCAATGAATAACTGCTGGGGTCTACTGGAGTGATGAAGCCTCCAATTCAAAATTATTAATCGGGCAGGGCATGCAAACAGCATTTTTCAACAAATCAAACAAAATTAAGAGGGCTGATCAAATCTAAGCTACAGTAGTTTAAAGTGCATTCAATTTGAATAGTTTTTTTTTATTAAATCATCCGTTGTGATGACATTATGGAAACTGTTCTGTTTGTCACATCACAAACAACATTGTAGTGCATGTGTCGCAGTTCAGCAGTTGTTAGACCAGGGTTGCCAGATTGGCGTTTTTGATGCCAAATTTAACAAATTTGACTTTTTGTAGAGGCGCTTGGCGTCAAAAATTTGTTTGGCTTTTTTGCTAATTCTTTTCAATTTTGGCTTTTTTCGAGGCAGTTGGCACATACCATCAGACTGGTGTTTTGGCTTTTTAAATGTCTTGCTGAAAAGTGTCATTAGGCTTTTTTCAGACTGGGATTGGTGTATTTTCTCAAATCTGGAAACCTATAAAAGATTAAAGTTGTAGCATGTCTGGCAACCCATAATACTGTTGCAACCTCTCCGGTGGCGTTGCGTTGATTGTGTGGTTCACCACAAACGGGATGTGCGTGAAGAATAACACCATTGTATATGTAGCGCGAGCAACCAATAGTAAGAGAGATTGCGGCACATGATCTCTATTGTTGCTTGCTGCCACAGTGCGAAGCTTTGCACACATGCTGCTCGGGTTTCCGATCGCAACAATACCAAAGGTTTGAGTGGAAACACCGTAGAAAATGTGGAAGATTTGGAATTTTTCCTGTAGAGTGTAGAGGTAATGCTACAAATTTTTTTCTAAAATGTCCTACAACTAATAAATAATTTTAAATTTCATGTTTTTTTAACGATTTGGCTTTTTTTACCCAGTTTGGCTTTTTTTCTCGAGAGATGTTTGGCAACCCTGTGTTAGACTGATAGTACAGCAGTCAGTGGTGACACTCCTAGTGTTTTTCCACTAGATTTTGTGTTTTGTCATTTCATCTAGTGTTCTAGTTTTTTTTTAAGGCTATGCAGTGTTTTTTTATGAGTTAGCTGAATGTAAGTTATTGCACAGCTTTGTGTAATTGCAACTGTAATTGAGACCTTTTGATTTAAAGCAATTGTAATTTGCTAAAAATTCTACCTAATGAAATCTTAATTACACAAAACAATATTATTTGTTTTGAATTAAACTGTGGCGAAGTCACTTGGTTCTGTTAAAAGTTTCAGTGGCCTGTACAAACAAGCACGAGTGTTGCTGTTATCTCCCGTTTTCTCTGTCTCTGGCACAATGTCTATGGTTGGCATTGCAATGCATTTTCTAGGCGTTTTCACTGTGTATAAGTTTGCTTTTGTTATCTAGTGTTTTTTTTGTGAATCTAGTGTTTTTTTTATCATGAAATCTAGTACTTTTCCGTAACATCAGAGCGGCAACACTGACAGCAGTAGGCTACGCAGTAGGACGGAGAACAATTCCTTGTATTAGTAACTGTTGGGCTAGGCCACGGGTTCTGCAGAAAATTGTATACTTTAATTGAGGGTCTAAGTGCAGAAAAGTTTGAGAACAACTGATTTAGAGAGTGAAAACTGGCGGTTTTACCTGGGGAAGACTAACAAAAAGAGGTGAAATTACATTTTATTTCCTCAAAAAGTAACCAGGTGAAATGAAACCAATTACAAATTGTTTCTTACACTCCCTTGCACCGTGAATAAGACCTGACAAAGTTTAAAGTAGTAAGTCGTGCATGCGAGAGGTCCCGAAACCAGCCGCTCATGTACCAAATGAAAATATTCGTGTGTTAGTTTCTGTTAGGCCGCAGTTTCAGGCAAGTCGTGAAGTTGTCAGTGGGTCATTTTGTCCATTTTGTTTTTGTTAACCAGGTTCTTTTCTTCGAGGACTGGAGACAACTGCTACGTATAATCGTGCATCGGAAGAGTTTGTTGTGAATTGTCCCAAAATCACGTCAATGAAATGGTGGCCTGGTGACTGTAAGTTTCGAGTTGATACTGGTTCTTGATACTTGAAGAGCGTATAGACCCTGCTTCAAGTAAAGGCTCAATGGTTCATGTATACATTTTGGACCCCAAACTTTGAACTCGTATTTATTTGAAGCCACTTGATTGGTCAGTATCGCTAAGAGACGTGTCGACGCCAATTCTTAATTTCTCGTGGGTTTAAATGCTAAAAACAAGTCAGTTGTCAGCTTCTGATTTGGTGTGGACAATAACATTGCTATCGTGCGGTACGTTCAAAGTTACTGATTAACTGTGCGGTGGAAAATGTACTCATGCTTAATTTCTGATCTGGTCGCGGCTTTTACCCGACGTGGTTTGAACTTTAACCAGTTAATGAAACTGATAATTACCGTAACTACACCTTGAAGCATGTGGCACGGCAACAAATGGAAATGGCTGATGTAAACCTCTCGTTCTTTGGTGTAGCGGCAGATTTTGTGCCTCACGCAACTATTCCACGATGATAACGATTGCTAGGCCTTCTTTTACCTGAGTTTATTTTTTTTTGCATTNTAACCGTTTGCTCGTGTCTAATTGTAAATGCACATTACATTCTTGTTACAATTTCTCTCGTGCATTTGCGTAAGTCACTTATAAAGGTTGTTCCCTTGGTGACTGCTGAATTATATTAGATTATTTTGTATGTTTTATGTCTTTTCAAAAACCCTCTCAAAGATTACGAGGCTTCCGATGTTCACTATTACTCATCCTTCTTGATGAATGCACAAATTTTTTCGCAATCCTTGCCTCCTTTTTAATGAAACGTTTTCCGTTCACACTCAACTGAGACAGTTTTACAATAATTCGTTACCATAAATAATTAATCAATCCCCTAATGAGACCCAAGGGAATTAGCTAATTAATTTGTGTTTATTTGGTCATAACTTGCCAACCACAAATGCTATAAGGCCATTTTAGGGCTCTAAAGATGCTGGTCTTTGCCTAGTTTTTTTTAAACAAAGAAATTGTTTATTGAACTTTTTCCTTAGGCCCCGATACGTCATCCGAAAACCCTTGACCTGCACCAGTTGTGTCGTCCCCCCAAAAAAAATTTCAAACCCAAAACTTCCAATCTTTTAAAATCGAAACTTAGGTCGTGGGCTTCTGCGGTCCTTAAAGGGTTCGGACGTGTTGTTTCACACCGTGCTGGGCCAGGAAGAAATGGTAAATATTACTCGTCAGAACTGTAGGCAATTGGCAGATGCCTTGTATGTGCTTCAGTGGGCAAGTCTGCCAATCACGTTCTCCTCATGGCCAACCTGGTTATCGACGGGAAAAAATACGGAATGCATCCTTTCATTGTGCAAGTAAGAGATCTCAGCACCCATCGTCCGCTGCCTGGTGAGTCGGAATGTAGGAATAATTTTCACGGAAATGTCACTCAGTGAACCGTTCGTGAAACGAGTGTTGTTCTCACACTGGGTCTGTGTTGGCCTTCTATTGAAACAACTTGCGATCGTCATAAGGTCGCAATCCAGTCGTGCAGAGAACAGGTTGTGAACATTCTCTGCAGCAGCTGGCATGTAATTTTGTTGCAACCACGTTTGCTGTTGCTTCTTTTTGCTGAAACTAAACGTTGTGATTTGCCACACATAAATTACAAAATCACTACTTCACGTACAATGACATTTTGGATTGTTTTTCGGTTTGTCCCACGTAATCTAAACCCAGTATATCCACCCAACTACGATTAGAAATTGTTCACTGAGGTCAGAACCGCGCGTAGCTGCCAACAGGCAACTTCCAAAACTCAAATTGCGTTGTGCGCCTATATCGACGTTTGTGAAAGCAGCTCTAGCGCAAATCAATGACCGGCTCATGTGCTCTGCATGAAGCGTGTGGGGATGTGTCGTCTTGCATTTCTCTGCCTGAGTGAATATGTATGCGTAAAAATGGAAATGATATCACCGGTGTTGCCATTACGTTGGTGCTAACCTGCAACTGCCATGTAACTTGAGTGTATGATACAGAAGGGAGTCTACTGGAGTTAATCGACACTGATAACCAGCCAGACGTTGTGCTATAAGAGTTCAAGTTTTCAGCAATCAGGCAAAGCGCTGTTTTTTAATAAAACTTAGCAATTTTGTACTATGTTTACGAGGAACTATTTGAAAAAGCCGCTTTTAGAACCTCTTAAACATTTCAGGTGTATCTGTTGGGGACATCGGGACGAAGCTCGGGTTTCCGACAATCGACAATGGCTTCCTGTATTTGAAAAATGTCAGAATACCAAGAGAAAATCTTCTTTCTAAGAACGCAGAGGTAGGTTGCGCCTCATCGAAACCTATTTTCGTGTTGACATGCATTGTAATGAAATGATATGTAGTTTGAACTAATTTCCCCAGTCGGTAAAGATATCGCCAAATAAACTTCGGGATGTAACTGACAATAATCCTGTTCATGAAGCCAACCAGGAACGACTTTTATATTTTTCACTACCAGAAGAAAATTTTATCATAATAGGCGGCATTTATCAGGGACACTTTTACAGGTAAAGCCTGACGGGACGTACCAGAGAAAGACCAGCGATCGAATGATGTATGGCTCCATGTTAAATCTTCGCGTCGGTCTTGTCAAGCCTGACGCTGCAGACAATCTCGCCATGGCTGCGACCATAGCCGTTCGATACTCAACTGTCAGACGACAAGGCTCCGTAAAACCGGAGTAAGAACTAACTTTTGTTTCTTTGCATGCGTCATGTTCGTTTTTAGTTACAAGAGGACTGAAATTTTGCAAGACTTTCAAAAACTTTTGCAAATACCGAAGAAAGCTTTATACGTTCTTGTATTGGTTTTGCGTTGTTTCGATAACTCGTATATCTTTTTGAAAAGCTGTTTATTGTTACTCAAAAACAATCACTTAATGCCGCAGCATCTCTGCTCTTCCAATCATTTCACCTGCGACAGATATTCTACATGTTTGATATAAATTTCCTTTAACAAAACCTTTTAACTCCATTTGAATCGCGCCCGATTTTTAACTTTGTAACGAAGACCTGTTTCTACCTCATGGCAAGCGTGTGGACTTTAATTGCTTTGTTTTTTTGATCAGTGGCGAAGAAGTTCCAGTCATGGAATACATGAACCAGCAGCACAAACTATTACCTCAAGTAGCCACCGCCTACGTGCTGAACACGGCTGTTCAGTACCTGACAAAAAAACACCAGCGGTTTCTGAAGCACGCCAGCGCAGGCGACTTGTCGGAATTGCCAGAGGTTGGTGATTGGTGTGCGAGGCTGTAGAACTGTCAACTGTGTGCAAATTACTCTTGCTGTTTTCTGCGTAAGTTGCTATTGTCTGTTCACAGCTTCACGCTCTGTCTGCCTGTTTCAAAGCTGGAGCAACCGAGCAGTGTGCAGCTGGTGTGGAGATTTGCCGGAGAGCTTGTGGTGGACACGGATATTCTGATGTAAGTATGCGGTCACTTCGTTTTCTCTGTTTAAAGGATTTTATTCCAAGTCTGTGTGTGAGTGCCGCTTTAATCATTTCGGTTTTGATAAGTTTATTTTATATAATGCGGAAATGCTGCGATGTTTGATTAGAAAATAATCTTGGTATTACGAAAAAGGGGTAGTGTTAATTTTCATATGTTTACCCACTAATTTGTTTTTGAATAATGCTCCTTTGCCCGGATGAGTGGTACAGTGATCAGAGCACGTGTGTCTCAAGTTTCTACGCAGGGTTCGACTCCCGTATGGGTTGCACCGAAGACCTGAAAAACGATATTTGTTGCTTTTCCGGCCAGTTAATGTTGACGGAGTATGCGGAGCATAACACTCGATCCGCAGGACGCACAAACGATCATATAAAACTTCTTTTTCATCTTATTCTTTGATATTCTTGAAACATTTTGAGCTGCGAATGTTTTTCTGTTCTATTTCAGGCGAGTGGTCTGCCTGCAATCTTAAAGCGGGTTATACCTTCATGCACATACGACGGGGAGAACACCGTTATGTATCTTCAGACAGCAAGGTTAATGTTAATTTCTGGCGTGAGTATTTTGCAGGACGTAATTTTAACATAACTTATCGTTACTTTTCATTTGCTTGCAAAATTATTCAAACTGCTTAAACTCTCTGTTGCTTAGATTCTTTCAAATTTACTGAAGATGCTGTTTTTGTTCTGTTCGATCCAATCGCGTGCTTTGTGTAGTTTGTCGTGAAAGTACGCATAAGAACTTTGCTGGAGCAAGTATTGCGTTCCAGAGTACAGCACTTGTGTATCATATTCTATATTTTGTAGATTTCGTGTTCTTGTTTAAAAGTTTAACGTGCACCTCGTGTTTTTGTTGCAATTTAATACTCATGTCTTCCGTACGGCGGTAATGGATACACTCTACTTGTTACGACGTTAATACGCGAGCTACTCGGATTGGTCGTTGCTTATCGACAAACTATCTCTTTATGAAAACACCTTCGAGGATGTATGAAAATGAACCAGTTGATTGTTGGNGTTATATGTTCGTTGCATACGTTNTGTTAAGATTTGACTATAGCGGCAGGTGTGCAAGTGCAAAGTATTCAATANTCATTGTTATATGTTTAATAAATACATATTCTGGGTTCAACATAATTTCGGGGATAACTGCCCCCGAATAACCCCGTGGCTACGGACCTGCAAAGAGAGCGGACGATATTTTGGTTCCTTCTCCATGGTAACCCCTTCTTTGAAGCTCATTTAGATGTCATTCATTTATTGGCAAAGTATCGGTCTGGAAGCCACTCTTCGAAGGTTAGGATCTCAACTACATCACTGACCGCAACGCAGTCAATTGTCAGCGTGTTTCCTTGACGACCAAAACTTTTATTGTCGTCTCTACTTGATGGAAGTGACATTGTCATCCTGTCGTGACTTCGAGCTTGGGAAAGACTATTTAATATTTATTATTGTAATGCTCTGTAACTGCAACTTCATTTTTTATTCTTCTCAGCTCTGCTCTGTCGCCAACTTCTACGTGTGTGACAGGCATGAAATACTGACACACACTATAAAATGAACTTAAAAACCAGCGCAGTGTGACTAGGTGGTTTCCCTCGTGCTAAATATTTGCTTGTTATGTTTCAAAACCAGATATTTGTTGAAACTCGTCAACAACGATCGAAGCACGATCGCTGCCCGTTCCGCAGATTATTTGAAGTCTCGTCGCGAAGGATCCTGTCGTGCCAGAAGCTTCAAAGAAATTGAGGAAGTTGCAACTTTAGTGTCGTGCTACAACGCGCGGTGAGTAACTTTTAGGCGTTTGTCTTGTTTCGGTTTAGATCTGACCGGGGCAAATTGCTTGAAATATTTCCCCGTCATATCAAAATTGCTTCACAGGCTGTTGAAGCTGCAGTTTCGTGTTACGCTGGTATTATGCTTTCGACTAAAGGCCCCAACCTGCGCCCACATGTTCGTCCCAGGACGAATTTATTCTGTATACGTCACTTTCGTGAGTGCTCGTGTTGAGGGTCGAAGATCCCTCAACAGCATTTTCAAAATTGTTTCATCAAACGTTTATAACGTTTCACAAAACATGGTTTTCAAAGCGATGAAGAAGCGATACGGTAAATTTAGTGGGCTCAATTGTTTCATTAAAACTTTTTCAACTTTTCGCAAAACATGGCATGGTTTTCCAAACCGATAAGGAAGGGAAAAATAGAAGTAGCGTTTTTTCAGAGTTTGGGGTCTTTTCTGAGGAGGTGTCGCCCTCCGATCTCACCAATTTAGGCCTCTGTCCAATAATGTTGATGACACCTGTCTTCGACTGACAATACGTTTTGTTCTGGTAAAGAATAAGAGGAATGCTGCTCGACGTTTCTGGGAAAATGAAAAATCTTGTGAACGACGTTGGCATGGCAACGCACGACGCTTGGAACGCTTGTTCAGTGCAGTTGGTCAACGCAGCGAAGGTGAGAAAAGTTGTTTGAATAAAAAATACTCTTGTAGCTTTGCCGCATTGCGCAGTACGTTACTGCTGTGTATCAAAGGTATATCTCGACTTCCTTTATTCTTCTTATGCAGGCTTATTACATGCAATACGTGGTTAGCAGCTTCGCTGAATTCCTCTCTGAAGTTCAATGCACGCTTCCTGTCAGAGAAGTCCTGACTGACTT
>JGI24159J19872_10013011_pt1 | contig 10832 bp, 5 predicted proteins | sample Ectturendosymbi4_FD_19872 | JGI IMG/M metagenome (IMG submission 19872)
TGACTAAAAATCGATAGAAATAGTTGAAACTCTGGTGAATGGTCTTCCATAAACTGAATAATGTGTGGTTGTAATTTGAAATAAATAGCTTTTCAATTTTTAATCAAAGTCACAATTGAAATTTTCATGGGTACACATCTTTTTGGGTCACCCTATTTGGCTGACTACGTTTCACTGTCACACATATTCATAGGTGTAGCAGCAGGCAAATTTTCGGATGTGTGAAGGATTTTTGCCCGAATTTCTCCAAACTTGCCCGAAAAACTTTTGGGCAACTTTTTTGCGAATATTTTCTCCCAACAACAATACAAAGATCATGAAGACCTTATTTTGAGATTGACCTCCAAAAAAGGTCTTGCACACACGTTAGCGCCATTTATTCAAATCAAACAATATTGGGCGCCATTTTTGCCCGTATTTTCAGGAAGTTCGCCCAGATTTTCAAGGATTTTGCGAAGGTTTTCACAGATTCCGCCCAGATTTCTACAGTTTTTGCTCGGATTTTCTAGGATTTTGCCCGGATTTTCGACAAATCAAAATTTTTGGGGGTGAGCTCCCTGCAACCCCGCATCCTACACCACTGCTCATATTCCAAGGCCAATATTAATTCAACATACGGTTGCAATGATATAGTGTGAACAGCACTGTGATGTCTGTTCATCAAAGTCCTTTACTCATCAGCTAGTTCACGTTGTTACGAGACTTGGCATGAACTGAAAAGCTGTAACGTTTGTAGCGGAAAGTAATGCACATTGGGTTGTGTGGTGCATTTTAAAGATATTTAAGGTGTAAGACTGCCAGTATCCGTGTCGGCAAATAATAATAGATAGCTACGTTATCTGTCGAAATTTTCCATATTATTTAAGGCTCTATTGCAGCATGGGAGATTCATAACATCTTTGCTTCTTAATTTAAACTAAAATTACACATACAGTAGCCCTACAACCAGGGCCGGATTAACCATTGGGCAAACCGGGCAAATGCCCGGGGACTCGCGCCTTTGGGGGCCTCGCGCTTGGATATCAAAACACTCCTTTACTGGTTTTTCATATTTTTAGGCTGTTCACCACGCGTCAAAATTGTAGTTTTTGATTACTGGGCTTAGTATATAGGTCAGGGAAACTGATAACTTTGGCATTTATCATTTTTGAGTGACTTAAAAGAATCGAACCGAACTGCACCACGCTTTATGACCCAAGATTTAGATCCAAATTAGTGCATCCATGGACTTCCGCAGAAATTTTTCCAGGGTGGGGGCGACGTCCAAATTTTGCTTATCCTTTTCAGGTTGCTGACGATGCGATGCAAACGTACATTCACAAAACGCTTTGCCCTTTCTACCCATTAGTCTGTGCTGGTTGAACCTCAATTCTCAATCTTTTGTCTGAAATGTTTTCTACATTTGGGCTATCAGAAATGCTTTTCTTTTCATAAACTACCTAATATCCATTTTTCGAGCACTTTCTACAAATAAGTCATAATTTAAGAATAATCAACGTCCAGAACAGCATGAGCGGTGAGAAAACAAGAAAGTTAGACACTCTCGCAAAACTGTTTCAAACAATGAGAAGTACAGTAGAACTATATGTTGATTTGACAAGACTATCGGACAACTTACTAAAGTTGAACACCACGCAGGCTTTAAAAAACTTGAGCAGGTGAATTACGAAAACCCGCGACAGCAAATATGGCTTTGCACTTAGTGCTCACTAAGAAGTCATAACTAAGCCTTAATGATAAAGACATATTCTCACAAGTCTGCATAGACGTATTCTAACAACCCACTATTTTTATGCTGTGTGAAAAGAAGCCTGCATAAGAGTCGTTTGATTAAGCTATTCACTCGGGCACGTTGTTCGCAGTTTCACACTACAATGGATTTTTCAAACTTGTGGAAGCACTGCTACAGATTTACTCATGCATCTTTTCACACAGTATATAACTATTCGTGGCTTACCGCTATCAGCAGTGTCACTGCAACGCTGCATTGCCTGCCAAGATGTCTGAGTTTAGCAGTCACATGCAGGTCTCCCATTCAGTGATTTCAAATAAACCCACATTGCTTACCAAAATAAACCCGTATTCGTACAATAAAAACAGGGTCATCGCCAGTGGGGGACCAGTGGTGCCCTTCCCCCCATTTAAAATATGTGTCGCCATTTCATATTTGGCCCCACGGTTGCTGCACACATCCAATATTGTATTTAAAAAATGTTTCCCCCTTTGTGTATTTTGGTCCCCCTTCTGCGAAATCCTGGTGAGGGATCTGAATAAAAACCCAGAAAATTTATGTTATGAACAAAAACATATGAGTGTGCTTATTTGATTTGAAACGATAATTGAATACTGATTTAATTATAGTTCCTCTTTCTAATTTTCTTCTGCAACGCAAACATTAAACATTTGGAAGACCTTTTTTGTTTCTCAAGACGTTTATCATAACGCAGGTAGCATACTCCGTTGATGAGACCTTTAACTAATTGTAGGAGTACATTCGGGGCCCGTCACCAGTTTGGGACACCAGGTGGGGCGAAGAGTTTTCTGAGAGGGGCCCAAATTTTTTAAATATTGTCGAATAGTTTTAAACTATGCCCAACACATTTTTCCAGGGGGGTTTCGCCCTCTCTGCGCCCCCCTGGTTACGGGCCTGAGTATATTTGTTATTACACTAGGAAATTTTGCACAATCTTGAATTGTAACGGGATCTAAAATCCCACAAAAATATATTCCAAATGCCTTCTTCCTCTAATTGAAATTTGTTTTTTAATTTGTATGCATAGGGAAACATCGAAATTTAAACAATCAGTCCTAACCCTTGTTTCACCAGTTTATTCAATAAGCATAACAGACAATAAAATTATATATATAACCCCGACAATGATCTTATATGAGGATATGAAACCAGTGATTACTATAAAATGAAAACGATTGAACACGTCGTCCGATATACGTACTTTCCCACCTGATGTGCGCATGTGAACACTGTAATGTAAAGTTTTTTGTATATTATTGAACACATTGAAGTTGCTGATGAATTTATTATTTCAAAACACCCAGATTTAACACAATGTTTCATAATTAAACCTAAAAACTCAGGTCGACTAAAAAAGGCGGATCTGGGTAGAACACCCCGCAGTGGAAGCCCTGATCACATGCGGCAAAACGCCTGCTACCGTAACTTGAAGTGAACATTTGAAGATTTATTGCCGTGTTATTGTTACGCAATAAAAACCAGCAGCTAGCTAGTTTCACAATCTGCCTCTGCAGTCAAAACAGCGGATATGAGCGAACTGCAATCTCATCATTGCATGTTTGTACAAATTAAGTGAGTTGACCACATAGCCTACGAACCGCCGTACATGATCCCCCCCAATTGTCACTGAAGCATAGGTTGCAAAATTGTATCAGTTTTGACGTTTTTGATCGGTGTTTTTTTAAAGTTGAAACGAGAGTATGTGAAACGCTTGCGCTAAGCGTTTAGTGGGCCTCGCGGTCACGACTTCACCCGGGACCTCGCGCTCATTTAATCCGGCCCTGCCTACAACGTTTATAATTTTATTGCGTAAATGAAAAATAGACAGGTTTAAACCCATCTGCTAATCTTCCATTGCGTATAAAAACATTGGCGTTACTGCTTCTTTGTTTACGGTAAGGCACGGTCAAGCTTTTGCGCAATCGGATACAAGTCAGGGGCGTCCAACCTTTTTGAGTGTAGGGCCAGGCTGCTTGCTGCTTTACTGTTCAAAGTTTCATATAACAACATGGTATTGTATTTGTGTTGTACGTTTTACTTCATGTTAGCCGTACACACCAAACAAAATGGAAAAGAACTTAGATAGAATAACAACAAAATTGTGAAAAAACAATATTGCGGTGGCCGTAGCGACATGATGAGTAGCATGATAACAACAAAATAGTTTATTTGAAATGGGCAAGCTTTTAGCTTTTTTCTTGCCGTTGCCGTTAGTGAGCTTTATTATCTGATTAAGTTGTACAAGCTGTGTAGGCTGCCCAGCAGGGACGTACCGAGGTTAAATGGCGCCCGGGGCACGAAACAAGTTTGGCGCCCCCACGTTCTAACCTAAGGTCTTTCGGAAACAAATTTACTGTATTGAAGAAAGTACTTGAGACATTGTTGGGACTTTTCGCCACCCCCAGTGATTTGGCGCCCGGGACATTGTGCCCCTTTGCCCCCCTGAGACTGCAGCACAGCACGCGCCCGAAAAGTAACAAACACAGGGCTAGTTCTTCGGTAATACCACAATTGGTCTATCAGTGTTTTATTTGTTGTGGCGATTGGTAACGTAACAAAGAACATTTGCAATCATAACCATTTAACCATGACTGAAGACAATCTGATAGGAGATAGGAAAATGTCAGTTGACTTGAATTTTGTATTGCTATGGGTTAACTTTTGCTTTTGGAGAAAATCATCTTGCCGGGCACTCGGAAATACTCTGCGGACCGCAGGTTGGACACCCCTCGGCTAAGTGGTACAGTGGGTTAGCATGCGCCACAAAAGGCCTAGCCAGTCTCCTGCTCGGCGTTAATGATTGGGTGCAATAAAGATTCACGTAAGGTGCTGCCATTGACTTGTCACCAATGCAGCATATATTGCGAAAGTAACCGCATGGCCTCGGAGCAAACAAACGGTGATGAGCGCCGTTGACCAACTGCGACACTCCAAAGGGGGTGCTAAGCGAATATAATTAAGTTGAACCTTGGAACAGTTTGTACATGCAGCACTTTCTGTTTCATCTGGAAACATTAAATTAACTTTCAATTTTAATATTCTTTTGTTAATCTGAGCAGATATGTCCCACACTATAAACTTCGCTATAAACACTATAAACACAAAAAGTCAATCCAGTCTAAATTTGTATTCCGACGTTAAGTTCAAATGAAAACAAACCTCTCCCGCCGATAATGAAGGCTTCCTTCGACTTCCCAAAAAAGAAAACGTTTTTGTGACAAGTTGAGATCCAATCTTCTGCGTATCAGCGTTCTCTTCCTCTAAAGACATTCTCGAAAGATTCAAATCCGGGTTTGTTTCTTCTTTTGTGGTTGTTACTTCTTTCGGAACATAAACAACCAGTGTTTGCGTGGGATCGCCCACCCAACCAACCTGCACGAGTTCTTTGTGGCCTCCTTCCGACGAGTACTTGCTAAAGAAGGAAGCAGGTGACTTGCGAGTGAAACTTTCCACCCACTGTTGTGCTGGTCGAGGTATATCTTCCTTCAATGGCCACGAATGACCGACGTCGAGATCTACGGTGTTGCAGAGTTGGACGCATTTTTCCATTTCGCTCTCCGGGGCATCGTTGCGTGTTCTCAACTCCAGCCACTCTCGAATCAGCGGCAAATCAAGAACTATCCGTTTCACCTTCGGGATACCGATGGTGTGTTCTCCTTTACTGAACAACCACTTGCATGGCAAGCCCACGCCGCAAGAAGGATCGAGCAGCTCACGACCGACAGCAGCTTCGTTGTCTTTGCTTTCTCCTCGCATGATTGCAACTCTCCATACTTCCTCCACCAGCTTTCCTCCAGTATCTTGACGAGGAAGAAAAATTCGCACGCCGAATTGACTGAGCAGTTTTGGTGGCAACTTCTTTTTGCTCGTAATTGCTCTATGTGCTTCGGATAGAAGTTTCTCTCTCTGAAGCAAGTAGTTCCGGACATACTTGGCTCGGAAGTCATGTTCTAGTGACGCAATCAATTGTTTTAAATAAATGATGCCATCTACAATTTTTGTGGAATCGCTATCACTACAAACCTACAGGTAAACCACATGGCGACGTCAGCTTACATCAAATTCAAACTACTTAAGATTTTGTCCTAAAAAACTTACGTTTGCTGCGTCGAATTTTTTCAACTTCTTGAGCTGTGATCTCCTAAAAATAAACCAGTATTGTAATGAATGTTTGTCTTGCAATAAACTTTTCAGAGATTTTTTCTTGAGTTTCAAATTTAAAACTTTTGAGAAAAAGTTGATTTTCTAAGTTTTGTCCTGCAGCATACCAAAAAGAGTATTAAACATTTTACTGTATAAATAATTTTATTTGCAAAACCACTTCGCTATCCTCTTTCCATGAACAGAATCAATCAGCAAAGCAGCAAGTCAGCAACACTAAGTTTGCTCCAAATGCATTTTTTGTGCTGATCTAAGAACAATCTTGGCGTTTCCATTTAGTTTATCTGTCTCAGACAATTGACGCAGTGGATTTCATTTGAAACAATGTATTCGAAACTCACTGCTACTCTTCCTCAAAAGACTAACCTCTTAAAGCCACACACTGTATCTGTTCAACAAAGCCAGTGCAGCCAGGCGTGGTTTGAACTACGCTCAAACGTTTTTTGTTGCATATAGCAGTGCCTCGAAACAATTGTTTTTGTCACTGCGGGGGACAATTCAGTTGTCAAAGAGTTTCTTTGAAAATTTCTGTACTCTGCTAATCTGGTTTCAAACATTTCATGCAGTATTATATCATCAACCTATGGTTCTGAAATGTTTTAGGGCAAGATGATCTCAGGGTGTGCACGAAACGTGTTCAATTATCTGCCGCACTTGTGTGACAGAATCCATCAGTAAACCATTCTCGAAAAACAGAAAGAACCAACTATTTAATCCAGCTCTATTTTATAAAATGATACGAAGTTTTTACGGTTTCAGAAATTTTTGCTGTTTCAACTATTTAGTCACTTTCTACCTCTGAACTGATTAAAAAATTGAACATGTTGAGAACCTTAGGTAAGATGGTCGCAAAGACAAAAGGCAAGCAAGGGCATGAAAAAATAAATAAAAATCATGGCTCATGATAACAAATTTTAGTGAATGCAATTAAACTTTCTGCTAAAAACTTTCAAAGTCACACAAATGTTTTCTTACATTGATTTTGAAATTTCTTGGATCTTTGCACTGATAAGTCATCCAAGGATAATGCATTATGACATGAGCTCTTGGCCTCATTGATGGCGAATCATTCAGTAAATCCCATAACAACTCCTTGCACTCTGCCAAATAAACCACGATACTATTTAGGTTTCAATTACCGGGCAAAATTCGTTCAGCCCTCCCGTCTTTATAAACCCTTTTTATCTTTCAAAGTTCTTTAACACTTTATCCAAGCCAGGGGTGGATATTAAAATTTAGGGGCCCGAGGCAAACTCTCAGAAAAGATCCCCAAAGCATCGCCATTGCGAAAGGTAGATGTGGGACTAAGTTGATAAAATAATTCAATTTGTTTCACATTTCAATTGAGAGATTTGTGAGATTTCATTTGTACAATACGTGGTCTTAAAAAGGGGGGCCTGGCCCCTATATATGTTCATCTTATACCAAAAAAAGGGCCCCTATATTTTGCACATGCTGTACACGTTGTACAGAAATTTTATTCGCTGAAAGCAAATTGAATTTTTCATTTTGTCTGGAAATTTGGTTCTACGTGAAAGCCCATTTCACATTTGTTTAAATTGTTTGAACTCATTTGATTTTACATTGTTTTTTGTCTACACATTTAATGTTGTTGAAGGGCCCCCTTTGGCACATGCCACATTTACACATGAGTTTTGCTTTATTTGGAAAAACATACGATTTGCTTCAAAGCTTATTAAACGTGGCTCAAGAGTGGTTCAAAAGCTTTTTAACGAAGCAATGCAAAAACTATGAGCAAAACTCTTATAGGCGGGCACCACGCCATCTCCGAAAAAGGAGGGTGCGAGGCGACCGCCTCGTTCGCCTCCCATAATATCCACCCCTGATAAAAGCTTTATGTTTTAACGCCTTGACAGCTTAAGCTTTATCCCAGCAGAATTCGTTTTTCTACATTAATAAAAATAAATTTTGTACTGGTGATTTGTTTTTCGTCAACACTCCCGGGAAAATATTCCCAATATGATCGAAATAATAACATAATTTTTGTTTGTTTTTGTTGAAGAGCAGCCAGCAATTTTTTACGCATAGTTGAAGATTGCCTGCCGCGCCTGTAGTTAGTCTGCTTTACTGGAGAAAATGAACGAAGAGGAGAAGCAAACCTTGTGACAAATTTTCTCGAAAAATCAATCTTCCTTGCAATTGTTCGTAACTTTCCAGCACATCCGCAACAGTTTTTCCTTGAAACGGGTAATATCCGTTGACTAACACAAAAAGGATTATTCCCCTGAAAAACAAAAGCCTATAGGTCGAAAGTAGAGTCTGAAATACTGAGTATTGTCAAGCTGATACAGCCGTTTCAATACATAAGTCATTACCTATCTAGCTATAGAGTGATTAAATTTCAAATGGAATGTCCTGAGTTTTGTCCGCAGTTTAGTGAAACTTAGTTTTCAAAAATAATATTTTTCTCAAAGCATGTCAAAGTCTTGCCTGGAACTAAAGTAAACCAACTTTGAAGCGAAATCAAACTTTTCTAGAGAAGTGTATTGCAATCTGAACTACGAAGCAAGCTGTTAGAAGGTCCTCCCATTTCTTACATGCTCCAAATATCAGCAAACACGGCATCATATCCGCAGCTCGCTCGGAGTACTTCCGGTGCCATGAAGCAAGGAGTTCCGCACAGGGTCGTGCAGACCATGTCGCGGAATAACTCAACCATGTTTGCCCTGTTCACATCCCAGAGGGGCAGCGTTACAGAGAACCCGAAGTCGCCCAGCTTCACTTCGTTGTTCTCTGTAATGAGCACGTTGTCGAGCTTCAAGTCTCTGTCAACAAAATATTTCTCGTTTTATCATGCTAGAGAGTAGTTGTATGAATGTGAATGCGGTGCGTAGATCCAGGGACGCCGGAGCAGCGGTAGGGCAGGGGGTCAGTAAAAGAGTTGAGGACAGTGGAAACTTATAAAAACTAAACAAAATCGTTACCAATAATGTCTTTTTCTGTTCATCAACAATGATGATCTCAAAAATATACAACAGAAATTATGCCACTTTAAGAAACCATTTTAAATTTTCTGGGTGCGCGAATAGCTGCAATAAATTTGTTTCAAGTCGATCTTGATAAACCATGAAATCACCTATGATGATGTTGTGAAAAGGCAGCTCCGCCCCCGTTACCCCCTTTTGAAAGGCCAGGGGGGTAATACCCCAGAAATGCCCCCCTTCTCCTGCGTCCTTGCATACAGTAGATCAGTGGCACCCAAATATTCTGTAAGTTAGTTTATTCATTGTAAAAATAAAAATCACCCATGCCTGGATCAAGTGAGTCATTTTGAGGACAATAAAAAAGTCAACGTGTTTCAAGCAATTCTCCATTGTTTTAACTGCTGCACTACAGACAAAGTACGTTGCCATGCTGTTGTCGAAATTAGGGTGTTTTGCACTTACCTGCACTTGATTTGTACGCAAAGCATCAGTATGGGACTACTGTTATTTAAGAGTAAAAATTACCGATGCTGTCCACATCCAACCTGTGTGCAATTTCCTGTCGATGAAGATGTTGAAGACCAAATATGATTTCTCGAAAATAGTAACGAGCTTCGTCTTCTTCCATGTGCTGCTTGCCAAGATTTTCCGAAAGGTAAAAAGAGTAAACATCCCTGAGACTACCTTTCGCTGCATACTCCAGGACCAGAAATATTCTCTTGCAGGAAACAAAGGCATCTAGAAGCATCACCTGTACAAAAGCAGCGTTTGATGTTACACAGTGAACTGCAAAATACTGTGAACTACAAAATTAGACAAATGTTATATTGTGAACTGCAAAACACTGTGATCTAGCATGAAAATGACATGTATCAAAGCACATTATAACATTTGTCTAATTTGTGCTGTGTGGCAATAATCTTATTGCTTATTTGGTAATAACGTTCAATATAACTTTATTGCTGACAAGCCAAGAAATATTTGCAATAACAGAAATTGCGCTTATGAGCAGAATATATTAACAATTACTTTAATTTTCAACAAGCTGCTGTAGCAGTCGTCATAATTAAAATTTTTTAAAGAAAGAGATGGACGGTTTTTCATGGTCTGCCCTTCCTTCGGGATAACCAACGAAGGTTGATTTGTGTTCAGACAAATACTCTCAATTTAATTTTACATAAACATAACGTAAACCATTCATGGTAACGTTGGTGCGAAGAAACAGAAAAATGACTGGTTGTTTGAAATAATTTCACAATACTTACGATATTTGAATGTCCGAAACCTTTTTCCATGTTAGAAATCTCGTTAGGAACATATTTGGCAAGCTTCTTCACAAGAGTGGCGCCAACATCAGCATAAATAATTTTAATTGCGACCTGGAAAAAAACAGAAACGCTCAGATTTGCAACATCACAAAAAACTTTAGTTTAAGTCAGGTAAGGATTTAGGCCAAACAACTTATGGTAGCATTGACTGCTGTGAACGGTCATCTGAACTTTCGTGCAAAGTTGTACTGCTTGTCGTTTGGGTTCATGTTTATTTAAATTTTTGTTCAGTTGTCGATTCACGGCTCATTTAAAACGATCAAGCCTAATGAAAGATTTCAAACATCTTCTGTACTGCTGGTCTCAGTTTACTTTAAAAAATAATTGTGTGGGGCATTCTCTTTTGGTATGAACCTTATTTCACAACTCAGTCAATCTCATCCATTGCAAAGGTAGAGTTTGAAATCGCAACACTATTTGGCATGAGTTATTGAACGACGATGTAGCATGGGGATGTTAAGACATGTAGACTTTCGTTTGAGGATCAGGTTGGCGAACAAATAAATTCGAAGAGAATTTCTTCTGGCGAACAAAGAAATTCTTCTGGTGAACAAAGAAATTCGAAGGCAACACCTCTACAGATTGGATCCTAAGAGTACCAAATCAACCATCATCCAAATGCAAAAAACACTGCAAACAATTTTT
>JGI24159J19872_10013012_pt1 | contig 10832 bp, 5 predicted proteins | sample Ectturendosymbi4_FD_19872 | JGI IMG/M metagenome (IMG submission 19872)
CTGGCCCTGGGCGCCAACCGTTAGGTGGTAGTATTTCGCTGAAGTTTTTACTGGAAACTAGGCTACAATCCGAGTCTTTTGATACTTTGGATGACCTGCTTTCGGGTTCAAAAGTTGTGATGTAAGTTAGTAAAAATATTTGACTAATCAACTAATTAGTTAATTAATTTATTTGTTTATTTTAGATCATAACTTATGAACCAGAAACGTTAGAAAGTCGATCAAAGGCTCAAAAGACTCTGAGTCGAGCCTAGTTTCCAATGAAAACCTCAGCGAAACACTTTGGCCTAGCGGTTGGGCCCTAGGCCAGGCAACATGAGCCTAAATGACCCCAAAACTACTTCACTTATGACGTCACTCACAAAAAATCCGCAACCCCCAACCCCAAAATTTTTTTCGAATGCAATCTACTAGACTGGCCAAACCGTTTGAGCCCTTGAACAGCTCTCTAGTGCAATCAGCGGAGGAGCTAGGGCGTTGGTAAGCAACCGTAATCTGCTGTTTTCTAGGCTGAAATCTAAGTACGAATATATCGTACGCTGGCTCTCAATGTGTTAAATATGAAGGCAGTGATTTCCTATGAAAGACCTACCACAATTGACCAAAAATTCACCAATTCTCATGTCCAAAGGAGAGGTTGAAGTAATAACAACAGAAGTTGGGTTTTTCTTTTCGCTGAGACATTTCAGTTGTTTATCTGAAGTACTTCTGCCAGTTTTTAATTTTCAGATATTTTTTATGATTAAAAAAAGCTTTATGGCTGGATAGACTTAATTCTTTTTTGGTCATTAACATTTACGGCGACGGTGTACAAAATGTTTATGCTACAAAATCATCCATTGAGCCACTATTTTCATGCCACTATGCAACTCCATAACTTGCCAGATGATTGTGCTGGAGAGCTGTTTAAACCCTCATAAAAATGGTGAGTCTTCAAGATTGCACTGAAAAAAATGGAAAGTTTTGGATTTCAGGTTTTTTGTGGGTGATGTCATAAGTGGGGTAGGTTTTAGGCCATTTTGACTCAGGTTACATGGCCCCGGGTGCCAACCACTAGGTGAAATTTTTGACTCAAATTTTTATTAGAAACTAGGCAGTAATCCAAGTCATTTGAGGCTTTGATTGACTTAGTAGCATTTCTGGTTCAAAAGCTATGGCCTAAAAACACCGAAATTTATAAGTTGATAAATATTTTATTAGGGGAAAAATTTATTAATTTGTTGTTTTCATTTAGAAAATGGTACTCACTACAGATTGGCACTTGTATAAATTTTCGTTTAACAGATCCATTTTCTCCTAAACACTGTATGATGTATTGAGTTGTGTGAACTATTATTTCATCACAAAAAATACAATACACTGCTACTACTAGCTGCCAAAAGGAATCTTTTTGCTGCTTAGAATCACATACTCTTAAGGTCTTACAGAGCATATATTCTGCTTACTATGTAGCCATCATTAGCTGTCTTACTACTAATGTATTAGTATAAACAGGGTTGTGGAATTGTAAGGAGTCAGAGGTTTTTGGGTAGAGTCAGAGTTGGATTCATAACAATAGTCGGAGTCAGATTTTTTTATCCAACTCTGACTCCGGAAGTCCAATTGGATCATTTTTTGCATCACACTCCTAGGTTGGGAATTCTTGTGGAAATGATACAATTTCTTATGAAACTTGTTGAAACAGAGAATTCTTGCTGTGTACCACGATTTCCATTAAGGGTTAATTGCTACAAAATTCTTGACAGCTGAACTTAATTCACTTTATATTAAGGAGTTGGAGTTGGAAATTTTAGAAAGGTTGGAGTCGAAAATTTTAGGAAGGTCAGAGTTGGAAATTTTGGGAAGGTTGGAGTCAGACATTTTACCTCCGACTCTGCAACCCTGAGTATAAATACATTGCATTTATTGCTTTCCGGTAACCAACCATATCTAAACTTCTGCAACATGCCAAAAAAACATGATCAAAGTTCCTTTATAAACTATATTACATTTTCTCAATCATTTTTATGCTTTATTGATGATCTTCAAGGCATCTGAAAAGCTTGTGAAATTTTTATCAATTTTTTCTATAGTTTAGTTTACAAGCATTCTGGTTATTTAATCTAGGCCATTTCTGTGTGTTTGCCATCAGTTGGGATTATAAGAGATTTGGTTTGATTTTAGAAATATTCTTTATGCTATTTTCAGAGTTTCTTGCGATTGGAAGCTTCACTACATGTTGAGAAAACATAGTTGCTTTTTGAAGCAGAGGTTGCCAAAATGTGCAAGCATTGATCAGTTTATAGATGAGCTAAAAACAATCCTCAAGCACAACATGATGCCTCATACATCTATTCAGGAAGTTTGCTATGACACTGTTTTAAACCATATTCAGGTAAGGTATTTTGCGAACACCTAAATGATCTGGGCATATTGTCAAGGTGGTATTTATAACCTCTTTGGATAATCACAATTTTGTTCCAAGATACCTTTATGTGAAGCAGGGTTGATAAAAATCATGATTTTTTTCATAAAAATGAAAAAAATCTGATTTTTATGTTTTTTTTGATTTATTGTGTAGAGGGTGGCCACCACTGAAGTAGTAATTTTAAACAGTTTGTTTCAATATGACTTTTTTGTGCTGTGTTTCTTCTAGTACAGCAACAGTTCCTATGATTGATACAGCTTTAATTGCTTTTATATCTTGTGTTGTCATAAGAAGTCTCTGCCTTCTTTAATAATAAATGAAACCGATTATAATACCAATTAAATGTGTCATACAAATCACACAAAGCTTCAAACCTGCATATGATTTTTTGCTTGTTTTTGTTGATTTTATCACTGATTTAAATGAAATGATATAAATCAGTCAACCCTGACTAGAAATAGCTGAACTTTCATTGAAACTTTTCTGCGCTTACGCAAAGTCCATTAATGTAAATAAGTTCATAACACCAGTACTGGTGAACAAAATGAAATATTTATTGAAATGCCAATACTGAAACTACCAGTTTAGTAATTTCATAGACACTCATGGCACACATGCATGAAATGTTAAAGACCTATAATAATAATATGTATATCTGTTTCATGAATCAAATATATGTTCTACAACTATGTTTACAGTCAACAGCCTTCATATTTGAGGGAATTTCAATGCAATTTTCACTTTATGCCAATCTACACTCTCAAACTTATGGCATTCTAACAGTTTTTGACTTCTGAATCTGCAAGGGTTAGTGATTTCAGTCCACATGTCATTTTTGCAGTTAAATGACATAGAATCTGTGACCTCAGAGTTGCTATCATTGATAAAACTTCAAATAGTTTCAACTTGTGTTGTCATAAGAACTTTTGGCCATCGACACTAATAGTGTATGGCAGAGGTTCCCAAGCTGGGTACATGTACCCCCAGGGGTACATTTGCCTATCTGCAGGGCACATTTGCAACAACTTAACACTTTGACGTCCAAGGTAATTCAAGCGATTCGCAAAAAAGCAGCTGGATTGCACGTGGCTTTGCGCGGGAATATCTCCGCTCCTGTATGGGTTACAGACCTGGTCAAAGTGTCAAAAGACGCAGCAAATCTTGTAGTTTGCACTCAAAAAAAAAATTTTTGCTTGGGGGGTGCGGGTTTTTTGTGAGTGACATCATAAGTGGAGGACTTTTTGGCCACTTTAGCCAACTTCACCTAGCGCTGGGTGCCAACCGTTAGATGGTAGCTTGGTAGTATTTCGCTGAAGTTTTTATTAGAAACTAGGCTACAATCCGAGTCTTTTGATACTTTGGATGACCTGCTGGGTTTCAGGTTCTAAAGTTATGATCTAAACTACTGTAGTACAAATATTTCACTAATTAGTTAATTAGATAATTAATTAATTTGTTTATTTAAGATCATAACTTTTGAACCAGAAACGTTAGAAAGTCGATCAAAGGCTCAAAAGACTCTGACTCGAGCCTAGTTTCCAATGAAAACTTCAGTGAAATACTTTGGCCTAGTGGTTGGGCCCTAAGCCAGGCAACATGAGCCAAAATGGCTCAAAAACTACTTCACTTATGATGTCACTCACAAAAAATCCACAATCCTCAACCCCCCAATTTTTTTCGAGTGCAATCTAGAAGACTGTCCGATCCGTTTGAGCCCTTGAACAGCTCTCTAGCGCAATCGACAGAGGAGCTAGGGCGTTGGTAAGGCAACCGACAACTGCTGGTTTTAGGCTGAAATCAAAGTACGAATATATTGTACCCCGGCTCTCAAAGTTTTAAATTTAAGACATGAAAATTTAAGTAAATTTAAGACATGAATATTTAAGTATGCCTTTATAGTTTCAAGATTCTAAAAGTTCTATTAAAAATTCAGTAGAATTTGAGGATTTTACTCAGCCTTTTTGTCATAGGAAATTTTAGGAGTACATGAAATGCTAAAGGGGTAAATGTTCAGAGAAAGGTTGGGAACTCCTGCTATATAGGCTATGTGAAAACCTATTAGAATGCTAATCAAATGTGTCATAGACATCACACAGAGCTCTAAAATGACATGATTTTTTTATTTTTATTGCTTGATTTAAATCATGATTTTTATTGCTTGATTTAAATAAATCAACCCTGATGTGAAGTGAGATCATTTTTGTGTTTCAGGCTCTGGGTTGGAATCATGTTCACGAAATTAGTGATGATTTCTCCAAACTGAGCCTGGAGGTTGAAGATAGCAGCAAAAGACAGCATATTATGTTGTTAGAATTCACTCCAAAGTATCCTGCTGTACCACCAAGGATATCATGTACCCTTCCTCATGCATTTAATCTTCTTTGGACGCAAACAAGTGACTTGAAAAATGTGTGCAAGCAATTCACTTCTGCTCTGCAACAGTATCAAAGGTTTTGGGACGATGTGGAAGAGTTAAAATGTCATGCATGGATACTTGAACCGGAATATCCCAATTATGCAGCTACAACCTTCAGGTTGGCTTTAGGTTAGAAGTTAATTATTGTATGTCTTTCTCTTTTTCAGTATGGCCAGCATACAAATATGATTGTGTAACAAGACTTTCTCACAAGTTTTAGTCAGTCTCAAGCTTGACTTACGAGAGTTAACATCTGTTATGTTTTGGTGCTGATCTGGGTTTCGTTCTTCACTGAGACATTTCGGTTATTTGTCCAGTAGTAGTGTTAAAACTCACCATAACAGTAAAAAACTCAATTTTTGACTCAACTTTTTTGGTCATTTGAAAAATTCAGATTATGACTGAAAAAATACCCAGGTGCTGACTGCTGATAGAATTGCAGGTCTTGCTTCAGCTTGAAATAAGATATGTTTAGAAATGCACCATTGCTGACCTCACCTTATTACCGTAAGCATATGAAAGTTATGCAACAAATGGTAGTTCACTGCTTTGTCCATTACAACTTTTATTTACGTGTGTAAGAATATTCTTGATGTCCCCAAGTGCTTTGGGCCACACAGTTACACAAGCTAAAGTGCTAGTAACTCAAGTCTGATGTTTTTTTCTATACGTTGTTTGAAGACTTTGTGTATATGTCTTCTATACATCGTGATGATTCCTGCCGCTTAACGAGTTGTTTGAATATGTGAGCACTAAGGAGTAATGCGAAGAAGAAAGCTGAGTAGTTGTAATCAAAAAGATGGAGCTATCGCAGTCGGTTGCACGTTATTCAAATATGTCGAAGGAAATCTGCTGTCGGTTGCGCAGACGAGGTAGCACGAGCAGCAAAACGTGCTGCTTCAGAGTTGGATCTGTTTCACATCTCGATTGATTCACCCCTGTGCTGAAGTCAATCGTTGTTTGTAAGGATTTCACTAAAAGAAATGTAAATTTGTCGCGGTAGATCGTAATCGTCAAGGTTCGGTCATTTTCGTTAAGGTTAAGTCTGAAAGCGTGTTTACTTGCTACACCCGTTTGAAATGCCCGTAAAGACGCTGTTTCTTAATGTGCTACAGGTAACGGTTGTTCTATGCAAGTGAAAATTGACCCTCTCTATCCGGAAAAGCTTCCTGCGTGCTGCTTCCTTGGCGCTGAGTGGGCTATTCATCCTTTCCAGGAGAACTTTCAAAATAAGTTCGAAGACTGGAATGAAGCGTTAAGTGTTGTGCAGGTTAAAGCTACTGCATTGATATCAGATTTTAGATGTTGTGTGTGAGGTTATCGTCATGCCAATGCTCCTAATTTAAAAGAAAGTTTGGTTTCAGAATTTGAAAAATCTTCTCGAAATTGATTTTCCGAAACGAGATTCATCAAACTCACAAGATGTCTCACTTCAATGCGGAATCTGTTACGCGTACCGGCTGGATACTGATATTCCAGATCAGGTGATCAATACTGGTGTTTGGCTGATTTGTGAAGGCACCAATTTGTTTTAAAAAAGGGCTACTAAATAAATAACGTGGTTGACCTATGTCCATATAAACGAGTAAGGCAAATACGGTTGTACACATATAAGTACTATGGATTGTTCACATACCACAGGCGCCGAGTGGGGGCATGCGCCGCACTCACGCTAATTTTTCATTGAGCAGTTCTTTCGTATTGCCCTCTACTACCTGTGAGGCAGAGCCTACCTTTAGTGCACTTCGTCGCATCAAAAGTTATCTCAGATCGACCATAACTGAATGTTGGTTGAATTTTTGTTTTTCACTAAATATTCATTCCAGACGACCTCAATGTTGGACGATAGATGGATGTAGGGCTGCAGTTTGCATGAATACTTTTTAGGTAGTCGCGTGTTTTCAACTTTTCGTGATTCTAGGTTGTTCAATATGCTGTGAACGTATTGTAAAAGTTTTGAAAAAGTTGTGAGTCGCCTGTAAAATTGACAGTAGTGTGAGAGACGTTTTGGGATATTTCACCTGATATTATTTAACCAATTTAAGCAGGTTTTGACGTCATATTTTGTAACGTCATGGATTTTGCGTGCCCGTAGAAATTTAAAACTTGGCGCCTGTGTCACGTACTATTGACTTTCAAACGCGTGCTTTTTCCTGGCGGTGTTAGACGACATTCAAAGGATTCGCTGCTTTGAATAACCTCAAGACCCGCGTTTAACAACATTGATTAGTTGATCAGTTGTTTGATCAAAAAATTATATTACTTCCCGTTACACGCTCATCACGCTCATATCAGTAAGAGTCCGTATATCGTAACATGCTTGTCTAGCCAGCAGTTTGCATTGCGCATTGCAGTAAGTTTCTGTGTAGATTTTCGTAAAAGTAATAAATAAGACTAGTGTAAATTTCAATAAACCCACATTATCGTGATGGCGTGTTTGTGAAGTTGCTGGCGACAAGTTAAAGTTACATGTGTTTGCGTTTGTTTGCGGCGTTCGTGCTGATTGGTAGCTCAGTTTGTATTATAAGGTAACCGTTTTCAGTTTGTCCAAATTGTTGCAAATGGCGCTTGTGGGCTGATGGATTTGTACTTAACGTATTGAATTCGTTGCTTGGGTGAGCCTTATGTTACTATTCGTTCAGATGCACATTTCAGTTTATTAGAGTCAAGTGAGGCTATGATATAGTGATTAAGGTCGTAATTACGTTACGACACGTGTCAGATCGTAACGTGATGTCATGATACATGCAAGAAGACGGGTATTTATTTGAAACAAATTTTTGCTCATGTCGTAAATACTAAGGATAATTTCACACGAATCATGCGAGAGTTCCCTCTCAGTTTTCCAGGTCTTGTTCTCGTTTCAGTGTTTTGTCGCCACAAGTTATTTCGTTAATGACAACTGCGACATGCGCAGATTTGCAGCCAACGCAACTGCAGCCAATCGTATCATCACCAATGCCTGCTGGAGTGGATTCGAAGCGTTCCCACCACGAAGCGGAGTTTCGACACATTGTTTGGCGAGTGTCCGTATTGCACAGCACAAATGAAGATTTCGTTGCTTCACTCTTGAGACAGCTCGCCGACCAATCTCATTGGATGAATCCCAATTATCTGCCGTATTATGCTGTGAACACTTGCTATTAATGGCATGTTCAGATATAACCTGAAGCAAACAGCATTCTTGCTGGCCTGATTGAAAATCTAATGCTGTTGTTGCATTGTAAACGTACGTAGACTATTGTTGTTTTGTGCATTTCACTAATTTAATAAAAGATGTAACCCGGCTCTAGTAAAAACTGAAAAATTCACTCATGCTCCGGTTTTATTCACAAATCAGACTCCGGGTCCTGCTCCGTCTCCGGCAAAAATCGCAGACCCAGGCAGGAGTCCACTCCGGCCCCGTGATCACATCTGCCTTGCACGAATTGATTTTGAGCTTATTGCACTTTGTATGGATGCGAAAGGGTCATGGTAACCCTGGACGGAGTTTCGTTTTTGCTGGCTTTACACTTTCTCCGTTGAGCTCAGTTCCTTGCGGAACTCGTGCACCCCAACCAGTGATACCGGTTGCGACCCAGCACTCTCTTCAGAACTGTGTGGATCCTCCTGCAAACACCCTTCATTGACTCCGTCGCTTGTTATCTTTTTCACATGACCTTTTCATTAACTAAAATGTGTTTTATTGTTAGCTTTTCTAGGGACAAATGACATGATAACCGTTCTGTTTTTTCAGTGGCCTGGCAGACTGTTTATTTTTGAAATGCAAATATATAACCCCCCTTATCGCCAATAAATTACAACTAGTGAACAGGTTGCCGTTTTGGTGAATTTATCGGCAAACTCCGGAAGTCTGGCGAATTTTGAAAGCCTTGGCTACAAATACATTGGTTTGGCTATTTGGCGAGTTTTTGAAAGTACACGTTCATATGCAGGGTTACTATTTTTAAGCATGCTGATGGTTTGAAAAGTCGTGCCAGTTTTGAAAGTAGGAGCATGGCATTAAATCATTTTTATAAATATGTTTGCAAAATATTTGAAGTGATTATTTACAAATATTTGCAAAATGTTAAAAACCTATATGCTTTCTGGCAGGCGCGCAGCCAGGGGGGCAATTGCTCGCCCCCCAGTTACGACACTTGAACCAAAAATTTTTAGGTTAATCAAGCTTTGGATGTGTAAGCTAACTAACTACTTCAGTGCAAGTCAATGAAACTCCGTAAGGAAGCTATACTCTGCTTCAGCATTTAGTCGAACCTTTAAGTAGTAGGCTATGGCTTACTAATTGTCCATAATTATGGATTGATTACACGTTTGATTGATTGTAATCAAATCAACACTTCTGTATAGTGTACATGCCGGAGAATCCATGTCACGGCTGGTCTTTACCTGAGGTTTAAACTCCATGTGGAAGTTGGTGATAATGAAATACGAACTTGTATCTAAGCGCTTGTAATCACTAAATGAAAGTAAAAACAAGGAGTAACGCTTTTCGCAGCTGTTTCTGACGCACCAGCTTACTGTATCCTACCTAATGGTGATGTAAACTTCATTTCAGGACCATCCCAGAACTTGCTCTGACATCTCTGGCGTGCTACAACTACTGTATAACTTATCCTTGTCTGCGGTATCAGCCGTAGCCTTAACCCTTCACATAGATTTTTGTAATTGGCTGCTTTAAAACTTAGTAAAATCCTTTTGCTGTAGATCTTATGATAAATGCGTTGCCAAGCGTTTGAAACCTTGATCGGAACAGTTTGCATTCTTCTGTGCGCCAATGTGCAACCCCATCAACTTATCTTTTTTCGTTTATCGGTTAGCTTTTTACCTCAAAGTTTTGATGTTAGAATGCCTTCATTTCTCTCACAGTACTGGATCCCTGTATTATGATAGGTGTATGCCACTACAGTTGGGTGCTGTTAGAATGTTTTTGCTCCCATTCTGTGGTCGTGTGCAAACAGCTAATCTGTAGTGAGCTTTGGCTAACCATTTTTTGTGCTCATGCGTTGTTTGCTTGTGCCTATGATATGGACCACGTGTCTGCAATAATTATCATTATTATTAAAGTGCTTTTGCACAGGCCAAAAAATATTTGCCTCAATGACATATGTTATGTGATGATGCATGTCATGTATAATATTGCGTTTACAGCAACAGACGTGATTCTAAAATCTTAACTTTTTTAAAAGCAAATTACATGAAATATCAAGTAATGGCAAAAATACAAAGGTTTTTAAGTAAGTAATTAAAAATTACTGCCACTGCAGTCAAATTTCATAGGGTGTATTGACATAAAATCCAAGCATTTTTCAAACGCATTGAGAGACTGTAACCAAGCTATGTCCGGCCCGTGGACCACATGTGGCCCAGCCGAAGGTTTTGTGCGGCCCAGTTTAGGTTTTCGCTGTAGTTAAAGTATCCTGTGTACTGAGAACCTGTCCTTATTTTGACAATTTTGAGTTTAACATTTTTGATGCAGGTGGTCTTCAGTGCCACTTTGTCACGTCTGTTACCATTGCATTTAGGATTCGAACGCTTTCAGTACATTGGCTTAACGTAAGCTAATTTTGGCATGCTGAGATCAAAGTAAGCCATTCACTGTGCGGCTCTGGTTAAGATAGTGACATAATTTTTGACTCAGTAAGCCATTTGGGTTGGACATAGCTGCTCTAACCTTTACGTCAGGCCTGCACAACTCAGAAAAGCACGAAGGACTAAAATGACCGACATAATTTGCGGCTGCCGCAGGATCTATTTAATTTAGTTGTAGCTTGAAAGAAATTCTCGGACGACAATTAATCATATATCCGAAGTCGGGCTGTTGCAACAATCTCTGCAATTGCGAAAGCTCTCGCGGGCCGTATGATGTGCATACTTACTTTACGTTATTAGTAGGGCAAGTTTTTGCTGCAGTAACAAAGCGAGAAAGTTGCATTTATTTTCAGCGAAAGTTGCATTTATGCGCTGTAACTTGCATTTATGCGCACATTTGACTGTGAAAGACTTGAA
>JGI24159J19872_10013014_pt1 | contig 10832 bp, 6 predicted proteins | sample Ectturendosymbi4_FD_19872 | JGI IMG/M metagenome (IMG submission 19872)
AACATTTCTAGCAAGTAGCCTACACAATTGATTAAATCTGTGCTAAGAAAAAACGGTTCAAGTTATACTGGCTAAGAGCTGGCAAAAAAACTTTAACATCATCTAGCAAGTCTACCTTAAACCAACCACTATCTAGTTAAGCTTCAAATAGCCTGTAACTTCAAGCATGGGCTAAATTGAAGCCACTGAAAATACCTGAAATATCTGCATGCCATTTCTTCTACCTGATAAGAAGCATGAATGTAGCCTTGCTTATTAACAGTCTTTGCAGCACAAAGCAATAATATAAAATTACTTCGTGAACTAAGAAGAAAATTTTCTAAAATTAAAAGATATAGTGTGGACATTTCTATAACAATTGCATGTTGTCTTAGTTTTTGATGGAAGTGTTTACTAAGGTACAACATCACACGAAATGAGGAATTTGTCTAACCTCTTCAACTCAGAGGCATAAAAAAGAAATCCTTAGATAGACATTAGAATGTTCTAAACTAAAGCATGCATTAATCAACTTCATTTTTGCAAAACTTGAGTTTTTGTGTATCTGATTATGCACTAGATAGACAGTTATAGCCATTAGCAACTCGGGTACTTGAAGCTGTACTCTCCTCTGCAAGTTCATTAGTACCAAGTCTGTCGAGGAGACCTTTACATTTTTCGTCAGCTTTATTATTTCTTCCTTTTTCCTACTTTTTGCTGCTCCACTTGGATCCTTTCTGTTTAACTGTGGCACTGTCGCAAAATTATCAATAAACCAAATACTTCAATTTCTAAAAATCATCATTGGTATAAAAAACAATTGGTATAGGTAAATATTTGCTCTTATTTGATAAGGTCTTTTCAGAGATTTTTGGAAGAAATTTTAACTCACAATCTTGTTAGGTATGGAAGTTGGTTTGAAGCTTTTTATTTGAACATTGGAGATGGTGGTTGGGTTCCATTGAAAACATAATAGCCTACTTACTAATTACAGTTGCTGTTAGAGGCCCCTTTGAAAGCAAGGTACTTATACATTACAGTTGCGGTTGGGGGCCCCTTTGAAAGCATAGTACTTGCACATAACAGTTGCTGTTGCTGTCCCCTTTGAAAGCAAGGTACTTACACATTACCATTGATGTTGGGGGCCCCTTTCAGAGCAAGATATTTACACTTTACATTTGCTGTTGGGAGCCTCTTTGAAAGCAAATAATTTAAAATTACAGCTGCTTTTGGGGGCCCCTTTGAAAGCAGAGTATTTACACACTAGTTTATTTTAGGGGCCCTTTCAATGAAGTTTCAAAGCAGAGTACTTACACATTTCGGTGGCAGTTGGGGTCCCCTTTGAAAGCAGATTACCTTCAAAGTGCAGTTGCTGTTGGGGGCCCCTTTGAAAGCAAAATACCTGAACATTACAGTTTCTGTAGGGGGGCCCTTGAAAGCTGAGTACTTACTTATGATCTGCTTTGGGATGAGTGGATGATAAGTTTTTCACCAACAGTAAGGAAAATGTATGCGCGTTAACACCTCAAGGAGGGCCCCCAAAAAATGGGGGCCCGAGGCAAGTGCCTTGGTCACCTCCTCTTAAACACACCACTGTTCGTACTTCCCGTTTTGGATAGGTACTTATTAAAAATGTATATGACAATGATCCTGTTGCTTAACTCAAACATGATTCAAACCAGTAAAAAGATGGCAGTTTTCCATTATTTTCAACTAAAGCCGTTTTCCGACCATTGATGAATCGTGAGATAGCAAAATGACAGTTTTTAAACATAACATTCATTGAGAAAAGTATAGGACCACCCTGATATTTCCTAATTTTTCAAAGTTTGATAACATGAAACAATCTTACGTCAAAAAAGAGGTACTATGTATATTAGCAGTGAAATGTAATAACACCAGAAAGCAAATTATTCGAAGCCTTCAATTTTGCTTTCTTTATCTATCCATGTAAAAAAGCTTTCATTTTAGGATTTTGTTATCTACCTTTCTCTCCCCCTGCTGCATCAAGACGACTGGTCATACTTTCATCAGAATTACACAGTGCTCTAGGCTGATTTCTTTCACCCAAACTTCTTTTATTGCAGTTAACTTTGGCAGTGGATGGTTGCTTTTCTGGCACTTATGTTTCTTGTAGCTCTACAGGTCTCCGAATGGATTCATGTTTGGGCTGCTTACGGGACAGTCAAGATTTTCCATTTGTTGTACTGAAGATATTCAGAAAATACTCACGAATGCAAAGGTGTTATGCACTGCCATGCGTATGTTCAACTTTTCTGAAGTATTTTAACTTCAGACCATTCAAAGAAGTGCTTGTGGGAACAAAGTACTACCTACCGTGTTTATTCATAGCACCCAAACCATCTAGACTGGGGGTGTTTTACAGTACTGGTGGTGTACTTCACATGAAATATTTGGCATTTTGGTCTTTGAACGTAAATCAATTTATTTTAAAATGCAATATGGGCAGTGGCGGATTTACGCATAGGCCTAATAGGCCATGGCCTAGGGCCCCGCGCAACTCTTTCCTGTGACGATTCATTATTAACTCAAAAATTGCGAAACTGCGCAGGGGCATAACTTCACAACTTGATTTCAAACGAGCGAAAATGCAAACGTCTGGATTCTCATCTGTACAATAACAATACAATAATATTTTTTGCTAAGCAATATAGGAATTAGAATACTGCTTGTCATCGGAGTTCTGCAGTGTCTGCCGGTCTTGCGTTGTTGCCAGGATTTTGTCAGTGGAAGATCGAACATTAAGTAGGAAAATGCAGGCTGTGTGAAAGGCGTAATGCTGAGAAACATGGCTGGACGTGAGAAAAATGCAGGCCGTCTGTATGAAAGTAGTTACAGGCAGTACCGCAGCCGAGCCAAATTTTTTCGGGGGGCCAAATACTTTGACCTTAAGCGAGCAACAGTATTTTGTTCGGGACACTGCCTGTTCAAGCGCAAAATGACAAGATATGCCAGAAGCTATGGGGGGCAATCTGTAGCTTCCTTGTCCCCGTATCTACCCCAATGGTTGCAAGAAAAAAGGAAAAAGAAAGAATAGTACTTAGTCTACTTGATGTTCAATCTTCCACTAACAAAAAGCTCGCAAAAACGCAAGACCGCTAGACACTTTACTTGGAAAAACATGTCTACATTGGGTTTACTTCATATGGTTAGCTAAGACTGTTGCGACAATACTTTTTGTGCAAAACTTGTCTTCCTGCTGTTTTCCATCAGTCTATAGCATAGAGCAGGGTTGAACAACCGCGGTTCGCGAGCCGCATGTGGCTCTTTGCCCGGCTTCATGCGGCTCTTACGTAATTATTAGAAGTCCCACTAAATAGCATGCATAACAATAAATGGCTTCTAAAGTTCTGTCCTTGTCATGTTGGTGTGTGATATTTACATTAAATGTAGCTGAGCAAAGGTGCGTGTTTGAGTGAGGAAGAGCTGGGGTAATGTTCATGTGTGCCCACGTGTATGATGTGGCTCTTTGCGGTAACACAATATGAAATGTGGCTGTTGGTTTCTGACTAGTTGACATCCCTGGTATAAAGGATTAAAACACAATATTTTGTATTGCTTGGAAAATGACAACTTAAAAACGACATGACTAAACGCGGTGTCCTTTGCATGAATTGAACTTGTTTGGTCCATAAAATATGTGCACTGGTTACTACACCAACGGAATTTACGTACAGTTAATCAGATCGACAACTAGATGATATTTTCGAAGGCGGCAACACGGCCCCGCATGAAAATGTATGTATCCGAAAAATAAACCTACGAAAAATGCTAGAAATCACGGAAATTTAATGAAGAGAACTTCTGAACTACACGAAAGCGCTATAAATTCCAAGAATAGAACGCATTGTTAATTGATTATGAGAAGAACGCAGGAAAGTCTTTAATTTCAGTTCAAAATCTAAGGCAATCGTAGAACCAAAATCTGAACCACAAAAGATAGATTTTGAGTGGGTACTACCCATTAGAGGGGCATACTTTCATGCTTTTCAGACAAACGGCCAAATAGGTCATACCTGCGCGGGGCCCCAAAAACTAAGATGACTTAGGGCCCTACGCTCCCTAAATCCGTCCCTGAATATGGGCGTGTTTTTGTGCAAATTGGCTTATTTTGTGTTCGTTTTTCAACTTTTGCTGTTTGTTTTTAATCTCTTGCTTGATTTTTTTGTTGAATTTTCCTATAAACGCATTTTGGCTTATTTTTCTGTTACATTGCAGAAATGAACAGATTTATGTTTTTCAAATCCAAGTCCAATGCGACAACTTCATTTCAAAATCCAATCCACATTCAAATCCGATAAACTGACAGTTTCAAAATCCAAATCCTGTTTAAATCCAGATTTCTATCTATGGTGTTCTGCTAAAGGCAAAAGAGTTCTACTAAAGGCGAAATAATTTATCAATTTTGCCATTGTGTTTTCATTTATTCTAACGTTCACTAACAATTAGTTTTCTTATTGCGCGATGGCTCTTTGTATTGTTTCTATTTATTAGCTAAGTCATGTGAAAGAATAAATCAATCAATCCAAAGCAATGTTTGCCTCATAGGGGGAAACAGACAATACCAAATAGTACCTTGGAAACTAACTCAATTTAACTTATGTTGCATCTTCGACCCATAGCACTATAACAGTGGACATTTTGAAGACTGCAAGGCAAGCACTGTTAGCATCAAATGCACTGAAAAGCACAGTTATAAAGTGTAACACAGCAAATCGAACAAACCAATTTACCGAGTGCAAAATACATCACAAGTAAATCGTTAGCGCTAGGCTGCACATAAATAAAACATTATAACGATCATGGGTCAAGGAAAGGGCGGAATCAATGAAAGTCACACAAATTCATTCACTTTAACGACAAGATACGTAGGAGAGTAGGCGTGTACCTTGCATTACTGGATAGCATGTGATCCAAATACAAACAAGATGTACAATTTCGACAGATGTGAGAAACTCCCCTTAAGCAAACTTACACTGCAGATTAAATGCAGTAATCTACAACTTTGAAACAGAACTTAAAGTTGAGAAGTTCAAAACAAATCCAATCCAAATCCGGTTAAGCAAAATTTATAAAATCCAAATCCATCACAAAGCTGAAAATCCGCCGGATTTAAATCCAAATCAATGTTCACCTCTGTTACATTGCTCATTTTGGGCTTGTTTTTTACAGTTTTACTTGTATGTTTTTGTATAATAACCTGGTATCACTGCATGGGTGGTTCTATATTTTTTTAAATGATTCTGAAGCAAATTTCACAACACGAGAATCATTTGAAAGTAAACTTAACAGATATGATTGGATAGTGGATTTTTATTATCCGATCCTATCCTCTTTTTGAAAAATATATCCGAATCCGATTTTGGTTAAATCATACCATCCGTATCCGAAAGAAAACTATCCGGAAGTGTATTATGATTCACATACATTTTTGTGCTGTGTCTATTTTGCCTTGTTCGGCAAGATAACTGCAGTTATTTTGCCTTTAGCTGAACACGATTGGTTGAAGTAGTCACATGACAAGTTTGGAACACATGTCCTGCCCTGTTGACCATGACGTCTGTGACAGCTCAGACCCGTGCATGGATAAGTGTTGTCATGGTTTCAGTTACCAGCTTCTTGTTTACATCACGTGAACTATAGTAGGCCAAACCCTAACACCAAACCCTGAACCACTAAACCTAAAACCCTGAACCACTAAACCTAAGACCCTAAACATTTGCCGCAAGCCCTGATCCTAAACCCCTAACATAAACTCTTAAAGCCCAACCGTTTGTGTCTTTGTGTATTGTAGCTACTTATCACATGAACCCTTCTACCAATTGTGTTCAAAGGAAGGCAAAATAGTCCCAGCACAGGTTTCGCCTCATGAAGCAGAGTAGACATAAACACTATCTGAATGTGTTGTGCCACTTTGGGCCCTGTTGTGCTTATAAACAGAAAGCTTGACATATCTTACAAGCTTGATATATCGCATAACCTACAGTACGTAAGTACTTTTCAGAGTCAATTGCATCAAAAAGCAAGCTGAAGCTTTGCCACACAGTCCCGCGACCACGGGGGTTTTTGTGGGCTTATCCCTCCAAACAGAGCACCAATCGCCCCTAAATTAAATATGAAGCACTATGAAACAGTGGTGTTTGTTCATATTTTAGAATGTCAATTCCCCTGTACAAAATGTAAAGCCCCCCCTACTGAAGACTTTCTGGCGACGGTTCTGTTGCCACACCAAGCTTTTCATTAGTCATTTGTTTAGTAACAATGGTTAGATTTTAACACCATCCATGATATCACATTCATACTTTCATTTATTAATCCTACCCATTGTTGCACTTTAACCAAACCTAACTAGCAATGCTAATCTACAAACTAAAACAGAATTCAAAACAACAAACTGGCTTAAACTATGTCATATATGTTGAAATGACTAACTTAAAATTCAGTCTTACAAGTCAATGTCACGAAACAGCAATTAGAAAAAAGCTATCTGGCCAGGTATTGTCTAACAGCCAGTCAATGAAGGCTCACGTAGACTAGGCGTGAAGACGACAGGACAGGGCCTAGTGTAGACTACAGACCACATTAAAGCAGCTAGACTGCTCTAGCTAGTCTTGACCGGTGCTTGTCAACCGGGTGCATCCTAAACCTCAGGGTGCACCAGAATTTTCCAGGGGTGTACCAGCTTGGTGGGGTGTACCAGATGTGTGCTCTTCAAGAACAGTCACATTATCCCACATATGTCCTTTGCTCCAGCGCAGTGTGTTAACTTTTCACAGATTATCTATAGGAGGGTGCGCATTGTCTGTCTTTTCCCGCCTGTTTTTTGCAATGTTGGTCAGATGACAACGTATTTTTCATTCTTCTTTAAATGCAGCATTCGGGAGTATGCAGGTAAGAAATGTTGGGAACCATTGCTCTAGCTTGAATTTTTTGTAAGCTTATGTAACAACAATGCTTTTCCCTGTAATGATTATTATTTTGTAGTAAGACACGTAACAATGTTTTCCACATTACTTTTCAAGCAGTTAGCTGGAGCCAAGCGAGAACCTATACCGAGAGGAAGCGAGTAATCTCTATGTTAATTTTAACTTGGCACTTTTTCAGTTCAGAATTTAGGCTGTTATCATCTTATACTTTTGAAAGGCATTGCAGTAAGTTGTTGATCCTCAAGGAAAATTGGCATGCGCAATTAAAAAAAACTTAGTAGCGAAAGGTAGTTGTAAAAAAGAGCATAGTAACTATCAAAGGAAATACTTCAGTGAATCAAGTGGGAGTAAGGATGTCAGCAAGTCTAATGCTGAGTGCAATGTAGCCAACTTTTCCGTGAGTAAGGTCGAGATTTAGCAGTTTACAGTTATAAAGAAGGTTATTCAAGAGAAAAAGGCCTGTATTGTTAAGAAGCACAAATGGAGGAGCGATCGTGTGTGGGTTTTGTCGCACAAAAGAAATGCTGAACCCGTATCCTTCAGGGCATTGTCTATTTTATACAACCGTAATTGGTAAAAGAAATTCGGCTCCAGGACATCTCAAAAACGTGTGAGGTCATTCTACTCATCAAAATAAGTCAAAGGCATTCTTTGAAGCATCACCAGAAAGTCATTGTCGATGGAGGGAAAAAAAGCCGTTTCCAAAATAAGAAAAACTCCACTATTAAGCAATACAACCAAACGGAGGTGTCTTCATATTTCAGAGGATTTGTTGAAACAACTTCTTGACAAGCTGAAGAAAGCTCAGTTCTTTGGTATTTATCTCGATGAAACAACAGATATTTCAGAAGAGATTCAGTTGATTTTGTGTTATACTGTGCTGTAGATTTGTCAATCAGGAAACAAAAACCATTGTCGAGTTGTGCTGTCTTAACGTTTTAGCTTGTTCAACTTCTCAAGCCATCTTCGTCAAATTGAATCAGTTCATTGAACAACATGGTTGTGATTGAATGAAGCATAAGGCAGTTTGCTACCAATGGAGCAGCAGCCATGCCAGGCACTATTAAATGGAATTGTCCGAAAAATCAAAAACATTTCCCGTGACTGTGTTTCAAACTGTTTTTTGGGGGGATTTTTTGGTCATAGACCGAAGTTGTTTTGAAATGACCGAAAAAACGTAAGTCAATTTGGTCATAATGCCATTTTCAGTCATAAAAAAATGTCCCAAAATGAAAGAATGACCGAAGATTTTTAAGTTATTTTGGAAAAATGACCGAAATGTCTCAGTGAAAATAAACCTCGGTTTCAACACACTGCATGATTAATTGAGAATTTGTGGTTAGAGATTAATTTAAGAATACAACCTGATTGTTCTTGATGATGTCAAAATATTGAAAAATTAATCCTCTCACATTCACAGAAACGTTTTGGGAAGTGTGCAAAGACATGATAGCAGACACAATGGGGTTATATTTCATGCTGAAGCACGCTGGTTATCCAGAGGAAAAGTGTTAAAGCGTGTGTTTCAGCTGTGGCAAGAGTTGCGGGTTTTCCTTGCTCAACAAGGATACCCAATATCCACAAGTTTTCAAGGCAATGTTTGGCTTTATTTGAATCTGAATTCTCTGTCATGGATCGTGCAGCCATTTACATATGAGGAAATTGACTTGGGCTTTCGTATGTAGCTGCAACAACGCAGAAAACGGCTGGACCCGACGCACGCAACATTAAAATAAAGGAAAGTCGATTTTCCTGCTTATGGAGTTTGTACAACACCCAGTATGAATAAAAAAAGAAATCATCTCATTTACTGTGATTGCTCCCGCTGAACTTCATCCGCCATTTGTGAAAAAGTGGTTTTAACCCTGTTTCAAGGGCGTTTTTCATAGGAGGATCAACATCCTTGATTGAGTTTGTTTTTTTCATTTTATTTCGACAAGAGCAGAAAATCCTTGCTTACAAAGGTAGATTGTTGGCATGCGATCAAAAACGTAAACCACTTATTGGGTGAGATTTCGGTATTCAGGAATGCTGAGAAGTGATACGCAAAAATCTGCTACGAAAGCGACATTTACAGCGTAAAAATCGCTTACATTTTACACTTTTACAGCACTAAATTTTAGTGCATGGCAAGGGTGTACAGGTTTTCTAGCAAATCTAAACGTGTGTACCAATACAAAAAGGGTTGACAACCACTGGTCTAGACTGCAGATCACAGTGGGCATACACTAGCTAGCCCCAGTCCAGGTACGTAGCAAACAACCACCTAAATGTATATTGAAAGAGCCCTATCTTGCTACACCAGCAACAGACTCATGCTGAGAAATTTGGCTTGTCCAAATAGCAGATAAAGAGGGTGAATGGGATTACACTACGATACAGAGATTACACCATAGACAGACTCGGAGTCATGGCACAGAAGGCTGAAAAGATGCTTCTGAATGTAATAAATGAATGATTGTGCAATGTGCAACTTCTTCCAAAAAGGTCTGAATCCTCGACATATCGACAAAAAAACGTTTCGGATATCCTTATCCGTATCTGGTTCCCGTTTGAAAGCAGTTTTTGGATATCCGTATCCGGTTGCAAATTCACTATCCTGCCGGATATACAACCGGCAAACCGGATAGTGATCCTCTCTGAAACTTAACGAACTCTCTATGCCACAGCGTATTGCATCACAATTATTCATAAAAATCAATGGCGTAATTACTAAAATATACAAAGTTTTACGTAGAACTTTGTATTCATGTTCTCTCAGACTCCCAGGTGTAATATTTTGCAAAGGACTTTCGTGGACAAGTACTCATTTAAAGCACATTCACTTTACCTAAATATTACGTATATATAGTCTCTTTACCCAGATATTATACAAGGTCGAGTTTGGTCTTTAGTTGCATGGTAAACTTGAACAGAGATCAAACCATATTTAGTTGAAGTCGAGGCAAATCACTTCAAAACATGTCCTGAAGAAGTGGTTTTCAATTACCGGTACACCAAATTGATGTCTTCTTGAAGAACAATCCATTGTCTGTACAATTGCAGCCCTTGTTCGTGACGTCGTCGCTGATCACAAAGCAACATATGACGCTGAAAACCCACGTGATTTTATTGACGTTTTCATTGGGGAAATGGTGAAGAAGGAAGACAAGTCTTTCACAGTAAGGAAAGTATATTCAGTAACACCTATTTGTTTCAAATATGGGGATCTATGTCGAGATGTTATACTTCGCTGGTCATGTGACCAGTGGCGTAACCCACTCAACATTTTGGGAAGGGCCTAATATTTTGACTTTAGGCGAGTAACAATATTTGGTACACCGCCGTCGAAGCTTGTAACGACAAGGTGTGTTGCGCAAGGAAACTAATTCATTAATTCAGAACTTCTGTCGCTAGCTTTCATGAATATAAAATCCTCTTATCAAAAGAATTGTTTTGTGAAACATAGCAAATATTTTCAACGTTATCAGCAGTGGCGATTGTTAGGGGGGGGGCTGGGTGGGCCATCTCTTCCGGAATTTAACCAAAAAACATGTAGCGACGTAAAATTCACACTGGCGTAACGTTTGGAAAGTACACATTTCCGTTAAAAAACTTTCCATGTTCTAGAGCATGAAAGGGCTCGCGCCGCCCTGGAAATTTCTTCACGCCCCCCTGGGGGGGCGCGCCTCCCCAGTTAAGAACCACTGGCAGGGGGGATGAGGGGGCTAGAGCCCCTCCCTTAACGGAAATCGCCTAAACACAAATTTGTTGCTGACATTTGTTGAAACACAAAACAATTCCTCACATGCATACATAGCTATATAAACTTTCGATTATAACTAGTGGTGTAGTGATCTGTTACCTTGTTACGTTACGAGTGTTACACTTCAATTGCAATAAGCAAATCGTGCTAAGACTATAGGA
>JGI24159J19872_10013015_pt1 | contig 10831 bp, 4 predicted proteins | sample Ectturendosymbi4_FD_19872 | JGI IMG/M metagenome (IMG submission 19872)
TGAAAAGCAAGCTAAGCAACAAGTTTGTTTACTTCCCACTTGACAGCACCACCATATTAATTACTTTGCCATTTATGTCAGGTATGTAGATGAAGGAAAAAATTACACGAAAACCTTAGCTGTAAGAGACACTCATGCCCAACATTCCAGCAAGTTCTTAACACAATTGGAAAAAGATGTGTTGCAAGACTATGGCCTTCAGAAATACTATGTATTGTGTTATGTCACTAGGGATGCACATAATGGAATATCGAATCCTATGGATTCGAATCCTTCAGTTTTCGAAACCAAAAATCAGAGTTTTTTCGAATATTTATATTCGAGATAAATTTGGATTAAATAAACTTGTAAAATTGCAAAGTTGGCAAAACAAATAATTCCAATACATTTTGCAGTGGTATTCTTTGCGGTCCTGAGCAAGAGAAAGAAAGATACATTCAACAAGATTACAGACCTNCATAGTGATGTAATGAGCTAATTATCAGGTCGTGTGATCGCTGATCGGTGTTCTAAACCGCTGTNCNATCAGCTCATTTTGCNCTTTACAAGTTATTCCAAAATAGGATTCGATATTCTGGATTCAAANNAAAGATTCCGGAATCTCCAAATGTTCCAAAATGCACATCCGTATATGTCACAGATAATGCATCCAATGTGGTGAGTATCGTGAAACAACTCAGTGAACGTCCAAGNNCCACAGAAGAAAGTGCAGCAAAAATTCAAGAACAATCTGGGGCTAGTCACACCAACCAATTAATTGTATGTGATGACTTTACTATGATTTTTACGATTAGTAAATATTCTAGAAATAAATTGACAGGAAATCTTCATTCACTTTATATAAATTTATGGAGTAGAAGTCGGATATTATGGAAAGGTCGGAGTTGGAAATATTTGGAAGGTAGGATTCAGAGTCAGAAATTTTACCTCAGACTGTGCACCCTGACCAGAAACTCCACCAACCCAGCAACATGCATATTGCATAACAATACATGGATTGTAAACTTCCGACATTGTCATGTTGTTGTGTTTTATTTACAATAAATCTAGGTGATCAAAAGTATTTTTGCGAGTGAGGAAGAGATGGGGTAATGTTCAATTGTGCCCATCATGTGTATGATGTGGCTCTTAGCGGTAACACAGTAAGAAATGTGGCTCTTGGTCTCTGACGGGTTGTTCACCCTTGTCGTAAACCATGCCATTGTTGTCTTCTTTTAACTTAAAGTGGTGTAATTGGGTGAATAAGGTACTATGAACTGCTTTGCATGTATGCTGTTGTGTTTTTACTTGTGCAAGCTACCAAGAGAATTGATAATCTTAGTTATTTCATCGTGATTATGTGCGAATTACACTTGGAAGTGACTTTAATGAAACTTGGTTGGAGCTATTTTTTCCACTGACACACTTCGGTCATTTGTCTAAAACAGCTCAAAAACAACTGGCATTGTTTTGTTTTTGGATATTTTAAGACTGGAAGAAAGCATAATGACCAAATTGACTTAATTTTGTTTGGTCAATGACTGACAAATAACCGAAATAAACAGGGTTAGAGTGAGAAACTGAGGTTTATGATTCTAAAGCTTTCTTCTTGGTTTTATGTAAAAAATGTAAGCAAGAGTCAGAGTGTAAGTTTTCAATGAGCTTCAGAGCAGGAGCTGGAGTCACTTTGTCAGCGCTAGGATAGGAGTCCAAAAAGCGTGACTCTGATCAACTCTGGTTTAAGTTGTGCATTGAAAGTTTCAAGAAAATTTTGATTTTCATTTGAGTCTTCATCATTGTGAAGTGAATCATGAAGGTTCATTTCCGTAGTTAGCTGTGATAAATGTTGTTGATAATGTTTTTTGTGCAATGTTCAAGAAGCACAGTATGTTATTTGACTAGGAAAATTCAAAAGCAATCCTTTGAGTGTTTCTGTTAATTCATGTAAGTTTGTTCATATCACTCACTGTTGGTTGTTTTGTTCTTTTTGACCATTTTCAACTGCAGATTTGCAACCATTGCAATTTTCGAAGACAGTGNCCAGAACGCAAAAGTNTGCCTGAGTCTTGAGATATGAGTTCATGATAACACCAAATAGTTTTCGTTGATGTTGTTGANATTGTTAAAATANTTGCTGCANATTTAATGTTGTGCTTGCAGTTTTGTTTTAAATGCACTTGAGAAGAGAAAGGTTGTACAGAAACATGGTCTAGGACATTTCGGCGAGGCCGATTTGGCGACGCCGTTTCCAGGATGGGTCGTTTCGGCGACGGGACGTTTCGGCGATGGTGGTCGCAGATGTTTCATACGGAAAAGGTGTGTTTTTGAAATACTTCAGTGGTTGTGACGACAAAGGATGTTAGGTTCATAAGGGTTTTTGTTGCCTTTCTGAGGGCAAGTGTGGTTTCTCTTCCGCCGGAAGTTTGGAAAGGTTTAGTGAGACCGTGATGATGTTTGGAAGGAAATATAGCTTGTGACTCGCGACATCGCGGCGTATTCACGGTGTCGGGCTTGCAATTCGCACCAAACTTTTTCAGACCAGACTTGAAGGGTACTGTAGGCCTAAGGCTGAACAGATATTTCGTCAAATTTGATAAATTTTAGAAGATAAATCTGTAGTTACTTGCAATAAGTTCAATAATCAAAAAAATTGAAGCCGACTTTTTCCAGAGCCGAAGGTTTTTTCCAGAGCCAAAGCCAAAGGTTATTGCCTTAGTAGCCAAATGGTTAACCTGGCATTGGGTATTGCCAATGTCTAAACGCGCGTTGTCTAACACGCAGAGATTGACACATGCAGCTGTGGGCCGTGGACCAATCTGGTAATGTGCTTTTGACCTACAGTGCTCTATGGTTGCACACCCCTGCCTAAAACATCACAGCTGACTGACTGTCGTAAGTAGTAGAACCTAATGACTATTGTGACTTCTGCGTGTGAGTGTCTAGGCCAGTGGTGGCCAAACTACGGCCCGCCGACCGGTTTAATCCGGCCCGCCAAATACCTTGCACGTTTTTTTCAAGCACCACGTTTCTGACTGTGGACAGCAGTGCGACAGCATTGCCGCAGCAGGAGTTAGCTGCCACAGCAGGAGTTAGCTGCATGCAGCGCTATGAAAGGGTGAACAAAATGGTACGATTTTGTTGTTATTATTGTACTACAATACATTTTAACAACCTATTTTGCATAGATCATGCAAATCGCACTGTATGCGGTCCTCCAGTGGTCAGGCAGTCGTGAATTCGGCCCTCGGGTCAAAATGTTTGGCACCCCTGGGCTAGGCAATGTGACATAATAACAATCATTGATAAGGCCACGTAGTTTGTACTGCAGTTGTGATTTGTGCATAAGAAAATAATTGGATCGACGTTTTGCTATTTTCGCTTTTCTGTGATGGGATGGTGGAATGACACTAGTGACCATTTTGTTGCACTCTCATTGCACGAGTGTTCATTTTCGTTTTATAATTGAAAATATCGTTGGACAGATTAGCATTTTTGGCAAAACCCGAAATTAAATTAGAACTAACATTAGAGCACTAAAGCTTGTAGCGAATTTGATTAGAATTAGAATTACCGTCATTTCGCCATCATTCATGGAATTAGAAAACTAGAATTATTTTGTTGTCCAAGTCTGCTTCAGACCCTACCTGAATCTCCGGTAGCGTTCTCAGAACGTCTGATGACTCTGAGAATTCTCTTCGCAAAACATCGATATGCCACTTTCATCAGCACGTATGCTCCAACACTACCATCCGACGATGAGACTAAAGATCATTATTATGCGGTGCTGCGATCCGCGTTAATTCAGGTACCTCGTAGGGACAAGCTCATCGCACTAGGAGATTTCAATGCAAGCATTGGCCCTGATTCTACGATCGGGGGGAAGTGTCATGGGCAAGCACGGCGTAGGTAACATTAACAGCAATGGTCATAGTCTTCTTAGTCTCTGCTCAGAGTTTGGTCTCTTTGTGACCAACACATTATTCCAACTGAAGCACAAACACAAAACATGGATGCACCCCCGGTTCAAGCACTGGTATCTACTAGACTACGTTGCTGTCAAAGCGGTCGATATCCACCAGAAAACATCAAGAGTGGTTTGATAGCAATGATGCTGAAATGCAAGAACTGCTTAACGAGAGAAACGAAACCCCAACTCAGTTGAGCTCCAGTGCAGATGGGCCTTGCATCGTTCACAACAGCAAAAACGATTGCGCGAAATTTAGAACACATGGTGGCTCTCCAAGGCTACCGAAATCCAAAACTATGCGGATGCAAATATGGCGCATCAGATTTATGAGGCAAGAAAGGCTGTTTCCGGTCCGAAATCCCATTCCACGCACCCTGTGCGTAAAAAAGAATGGGATCACTCTAATCAAAGATAAAGAAGGACATCCTTTCTTGCTGGGCGGAGCACCTCCAGGAACTGCTCAATCAGGCCAATCCTGTGGATCAATCCATAGTTTGTCAGCTGCCGCAACTTCCCACCATGTGGGAACATGATACTCTTCCTTCCCTAGAAGAAATATGATCTGCAGTAAATAACTCAAAAAACAAAAAGGCACCTGGCCCTGGTGGGATACCTGCTGAAATTTTCAAATATGGGGGCAATCTCCTTCATTAGCAATGCGTGGGCATCAAATATTCTTCCCACACAATGGAAAGATGCTAATATAATAATGATCTACAAGAAAAAAGATGATAAGGCTATCTGTGGCAACACCCGTGTCATTTCCTTTCTCTCCGTCGCAGGTAAATTACTTGCCCGCATAATGTTGATCCGTTTTCTGACATACGTCGTTGACACAGTGGTTCCGGAATCTCAGTGTGGCTTTCGTCGCGCGCGGAGCACCAGTGATATGATTTTCGTTGCAAGACTTCAGGAGAAATGTAGGGAACAACATCATGACCTGTTTATTGACTTCATCGACCTTACAAAGGCTTTCGACACCGTCAATCGTGAGCTGCTGCGGTGAGTCCTGGGCAAATGTGGATGCCATCCACATTTTCTTAGCATCTTACGGAGTTCCATACTGATACGAGTGCCCGTGTCGTGCAGGGAGGAGAAATGTCGAAACGTTTTGGTGTTTACACAGGCGTTAAAAAGGGCTGCGTCCTAGCACCTGTTATTTTCAACCTCTATTGGCAGAGACTCTCGTCTTTCATCACAATATCTCTGCTGCTGATGGCGTTCACATCAAGTACAGGCTCGATGGCAGCTTGTTTAATATCCGCCGTTTGCAAGCAATGACGAAAGTAACAAACGACACCATCTTCGATCTACAATTCCCAGACGACGTTGCCCTGCCCAGCCACACGCCAGACGGCCTGCAGCCACAGCTAGATGCAATGTCTTGTGCATACCCTCGCGCAGGGCTGGTCGTTAACTCAAAAAAGACGGACGTCCTATACCTCCCCTAGGATTCGTCGCTGCCCCCAACTTTTTACATCAGCGGGGATCATTTCGCCTCACGGAACAGTTCACGCACCTGGGAAGTATCATTACCTCCACATGTAATCTCACTGCGAAGATTCAACATCGTGTTAATCTAGCGTCTGCTTCCTTCTGGAGACTGTCCAAGCGCGTTTTTACGAACCGTGACCTTTCCACACGCACCAAGAGGGATGGACACCGTACTGTCGTCGCATCAGAGCCCTCGAGGCCAGGGCCGGATTAGGGTGGGGGGAAACGGGGGCAATTGCCTCCGTTTGGCGATTCAAGAATACAGTTGCGTATGGCAGTCATTGTTACTGGGTGTGCGCTGTTTGTGACGTCACAGTGTGACATCAAATTCACGTTTCAAATCCAACGTTTTGGCGAAGTTTTATGACGCAATGCACATCATTATTCACGCACTCTCCGTATTCACTGTTGTATAATTTAATATGTCATTGTCTTGACTTTAAAGTGAAACTATCAGCTCCAGCGCTCCACCTTAAAATGCAGGTGCAAAATACACTCAAAGCTACGACCAAACAATCATAACTGCAAAAATATCATACGGCACGATGAAACCAAGGAGTAAAACACACTCATCCCTACAACAGCGCAGTTTACAACTGCAAAAACAGTCTCCACGAATGTCTCTTTGAATTCGAGCAGTCGAGCCCAGAAGGTGTGTGCCTCGAATGGCGCCAACCAGTGGTGTACAGGAGTCAGAGTTTGGAAGCGGACTCTGGTCAGAGTCTTAATGAATTTCGAATGTAGGAGTGGAGCCGAAGTTGGGTCGCTTCACGAGGCATTCAATTTGGAGTTTAAGCAGGAGTTGGAGTGCAAGACTTACACATGTTTCGGAGTATGAGTATATTAAGCGAAGGCAAAATCTGGAAAAATCATCATCAGTGCATTGCAAACTGATAGCAGGAGTTATCGAAACGTTTGCAATATGTCATTGATATCGTTTACATTGGCCGTGATTTTCATTGTAAGGCTGTTTAGCACTTCCGCTTTTCGTGTAACAAAAATGAGAGGTAATGTGAAAAAAAAGCAACAACCCAGTCAACATCAGATTTGTCGCCATAACATTCGACATCAAAAATTTATCTGAGAACATCACATCTGATGTCATGTTAAAATATCAGAAGTGGCAACACTGGTATCAATGATCCCTAACTTCTGGTGCAGTCTCGAGGACGCCGCAGCCGAACTGCACCTTTGTTTCGTCAAAAAGGGTAACGTGTGGTGTAAACGCACATCTCTTCCCGTGGTTACTATCGTTGTGTTACATCATCAACACATGAAGCTATTCAAGTCGAAACGAGATTGAAGTGTTTAACTAGCGCGATGCCGAATCTGTAATGCTATCAGGGGCTATGAAAAGCGCGAAGCTTCTACGAAAAAGTGCAAGAATCTGGCAGTGTTAGCTGAAACGTCGTGACTGAATCGTTATTTCTAACAAAACTTTCAAGCAGCAACGTTAAAGCAGTGGCGTTCACCAGAGCACCTGAAAATGAAGGTGAAAATCAAGACATTAGCGTGAAAACAACTTTGACACTGAGCCCGGCTGACCATATTGACATGTTCTTTTTCCGGTGTTTTTGTTTGTAATCTCTGGATGCTGCTTGTTGTGCAGGTGAATTTTGTTTCCTGCCGAGTCACCCTCTCGCCTGTGAAATATTTTTTCTTACTAAAAAAATACACTCTAGTATTCATATCATAAATTCTCTTCTCGCAACTAACTGCATGTGCATTTGAGTAAGCACATTCTCGACTACCGGAAAAAACAAACGGGAACCTTGCGAATCAACAAAAACATAACTTTTACAAACGATGACCTCATGAATTACGTCATAGGGGCTCTCCAGTAAAAATTGCCCCGGGCCCCTTACCCTTTAATCCGGCTCAGCTCGAGACCTTTCACATTCGGTGCCTTCAAACTATCCTGCACGTGCACTAGTGGAACAAAACACCTCATACTGAGATTTGCCGCGGAGCGGACACAACACCCCTCGAGACGATGCTCCTCAGAAGACGACTGATGTGGCTTGGCCATGTGATAAGGATGCCTGGAAATCAACTTCCCGGCCGCCTACTTTATAGTGAACTCTCCTGCGACCGACGTTCGGTGGGGGGTCAAAAAAAGCGTTTTAAGACCACATTAGGTCGTCCTTAAGTAAATGCGGGATCCCTTTCGGCAGACTTGAAGAATTGGCCGGGGACCGAGAAGAATGGCGTGCAGTTTGCGACAATAGGCTGACAACATTTGAACAGCAACCTATTGATATGTCAGTAGCAAAGCGTATGCGCAGACATCAACAGCGCAACAAACCACCCCCAACGACAACGCTGCAGGGATCTGCCTGTTCAGTATGTGGCCGTGTTTGCGTCTCAGCCTTCGGACTGAGAGGCCACATGCGCCGACATAAGGAAACGCGTTGAGCAGCGTCATCATCGAACCGACGGACAACCAAGAGAGAGAGGGCTTCTGACGTTTCTTTTTGCTGGCATGTGGCGTTTGTGAGTTTGCACAAAAGTTAAGCCTAAGGAGCAATTCTTGTTTCAACTTCGCGTAGTTATTCTCATTGCATTTCACACCTAATTTAAGAGTACATTCGTTCTTTCATTCTGTCGACTGCCTGTTGTACTTCCAAACTTTACCAACAAGTTTTTGCCAACAAGAAGTCTTGTTCTTATAGCGGAAGGCCAGAGATTGCCTCTGGGCGAACGCGAACACGCATTTGGCGTAACGAGATGACAGAGTTTTCTCAAAGGCAAACTCCAACTCATATACTTACAATCAAATGCCAAGCAAGCTTTTTCTGTGGACGTCTGAAAAATTTTCTTGGTTACCGTAGCCATGAATATACTAACAGTAGAAATTTTCCTAGAGCAATTGAGCAGGGTAGACACTGTGTGTAAATCAAAAAATTTGGAAGCAATAACGTCCACCTGAAGTCCATCGGCGAAACGTCCATCACCGAAACGGCGTCTCTGAACCTACGTCGCCGAAACGGCATCGCCGAAATGTCCCATTCCGACAGAAAACACTCCTGGAATTTTTTTTCACAAAAACATTTGATTAACTTTTTCAATTTATTAAAGCATTATGTGAATCATTGAATACTGATCAAAGGAAAAATGTTTGTTGAGTTTTGTAAATGGGTATTTTTTATGAAATGTTGGATGTTTATTTGCAACAGTTCCATTAACATTCCAATGTACTTTTCGCGACCTGCGGTCTATTTCACATTCATCCAGGGGCAAATTGTTTTTATAGCATTTCTGAATATAGTATATTTAATTTAGTTGTTTCGTTAATAACTCTGCAAGTTATTACCAGCAGATGCTTCGAAGCTGCAAACAAACTCTTTATAATAAAATTGTGTTTAGGAGCTGCAATGATTTACAGTTTTGTAAAAGTCTAAATTTTTTTTGTGTGTAATATTTAGCCTACCGTATGTGACTACAAAACATTTCTAACCTGCAAGTAGCAAGCATTTGAAAGAAACCAGGATGATCAGTGTTAGTTTGGACAAACAAAAAAGATCTGAAAAAAGTGATTTCAAAACTATGGTACGCATACCACTTGTGGTACACAGAAATTCTTACAGGTGGTATACCAATTATTTAAGCATAATATAAATCTGTCCAAATAATGACAAATGTGCATGAATGACATTCCAGTCATCACTGTACACATTCAAGTCACATTCTTGTTTATCAACATAACGGAACGTTGAAATTATTTTTCTAGTTGTGCTGTCATACATTTGCAGTTTATTACTTAAACAATCTTGCAATAAGTTTGAGGGGTTTTGAAATAATCTGACGGGTTAGTCCAAGTTTGTGAGCATCTGGAGCCGCAGCTCAGCTTTTCAATGTAAGATTGATGGCTGTAATTTAAATTACGTGAGTGCAAACTTTGGCCAATATCACTCATTTAACCTTGAGCAAATTACAGAGACACTACTGAAATGGTACGTTGCAAGCCAGATCTAAGGGTAGCATAAGAAACAGTGAGTCAAGAAAAGATAGCAGCGTAGCCAAGAAACAAATTTGGTGCCCTATGTTCGAACTTAAGGTCTTTTGGGAGTAAATGTACTACGTTGAAGAAACTACTTGCACAACGCTGGGACTTTTCGGCATCCCAGGGCATTGTGCCCCTTCCGTCCCCCTAGGTTAGCAATGATGACTTTAGCTGAAATTTGACTGATGTTTCTAAATCTAACTTACTATATTTTATTTTTCATTAACTAACTTTTTGTAGCACCCAAAAACTGAAAGCCAGCTTATATAAAATACAGTTTTACAGCTATCGAACGAAGAGTTTTTGTCACAATGTGTAATTTGTATGAAGACCCTCTCTAATGCAGCATACCTTATGCTAGCCACTAGCCAGTCGCGCATTCCCTGATATTAGTATTCTGTCTGCATGGGAATGCAAGTAAAGGTCATCATCTACAAAGACCGTCACACCAAAACCCTCTCACTGCGCCTGAGCATGATTTTCTACGCACTGTCAAGAAAGCAATTCCTCCCATCGACCAACTGATCAAGAAAAAACAACTTTCTCCGCCTCAAAAAACTTGTGTTGCTCTTTTTTTCAATTTTCAAGTTTCCTACATTTGGCTAGTAACAGTTTCAAAGGTATTCATTGAACGTTCTTGCCTTTCATCGTTTATTTGTGGAGTTTCCTAAATGTCGATGTTTCAAGAAAATACGAATCGAAAAATAGTGTGGGAGAATATACAGTTTGGGAAGTGCAGCCCTAAACCAAAGTGTGGGTTTAAATGTATTATTGTTGAATGTTAACAAAATCTCCTGAACTGGATCGTAAGGGGTCTGAACAGGGCCGGCCTTAGCAAGTGCGGGGCCCGATTGGAAGCACTTATGCGGTGCCCCCACTTAGTGGCGTGTGCAAAACTTTCTGAGGGAACATCACGTCATAACGATAGAAATCGTTGATGTGAATGGGAGGTCGCGGGCATGACCCCAGTTTCACCTCTCCAGCAGCACAAACTTAATGGACAATCCCGTAACACTCAATAAATATATGAGTTGCTGCAATCAATAGCTCCAGAAATGAGGTATTTGGTGTGATAGGACTGCACATACAGAGCTAAAATTGCAGTAACAGCAGATTCTATCTTCGATGTCGATTGTATCAGCCATGGACAATCTGCCGCTTCACCATCTGGCAGTACTCTTTTGCGGTGGAATTTGCTGTAGAAAACCGCGTCATCTCACTCTCGTTTCTGAGGAAAACTTATTGTGACTGTAGTTGGTTCGTCTCTTTAGGCTAAATAGTTCCTACCAGTGTTCCCGCTAAGAAAATTCTGCACTGAGCAAATATTTGTTTTGTTGCGCACGAAGCGCCTGCAACTGCGCAACCATGCAGAAACGCAACCAGTGAAG
>JGI24159J19872_10013018_pt1 | contig 10830 bp, 4 predicted proteins | sample Ectturendosymbi4_FD_19872 | JGI IMG/M metagenome (IMG submission 19872)
GGTGGCAATGTTTCGGCAAGTAAAGTGTGATTCAAGTCGTTAAATAATATTAACAACGCTAGACAGCGTCACTGCTTCCTGCCATANAATTATATAATATTATATTACAATATAATATTATATAATAATATAATACATATAATAATACAAAATTAGACGATAGACAGCGTCATTGCTTCCTGCCAAACCTAAGTCAATATAGCCATAAATTCAGATGATTTTGGGGNAATTTCCTTTTGTTATTAATGTCTTCACGCCTAAACACAACGAAGTACAATTCACGCATACATGTTGCTGATAAACAACACGCTTGTGGATGACATAAACACGCAGGTTTTATGCTTAGCACATCTGTNTGTTGCTTCGCAAAGGTCTCCAGCAATTAGGCCGATTTGTAACTTTACTATACCANGGGNGCAGTCCTTCCAAAGNAAAAGCTACGTGTAGATGAAAGCNAAAACAGGTTANTAATGAAATCCTGTTTGCTGTGAGATTAGCGCNTACGTGATCGGTGGTGATTATACATAAAACTGACGATTTGCTCGCAATTTNTTGGAAGTTTGNTAATAAAACGAAATAACTGAATAGTCATGCTTGCGCAACGTTCACTGGTGTTGGCAGCAACAAAACTAATGCGGCGTTTCACGACTGGAAACGGTTTTACTCATGATTTTAGGACAGAATCAGGCGCATGATTTCTTGCCCAAAACTAAAAATACTTTTAAAAACAGCTTATGATGTTTGATGTATACAAAAATTTTACTGCAGTAAAAGATCACTTACAGAATTAACAAAAAACTTTGAGATAAGATCTTGAGGCTACTTTATGGTATGAACATTGGGTACAACATAATGTTTAATAATGTAGTGCGAAAAAAGAAATCATTTGTCGGTATCGCAAACCAACATCGCTGCAAAACGACCGCAGTAATAAAATTTGTAATCCACCGTGTAAGAACCATATGCCTAGCTATCAACGTTAACAGATTTCAGCTTCAATGCACAGCACAACCTCACGTTTTAATAAAGAGAAAAACTTTATCCTGAATTGGATGCTATTGGCAGTAATGACATTACTCATGTAGGTCGCTGATTTTACACGGCACGTCTTTTTGTCCACGAAAAAGATGAGGTACTGGCACTGCACACAGGAACACTACGTAACTGCTGCACGCAGGGCAAAATTGTCAAGCGCAAGTCACTTGAATTAGATCTGAGTGTTGAGAAGCAGGTTTTTTGATCCCGCAAAGATGTAAGCACGTAAACGTCTTAGTTTTCGCAGTAACGGAATTAGCTAGCGATGCAGAAGCAATCCTTTTTTGTCAAGTTGAGATGAAAGTGTCCACCTGAGCAGTACAGTTTTCATTTGTGTGCCACATTTTTATATATTATTCAAAGCAATAATTGCAATATTAACCAGTGTGCTGCGAAAGTTTCGTTCCTTGAGAAACAGCTAAGATAATGTTTGGATCATGTTGCACTACTGTGGATTTAAACTCTTAATCTTAACGTAATTGTTTTGCTATTATGCTCAGGCACTGTTCAGAAAAAACAAAATGTAACATTTAAACGGACATATTTCACATCTTAATTGTATGAATGCATTAAGTAATCGTTACACGTCTGTATGTTACATCCAGGGGTGTAGTGGGTGGGAACGCGTGGGAATGGCGTTCCCACAACTTTTTTAGTGTGGGAACGTACCTTTTTGCACGAGTAACGTTACTTGAAGTTTTAGATTTTTCTTTTCAAATTCTACGTGTAGCGTCTGGAGCAGCATAAGTGAGTAAATGACAAGTTATCTCGTTTTTAGCACCGTAGCATGGTTGTGTAATTACTGTGTGTGACATCAACAATGGTATTTGCGCACTCCATGTTTTATCTCATTGTTTGCTTTCATTGCAACTTTCCTATCTTTGTTTCAGAGGAGAAATTAGTCATGAAGTTTTCAGGCCGTTGCGGAGTATGTTACAGCTTGACTGAGTGGATTGCGGGAACTAAAGGAGCTTTTTGCATGTGAGGGCATCCGAACAATTTTGTTGTCACAGCCAGGGCTGTGGAGCCGAAGCCTGGAGCCGGAGCCCAAGCAATTTTGGACGGCTGGAGCCGGAGCCAGAGCCAAAAAATTTTAGCTGGTGGAGCCGGAGCCTGAAATTCGGGTTCCGGCTGAAGCGAGTTATACAAATGAAAAAATGTTTTNTGGAAGAAATTTTCCTGGAGCCGGAACCAAAACGCTCAAGGTGTTGGAACCGGAGCCGGAGTCAAACAAATTAAATGTCCGCAGCTGGAGGCGGAGCCTGAAATTTGAGTACCGGCTCCACAACCCTGGTCAGAGTTCAACATTTACCTAAATCAGGGGTGTAGTTGGGTGGGAACGCGTGGGAGCGGCGTTCCCACACCTCGTTTCATGGAACTACATCTCTTGTTACATCTCTATAGCTTCCTATACAAAGTTGGACAGTAGAGTAGGTTTTTGCCTTCATGAAGGAAGTGGATCTCGGACCAATACGGAATTTATTAGTGTGCCGCAACGAAAAGGAGTTTGATAAGAAACGTTTTGGAATTCTGCCTTGCACATCGCTGGAAGATCAGTAACTGTGACATCCCTGAAACGATTTTTGGATTTGAATGCGACCTTGTTGCCCAGCAGAGAGTGATCGACTTGTTTCACAAAAATAATCATCAATCAAAATCCAGAAGTTGCTGTGGCAATTGTTTAGGTTGCTTAGGGTTGTAGATAGTGACACCCAGAGGGTATAGACAGCATGTAGTGTTATTACTGGATGGTCAAAAGACTTGAATGCTGGCAATTTTGTGAAAATGAGCTAGTGCATGTTGTCCATATAGTAGGCCAGTTCTTTCATTGTACCTGTACGTCAGTGGTTCTCAAACTTTTTCGTTGCGACACCTTTCTCAAACTTTTCGTTGCGACATTTTGCTGAACTTGCGATGCACCAGCAATAAGAATTTATTAAAGGCATACATAATAAAAAACCGCCAAAAAATAGGCATCATTCAATGTGATGTGTGAGCTTGTTTATTTTCACTATGTAGTCGAATCTTGGAAAAATTTGTGAAGCTACCACTCGCATTTGCCCCAAGGTTTATTCGTTATCGATATTTGTTTTCAAGCACGACAAAGGCAGAAAATCCTGCTTCGCATAGATGCGACGTGGTAAAAGTGATGACCACTGGTAGAGCTTTTCTTACCAAAGCTGGGTATTCGCTATTCCATGAAATCCAAAAATTAGTCGAGTTTGTTTGATTAAACTTTTTTTTCAGGAAATCTTCACAGGTAAGGTCAATTTTGTTTGTTTCCTGTTAAGGTAAAGGACAGTGGGGTCGGTTGGACGAAAAGGTCACGAATCCATTTATAGCTTGTTAAATTCTCTAGAGAGCACTGAGTAAATTTTGAGCGTAGATGGACGTTGCAAAATATACTTCGAAAATTTGAAGGCAGAAGTATACATTTATTCTCAAGCAAATCATCAGACAACGGTACGAACTCGAAATGTTGGGCAGCTTTTCCTTTCATCGTACCTACAAGTTCAAATGCAACTGGTAGTATTATTTTCTCAGCAATGGTGTGAGGCATTTTAGACTTAGCGATTCTGTGCTCTACCTGGTGTAGCATGCTAATAAAGCCCTTGGTGGGAGTTTCATGAATCGTGAAACGGTGGACGCTTGCGTTTTTAGATCACGTACTTTCCGAGAAAAAAATACCTACCTTGTTTGTTCAAAAATTGCGAACGTGATTTGTTTAAAAAAAAAGGAAAAACTACCTGGTTTGTTCAAAAATTGCGAATGTGACTTGTTTAAAAAAAAATAAAAACTGCCTGGTTTGTTCAAAAATTGCGAATGTGATGATGTTAAATGACGCTCAAGCTTATTTGGAAGCATGACGCTTTCACTGGCCAATATCTTGCTGCAAACAACACAATAAGGTTTTCTTCTCCCTTCTAAAAGATAAATGTGAACCCCAAGTAACTGTTGTGATACATCCAAGATCTCTTTTTAGGCCAGTTATTTTCAGTCGCGGATTTACGCTTAGGTTGCAATATTATTTTCCTGTTTACATCCATTTTGCAAATGACTACTGTTAGCCTTCAGTTGTATGATGCAAAGTAAGTTAATATTTTGTCAATGAGTTTATTAGTAAACGATAACGACAGTTATGGGCTATCTACTCTCAGCTTTCTTTGATTAAGTTATATGACTGCACTGAATTTTACTGTTATTAACTCAATGAATACAACTGCACTGAATTTACTTTTGTGCGACGCCCTTTGCAAATTAAAACGACGGACCAGGGCGTCGCGACGCAGAGTTTGAGAACCATGGCTGTACGTTATTAAGACTAAAATCTATCAAGTTTCTCTTTGAAAAATGCTCATCTACATCTACTCATAGTAATTTGTAGCGGTTCTCACCAGGTCTATTGCATTGAAAAAACTGATGCATTTTTTCTGCTCTGAGCAAGTCAGTTTCAAAGCGAAACGACAGCAAAGGAAAAATGAAATATCAGCGTAGGAAAAACGTCAATTCCACTGAATTTTCTGCTTCTCAAAGAAAAGATGGTTAATTTCACCTTGTCAGCAGTGACAAATATCATTAAAAACTGGTGCAGATTTGGTTTCGCATGAAATTCTATCAGAGGTGCTGTAAAGGTTAGGATGACTTGACAATAAATGCTAAAAAATTGTGCTATAAGAAATGATCAGTGATCCTTAGCAAGGGTTTGACTGTTCAACAAAGTAACCCTGGAAAGTTTGATAGTTCGTCGGTAGAATCAAATTTATTTCAACGATAACAAAATAAAAAGCGTTTCTGGAAAACGTCTTATTGTTTTAACGTGAATGATAACTACTGTCTTTTCATTGGATTTAGCTTTCCACGCCGAACAAGTACACTAGAAAAATGGCAAGACAGTCGCTTTTTTGGGATTTCATTATATATAACTTGTTGCAAGTGCTGCAGACTCTCGTGCACAGTGAACGAATGCTGAGAGCAATTGGATATTGATGGCTGCACTTTTCCTCTTCATGTCACAAGATAACATGGGCGTATCCTTCAGGGCCAGGGCTGTAGCCACGGGAGGGCATTCGTGGGCAGTGCACCAAAACATCTTTCTTGTGTCTAGAAATATTTGTTTTAAATATATAATAAAAACAAAAATCTTTCCCACATAAAAATGTATTTCCCCCCTAAACCTTACAACGCACTGTAGCTACGGGTATGGAAGGGGCACTATGGCCCTGGCTCCTATTTCTATGACGAAACGTACTAAATTACGAAAGGAACATGCAGTTGTTTCGTGTTAACTTTGGGTTATGTGGCTTCCGAAACAATGAATAACGATTTTGTTGCTCCTCGATTTTTTGTGACGATAAATTAAGAAATTTTGTGATATTACTGCTGATTGAGCAAGTTCCACCAAGATACACAACGTTTGGTCACAGCATTCAAAAATCCAGTCTACGCCAGTAAAGAAAGACAGTAAGATTTAGAATTAATTTATCATAAAGATGCGGTGTGCATCTTTTAATCAAATGTGTTGCTTAACCTAGAATTTGGCTGACCACAAAAATCTACTCTAAAGTGAAAAGTTGCTTCATTGACAATGAATGAAGCATATGATGCAAAAATTAACAATCAAAAAAGCTGTTGTATATATTTTCAACGCTAGGGACTTGCTCTTAAATTGGTGTTTTTTGTCTTTTGTCGTACCATGTTTAAATTGCATAATCAATACAAGTTGGGCAACTTAATAGTAAACATCAAGAGTAACCTTAAAATATAGGATGGTAGTGTTGCATGCCTGTTTAGTTTCACAGGGGATTTCTCACCAAAGTCAAAAAAGGTTTTACATCAAAGCGCGGTTGGAATGGTATGCAACGACTAAAAACAGTTGCTGGCAAAAAGTATTTTTTTACAATTTCAAATCAATCAATTTATGCAAGAGTGCATATCTTCAAACTGATGACTTCACTCAACCCAGGAAGCAGTGAAGCTTGCTGCAATCAGACATCTGCAAACTGACAACTAGGCCTGCAGAAATAATTAAGTATCAACGCAACGTCTTGATACATAGGCTATGGCACGAAATCCAGGATGTTGCTTCTGACATCCTGAACCGATACGAACAGCAGCGCTTACTTAGTCACGCTAACATATTGCGTTTGACGAAGAGTTTGTGACACGCAACTTTACTTGCAAATCGACGGTATTGCAGCTTTGCAGAACAAAATGACGTTTGCTACGTACATTATGCTGTTCTGCAAAAACGTTCAGCTTGAATATTTTGCTGAGCTATATGATAATGTATAATAATTGTTCAGAACAAAATTAGGCAACGAAGTAATTCGCAAACAATCGCCAAGAGCAAAACGGAAGGTAATAACTTTGTAGCGTGTGTTTCTTTAATTGATATTTCGTAACAGACAGACAGACAGTTCATGTTTATTTGCACAGCCAACTAAAAGACCCGGAGTTCATCAAGTNAGCTGACCATGGNTCAGTCATTACGTTTGTTTAGCTGTNGCAAAAGTGAGAGACAAAACACAAAAAGAACCTCAAAATAGTAACGACGTAAGTAAACAAGTGTTCTTCNTGATAAGTCGATGTTTCAAGCAAAAAACAGGNAACAACAACTAGGATAAAATAAGCACAAACCATTCAAGTGCACAGAACATATACCAAAGCACAGAGCATATGTCAAGGTAATGCAAATCAAATTTCTTCATCAAGACCAAGAAGGTGTTTTTTGACCTGTGCGCAAAAACTAGTGGGACCCAGGAGCTTGAGAAATTGTTTAAGACAGCCATGCTTCTCCTAGACATTGAATTGATTTCTTTCGGGTATTTGTATTTACTGTCGTTAAAGAAATGTAACTGGAGGGATATTTAGTGTCATAACTATGAGATGTGTTCAAATATTTAAATAGGTTGTCAAACATTTTTGGCAATGCGTTGTAATGGAAAGAGTAAGCGATTGTAGCTGAGATTAATTCTATCCTATCATCGAACGTAAAAATTTTAAGAGACTTGTACAAACCTGATGCTGGAGTGGAGTCCGCTGACAACTGTATGTCAAAAAGAGTACGTCCTTCCCTGACGAGCTCTTTAAATTTGCTCTTCTGCTATTCACGACATGTTTAGCCGTACTAAACACTCGTTCACTAACAGCGTTAGTTGCCATCACGCAGAACGTATTTCTTACAAGATCACTGAGAGTTCGAAACTCAAATATGTGGTCTCACCACCACTGGAGAATGTCGCTACATCTTTGTACAATAAGCACTCTGTAGCATTGAAATTCTTGCTCATGTCACTTTCACATGCTCTGGGTCAACATTCACTTACCCGCACAAAGAAGTTCATATCCCGCGCCCGCCCCGCACCAGCACGCATAGCTCCGTGGGTTCCCGCACCCCCCCCCTGCAAACGCAGGCACCCGCAAACCGCCCGTGCTGGCCCGCCCAGTACAGGACTGTGTTCGACAGAAAGCATAGAAAAATCCGCTAATGGAAGAATCACCTTTATTGAAATGACCCAAAATTTACTGCAATAATACTGTTTCGTCATTGCAGGCAGAGGCTGTGCGACTGCATTTCAACATGAGTCGTGATCAGACTCANCCTTGATGTGCAACGTCATCCNCTAAATCTAAACTTCCGTTACAGCTTGTCACAAACGCATGCGTTGATGCTTAACCTGGTGTAAACAGTTTGTCNGTGATGGAAGTAAACGCTGTGTGTTCACTCGGACTTAGGTTAGTCATAGNGCATGATTAGCTAAATGTTGTGAAAAAATTAAAAGATAAAACATTTCAAAACGCAGANCTTTTAAACTATATCTATCTTCANAATTTTCATCTCTTCATCAACAAGTTTCAAATACAAAGAAAAGTTTCAGATCCTTCAGATNGATTGACTTTAATGTGTTAAACTGTAAAACTTTATGATTGAACTTCGCTGAAAAGGTATCAAATTTGCACAGTGGNGAAAAATAACCGATCATTGAAAGACGCCTTTGACACAAACTTGCCATCTAAGGCACTAGCGAACAATTTAGTGGTCCCAACAAAGGGTTTCTAATGAAAAATCAGTTAATATCTATTGAAAATACATTTTGCTGAGAAAATATTTCAGTGACAAGTTGTGGTGTTTAAGCCAATCACGTCGTTTTAACCGAACGTCTGTATTTATGCATGTAAAGTCAGGTCTGTAGCCAGGTTTGAAGGTTTTGGGTGCAACCTACCTTTCAGAGGGCCAAGGTTTTTGTTTTTATTATATGTTTAAAAGAAATTTATCTGGATACCACAAAATTTGGGGGGCACGAGAAAATTTGGGGGGCACTGCCCCTGAATGCTTCCTCGTGTCTACAGGCCTGAGTAAAGTAAAAGGCAAGGAGCTGTTTGAAGGCGATGCTACCATTTCTTGCTAGTGTTATGTTTTCGTCAGGACCTGTGCCTGAGGTGACTGCTTTTCTGATTAAGAACCTTTTCCGCTAACCGGGTGTACAGGTTTCCGTTCATTTGCTTGAAAACCTATTTTCACTGGATTTTGTTATTGTTTGTTTAACTTGTATTTACTACCCAGATATCTTAAACAACTGGCTGAATGGATGCCTCAGTATGACGTCCTTTTCACAGACAAAAATGGCGTGTGTAAATAGTCACGCCACATCATGTCGTGGAAGGTTTTAAAGTATTTGCTTACTGTGTTTAGAGGCCAGACGCAGTATCGTAGGAAGTTCATCGTTGGTAACAATATTCTTGTTATTGCTCTCTGAAGATGGGACATTCTTTACGTAAACGCAAACAACTTTGAGCATGATGGTGTTTAAAATGAAGTTGGTAAATAACTGGAAGTTATGTTAGCTTAGTTTATTCTATTAAAGAAGGTCAATATTTCTGGGGAAAACAGTTTCAGCAGGATACGTTATCAGAGGATCATCACGTTCATCTGATCGTTTAAGATTTCTGCAACTTGAAATAAATTTTCACGAGGCCCTAAAACGTAACTTTGCTGACAACAATGTTGTTCGATGAATATTATGTCCAGAAGCGTTCCTTCTGGAATAGGCTTGATCTTACGAATAAACAGGTTACGGAAACAACAGAACCAAACTGATTGCAAAAATAAAAAACTGCTTGAAATTGTGTTTCTTGGCAGCTTAACTGTAGCGATAGGTTCAGAAGGATGCTGGCGAACAGCATACATTCTCTATAACACGTTTCGAAAATGGAAACCTAAGCCTCAGGCAGAGCGAACAGAATCAATGAAACTGTGACATGAAGCAAGGACGCATTTTTTATGAGGAGTAAGATAAGCTGAAATGTTTCTCTAGCTTGGAAATGCAAACCGAGTGTAACATAGTTTGCGAAAGATTTTGTACAAAATGTTTTTCATGCAATTGCCTAAATTGTTTGGTAGGAGATTCAATTTTTGCCAGCACGTTCACAGTTCCTCAAACTCTTTGAGTAACAAAGAGGTTTTTGTATTTGCGTATGAAAGTTTGGAATCCGAAATTTGGGTTCCAAACTTTTAATATTTATTTACCAATTGCTGAATATTGTAACGTTTTGTGGTGATGAATCACTAAATCATCCTTAATTTTTATTGTTTTATTATAAGCTCCTCAATACGCCTGTAAGCTACAAAGACGCAATCTAGTATTTGTCAATACTACAGTCAGTACTACGATATGGTTTACAATATGAGTTTAAATAAAACCCGTGAAGGAAAAAAACTTTGAAGAAGAGTTTTTAAGAAAATATATATGTAAACACATTCTGTACTATATCACAGCAAATTGTGTTGCACAAATGACATAATCACGTGGGCTTATTAACTGCACCAAACATATAATGNAAAATGTTTCATGGCTAAGTTTGGATTGGCAAAACCATTGTAAAAGCAAACACGCAAATCCCCCAAAATACTTNTATACATTTCGTACGTTGATCCATCGTACANAGAATTAGATGAAGCTGAAATTCAACCAATGGTACCAAAGTGAATTCACTGATTGCCAGATTTCTTAACTGTCNTGCTGCAAAAATACGTAATGTCTCTAAGAAATACTGGAAACGGTAGGAGATTGCAAAAGAATAGCTTGTGGTTGCCAAGTGCAAGATAAAAACATTCAGCAACAACTTAACAAATTTTGCTGACGCGCATAAGTGAAAATAAAAATTTTTCAAGGTGTACGTATTTTCCTTAAACAACTTTTAAAGCAACATACATAAAAATTTATTGCAAACCACAATTCTGGTCATTTTGATTAGGATTTGGTTGAATCTGAGGAAAAATGTCACCTTCACAAATGTTTTTTGCTAATTTCAGATACCAATGTAACTTAGTTCAAAGTTATAATTGCGCTAATGTGCTATAGTTACTAGTTACTGAAGGAATTTGGTTGAAAACATCATCTTTTTCAAAAAAAGTATATTTCGAAGAAGAACGTCTGGCTTGCATACGAATCATTCCTTTCTCCCAGAAAATTATCTTCACAGGCGCCAAAGTATTAAATCGTTCTTTAGAGCTTCTTGAATGTAAAAAGAGTGTTTTTTACACAAAGATTAAACACCAGAGATGAAATAGCGGATTCTATCCCATTAAACAAATAAAGTTAATGTCAATAACAATAAACTTATGCATAATGTTGTGCTACATGGTTGCCTACCAACATATTTACACACGTATAACGGTAATCATCCTTCGATCTTTGCCTATTGAAAGAAATCCTTTCTCAGCACAGAATCAGACACTAAGATCTTACAGAGTATATATTTCGCCTACAAAGTAGGCATCATCAGCTCTGCGAA
>JGI24159J19872_10013019_pt1 | contig 10830 bp, 6 predicted proteins | sample Ectturendosymbi4_FD_19872 | JGI IMG/M metagenome (IMG submission 19872)
CAGCACTAACACGAGAATTGAGCACGTTTGCTGACGTTCGAGAGGAAATTTGCTAGTTCTGACGAGAGCGTTCTTTGTTAACAATGAAATTGATATGGCGTTTCTACTGAATTCTCAAGCGCAAGGTGGATCTGGCAAAAATGAGCAATCTACCCAAACACCATGGCGCGGGGCCCCAGAGGCGCGGAGCCCAATGCAGCTGCATCGGTTGCATCGGCTTGAGGCCAGTCCTGGCGGCTATGTTGTATTGAAGAAGAAATGAGGATTTGTCTCTCTGAAATACGTCCTAACATTGAAACCGTAGCCAAAAAACATCAAGCACATTTATTTCACTGAGAGATTTGTTGCACTCTTATAATAAAGACGCAAGTACACTAAATTTCCTGGGAACTTAAGCAATATTGTCTTGATTTTACGTTAGGATATGAAAAAGTTACATAAATAAATTTTTACAAATAAATTTTTTATTCAAATGTTCGAAGTGCGCCAAATAATTTCTGTTTTTTCCAAAATGCGCCTTGAAAGAAAAAAGTTTGGGAACCACTGGTCAAAACCAAGCGTTTTTGAGGCGCCGTGCTTGCAGAAAGCAGGTTGCTTGAGCCGTTGCACACAGCTTTCAATTTCGAACATTGCTGCTGCGGTCACGCGTGACTGGTTTGTCATTCGGTCAAGGGTCATTGCTTTGTCTTGCAAAAACAAAGTCAACAACACTGCCGGCCCATCAGTTATGTCGAAAACTAAGCCGTGAAACACACCTCCAGCCAAAATTACAAAGTGGCTTAGCAGATAGCACATTTCAATTACAAATGGCTGTCAGAATTTCAATCGTGTTACTCTGCTTGACATCTGCAATTTTCAAAACGTTTCTGCTTTTAATGCCTTGTAAGTCAAAAAGTTATCTTGTATGAATCTGGTCGGTGTTACAAAAGAAAATGCTGAAAAAAACAAACTCCTTCAAAAGAAGTTCCAGTTACGTGGTGTTCTGAAGAAAAGAAAGCTTTTGAGGGAAGATCATCATTTGTCTGGCAGAAAACGAAATGTTTCCCTAAAAGCTTTTTTCAAAGCGCGTGTGACAACATGAAAAAGAGTCTTCGATTTTTCACTGCGGAAACCTGACTTTTCCACTGCCTGCAGTTAGCCTTGGTGTTCACAAGCAATCACTGACCAGAACACCGAGATGGTCCAGAATTAAACGGGACATACTGTCACTGTACAAGATGTCAACAAACATGTTTATTATGCTGACGAGAAAGCGCTTCAGAGACGTCAAAAAAGACCGGTTTCGTTATCTTGAGGACAGCTTTCGTAATTGAGAAAAAATCATTTGTAATCAAAATGCTAAATTTTTCGGATGCCATCAACCCATTTGAATCTTTGAAACGATGAAGACCTTTGTGATAAGGGAGAAAGCAGCTGAGAAAATCATCCAAGTGAAAACACAATGGGTTTAAGAAATGTGTTTCACTGTTTCCCTGCCAATCTACGATGTGACTTCTGCTTAGACTTAGAGCAACAATTCGATTCTTGGTCTTAGTTTGCATTTTTTCCGCACAAATGCTTATCTCTTTGGTGATAAGTGAAGATGTCCACGGTTTGCTTTAATGTTGGGCTGCAACTACGCGACCTTTATAAAATCGTTCTTTTTCCCATGTTTAGTGGGTACTTTGAAGTTTTTCTACAGCGTTTTTTTTAACTGGATCTGTGTTCCTCAGATATATGGGATGCCTTTGAATGCTACGTAACAGCTGCCCAGCAGTAAAATTAAGTAATTCGTTTTTCCTTATGAGTAACATAATAGACGAGAACGAGACAATTAAGGACTGCCGTACGAGGTCGATGTGACTGTAAGCCACGCTGAGGTAAGAAAATGTGAAAAGAAGCTGCATTACGAAAATATTGTCGATTTTTGTTAGGCAAACAAACTGCACATGACTTCTTCCCCGCAAGCGACTTACTAGCATTAAAGTTGCCGACAATCTTTACACGAAGACCTATGCTCTGTTTTTGCAAGCAAACTTTATCATCTTGAGTTTGCTGGCGCAAGCAATCAATGCTTTTGCTCGAGTTGCACTGCAGAAAGAGGAAACTGAAAACCTGTGAACCAGGTTGCCGGTCGAGCAAATGTCTACCATTAATTAATTTTCTTCCCAAATTAAAGCTGATGGCTGGATCGTGGTTGAATGTGGTGTCGCGATGAAGTGAAACGAAGACAAATTTCATATGGGTTTAGAAGTCGTTTGATAATTATGAAACACTAATTTTCAAAAGTTTCACATTTGTATCAGTTATTTATCGACACCTTGGCCACCACAGATTGCAAGAAAATATAAAAAATAATTTTCTGTTGCTTCAGTGAAACCACGCTCTACTCAAAGACCAAAACAGTTAAGCTGTCTTGTTGTCAGCCATGAAAATCTTCTAATGCAGTTACAGTAGTTTTAGTGCAACTACAATAGATTGGAAATTCTATGAAAATATGCAACGATTTGGAATCATTTGCAACAACAATAAAAACACGATCAAAAGTTTTTTGTGATTTAAAGCTAAGATGAACAAGACACAAATAAGCTACAGTCGTGACAATAATTTCAATAATTTATGTTTGCCTAAAAGTGATTATGACGAATGCCGCTACAGTTGTGACAATAATTTAACCTAGGCTGCGGGTTGGCCCATGCTACAGTCGTGACAATAATTTACTACAGCCGTGACAAATAATTTAACCCTATAAGTAACAGCCAAGCTACAGTCGTGACAATAGCAGAAGCTGCAGTCGTGACAGCTACAGTAGCAGAAGCTACCAAGCTACAGTAACAGAAGCTACAGTCGTGACAATAATTTAACCCTATAAGTAACAGCCATAAATGCAAAAATGTGCATTTTTTCGGTCTTAAAAACGTGTGTAGCGCACTTTTGACCGGTCGTGACTGCTTAAGTTTTTTTGTGTCGACCTTAATAGCTCCCTACATGATATTTAAACAGAACACGGAGTGAAAATTTCGAAGCATTCTTTTTCACCAAAGCTTCCTGTTCTCCCCGCCATAAACTTTGCTCATACCGCCCCCGAGGGCTTTACTGGACTCAACCTGGCAGGAGCGTGATAAACTATGTCGTCACAATAGACCCGGCGCATCCGTAACGTCAGCGTTCTTGGCCGCAAAATTTTATTTTTTGTTCATATCAAGGTCAGTTTTTGCACTCAGCAAAAGGGAGCAACCTAATGCCAGTCCCGTAGCCAGGTTTTAAGGTTCGGAGGGGCAAAATACACTTTAAGGGGAAAGATTTTTATTTTTGTTATATGTTTGAAACAAATTTTTCAGGGCATGACAAAATTTTGGGGTCCACAAAAAAATTGGGTGGCTCTGACCCCGAATGTCACCCCGTGGCCACGGGCTTGTCTAATGCTATCTCAGAGGTACTACAGTTTGTGGCAAGGGCTGAGAAAACAACCAAACCACGTCGTCGTGGAAAGCTAAGTATGATGAATGATGTAGGTGAAAATTGTACATACACTACTATTAACTATTCCGAAAAGCTTAATTCGAGTCAGTGATGCTGCTTAAGTCAATTTGGTTTCAAGACCATCTGATATTTTAAAAACTCAACGTCGTTAAGACTAGATCACTAGAATTTTACCTGAAGGCCACCGCTGTCTACCTGATTCTCCAAACATTTTTCGCAAATTGAGAAAAGCGCCTTATTGATAGGTTTTAATGTTTGGTTTGCCTGGTGTAGGCGGTCACGTTTTTCCAGATAGCCTGTTGTATCGCTACCATACTTGATCGATCGTATATAGCGGTAGCGGTTTGACCGAAACCGATGAATGAAACAAACACGCAAACAATAAAAACGCCGCCCAATTGTAATAGCGATCGTTTTGTCAACTTGACAAAAGTTTGGCCAGGAATTATCGCGACGCTGCGTTTTCTGCAGGTGATGAAATGTGGAGAGGACAGACAAAATCTCATCCAGTCTAAGTCTTTCTATCATACCACGCATCAAGCAGCCGTGTTCTCTATAATGCAATCGTGCATATCTGACCAAACGCTTAATGAATCTCGTTTTCGTCACAAAACGTGGAAGACACGTCCATTTCGGTGTCACAGCACAACATGGTAATCCCCTGACACAAGGCCTCATTATAGTTTTAAAGCTGGTTGTTACTCAAGACATAACACCTTTATTTTGAGTTTTACCTGGCGCTAGGTTAATTTTCATGTCATACGCTTTTGCAGTGATTGCATATTATTGCCGGTTATGCGCCGATCGATCCAACATTAACCGCAACCCCCCACTCATTGTAGCGACGTGGCCGCCACTAGCGGAAAAATCTGGTCTGGCGAAGTCATCTCGGGTTACAAGCAAAATTAATTATCGCAATTATCCGCAAACTTGCAAAAGATCAAGTAAACTTTGCGCAAATTTTTGACTTTTTGCAAATTCCAGGGTTGCAAGTGCACAGTCTTCCCCATTCGTCCCACCACTGGCTGTTCCGACGTAAGCAGATTCTTGGCTGTACATCATCACATAACAATTCATAACAGGAAAATGCGATGTTCCACGTGCGCAGTGACTTCGGCATCAATGCTGATAATCAGGCAGATTCTGAGTGTTGTGCAACTGCAGCTCGAAATGGGATGATATGTCGCTGCAGGTGCTGATGCTTTTCGTGTCCAGCACGTTTACAACCAGCAGCACCTGCGTTTTGAGAGGCGGCCTAATCCTGGCTGTGAATCAGTAGTTGACTTGTAAGAACCAACCGCATGGGCGAACCCGCAGCCTTGCGACGTCACTCTGATGCTGACTTGGGTCCGCATTTGGCATGTGAGACAGCAGGTGTGGAATTTATTACACGTAGGAATTTTTCAAACACATGAAAGTGTTTTGTGAAAAGAAATGAACCCAGTCATTTTGTTTTACGTAACACGTTTCAAACTGTTCACTGCATGCTCGGAAACTTTCCAGCTAAAAATGAGTCTTGCACAAAGAGCTACTGCACGTACTTCGAGATACCACAGTTCCGTCGTAAACAAGGCGAAAAAGCGTTAAGCCAACAAGTCAAGAGTGGCGGTGTACGGTTCCCAAGAGCATTCCACATTTGCAAAGCGCTCGATTTAAAGAAGAGAGCATGCGGAAAAACAAACGAAAGCGGTTATCTTTAGTATTGTTTTTCAATATAATGCCTTTTTTTCGCAATGAAGCAGTCGAATATTTCGTCATAATCACTCTCAAGGCAATTTTGATTGAGCAAAACCCACTTCAAGACAGTGTGAAATATATTATAAAGTAGGAAGAAAATTCATCGCAAAAAGTAAACTAATTTGGAACACTTATTACGTGGAAACCTGACCCGGCAACTCATTTTCCAATCAGAGGACCATGCTGTGGTGTCCAAATCGGCCACGCAGCTGCACTACTTGAAGTATTTATACCATCAAACAGAATAACAGTCAATCAAATGATGATATCTTCAATTTCGGAATAAAAATCTGCTTCGCAAAATATGTGCTCGCTGCGTAACTACCACAAAGCCGGTGCTAACAGGATAGCTGGGTAGCCACACGGTTTTTATTTAGATTCTATCGAGGACACGCAAGAAAACCCTTTCGAAACATAGTCTTAACCTGCAGCATTAAGCCGAATTATTTTGTATTTTTACTAGAAGAAACATCATTCTCCTTCATTTTAGCTTTGTGGCATATAATCTCCATAAAAACAATCGCAAGCGCTGTATTTTTTGGCACAACGATTTGCTCTCTTTACCGAGAATTACCTCCTGAACCGTTGCGAGACGACAAAAGGAAAGCGATCATACACGGGCATCCTCCAACGTATGCAAAGCATAACGGATCAACAAAGTTGCCATAACGGATCAGCGAAGTTGCAAGTTCTCTTTCGAGTTCCGCCTGCTGACTGACAGCAGTTATTGTTAGTAGGATTTACTGCTTAGGCCATGAGAGGTCGGCGAGACATGGATAGGTCAGATAGGTCCAAAACAGCAAGAGGGCCGAACAAACCGCGCAAGCCGCTCCCAAGTGGCTTGTGGCCGTGCGAAGGAGAGCTTGTTCGGACGGAAACTTTTAATTGGCGTGAATTGTTCGTAGAAGACCCGGACCGATGTTGATCTGCTTCGTTGCGTAAAACATTGTGGGAACAGCGTTCGTACAGCGCGTACGTGCACTTTCCGGTCGTAAAACCGAGAAAGTCCATTGGCTTACATTATTTGCGCCCGGTTTCACTCTAACTGCACTGCAGTGACGCCATGCAAATAGCTCAAGCAATAAGACAAAGTGGCGCTCAATTTCTTTATCGACATTCGAGGTCAACAACTTTTGTTGTATTTTCCAGCGCTTGTAATTTTATTCCGTGCGCTTTAGTATAATACTGCGATCTCTTCTACAGTGTTTGCGTCCGCCGTTCGCTTGATATATGACACATTTTATAGCCTGTAAAACGTACACATGTGCGAGACTACGCACGCACGAATGCGACTCACTCCTGGCGGTGCCGTTTCGATCTTCGCGGTTACGTCAGCAGAGCATCGAACAACATTAAAGCCCGGAACACCGGATTAATCATGGCTCTGACGAACCTTTTATGGATTGCACAATAACATCGCGAGCAAAAAACTTACTTCAGGTTGCCATGGCGAAAGTAGTGGTTGATCGCCGCAGCGACAACGATAAAAAACGACGTTCCGCCCCAAACAAAGCAGAAATCAAATATCCTCAGGCAGGGGCGAAGAAAACACGCCGTGATAAAAGGAAACATTTAAAACGTTTTCTTATCGTTGACATTTAGACTTTTGACTTGCGCTCAGCCCAGAACAATACGCCTGGCGCCGGTACAAGGTGGTTGAGTTGCTACGGATGGGACACTGGCCAGTACGAGCGCTAGATTTACTTTTTTCCTTGTAAAATTAACATAAGCGGTTTGTTCGTCAGAAAAGAAATGTGATACAGACCTCAACATACTATGGCGTACTGCGGAGTAACAAACAGTCCCTAATCTGTACGTTGTTTATGACATCATTTCACAGAATTAGAATGGAATTGAAAACAAGGGAAATTCAGGATTGTTTCGTCACAATACTAAAACTGGTTATCGCGGAATCTAATTTGGAAAAACCATCACGAATCAATTTCACTGAAGCGAAACTGACGTATTTTTCGAAACTCGATTTACGGGGTAATTGCTTTTGGTATTGTGGCGAAACAATCTTGAATTTCCCTTGTTTTCAACCCTATTCTAATTCTGTGAAGTGGTGTCATGAACAACGTGCAGATTAGCAATCGCTTCTTAGTGCGTAATGTGCCGCAGTATGTTGGGGTCTGTTTCACGTTTCTTTTCTGACGAACAAAGCACATATGGTAATTTTACAAGGGAAAAAATAAAGCCAAGTCCTGGTACCTTGCCTGGTATAGCAGATCAACCACCTTGTACCGGCCCAGGTTCATTGTCCTGGGCTGGAATCGAGTCAGAAACAGTACTTCCACTTTATTTGAAAAGCAGTACTTCAATAATGCCGAGCGGGAGCTTTGAGGGAATGACGGCGTTTCAAGAAGTCCTTTGCATCTTCATAAAACTGGACATCACACAAGAAACCTTGTTTTGCAGTTAGAAAACATGCTGAACGGTTCACTCATGACTGCAAAACCAGCGGACTACTAAATACTTAACGAGGAATGGCTACGAAATGCAAACGAGCGTTTCCAACTTTCCAACTGCATCCGATCCTCAGTGCCCAAAATAGGCAAGAACAGCGGTAGAGATAAAAGCGGCATCTCAGTGGTTATGAAAAAAAAACGTACGCTTGGTTGGCAAACATTTCTGCACTGCCACAAAATCGTTCGCAAACGTTTGCAATTCCTTTCCACCGACACAGCGGCAGGCGTACAATTGCCAGAAGAGGACCACGCACGACTGACAGTTTTCGGGTTGCGAAAGCAGTGGTTTTGCTACCGGTGGTTGGACTGCCGCCATTCGAACACTCATCCGCACTCTGCTTAAGTCGCTCTGTGGAGAAATTTTTGGGACTGACGACAGTCGACCGGCAAACAGCCGCCGATCTTTTTCTCTTACTGCAGTGAAGATGTAAGGTTTTTGGGCAATCGCGTGAGGGCAGACCGGGCAAATTCAAACAAACCCTGGTTTTTAGCGTGCACTCTTGTCCGTTGCTTGTTCGTACAATGCATGACCCACGCGACCCGGGTTCGATTCCCGGTCTGGGAACCAATGTAGCGGAACCAATGTAGCGGAACCAATGTAGCGGAACCAATGTAGCGTTCCCAGACCGGGAACAGACCGGAAACACTACACCATCACGGGCCGCATGAATTGTGCGATGTCGCTGGTGGACCGCAAAAATAATTAATTTTATGCTGCAATTGTGACTTTAACTTCCAAAGAAAACTAAAGATAGAAAACTAAGAGGAGCGAGAGAGACTTCTCTTGACTAACTGTCTAAATATCTGTTTATTAATGGGAGTTTCATTTTAATGCGATCTTGTGTTGTAACTTAACTTAGGTAATACATTTTCTGATGCAGGCCACTTGAAATGACAACTCGGGCCGCATTTGACCCGCATGCCGAAAGTTCCCCACCCTTAGTATAATGCATAAAAAGTACACCGAATTTTTTACCACAACGGCGCAACTTATAGTTCGGATGTAGAACCCACTTTTGCAGAAATTTTCGACTACCCTTTGGAATCACTGTTTTGGTGATTGAGAAGACAAGAATTTTCCTTTTTTGTGTTGTTGGTATTGCACATTTCGGTTTGAACCTATTTTAGATGCTTTCCGCATGGGACTAAAGGATTTCTGCTATATACTGTAGGTGTCAAGTATATTTCTAGTGACCCCAAATATATCTCAAAAATATGGTAAGAAATGCTGAAAACACTTGACATAATTTCTCGTAAAAACCTTCAAACGCGTCCAAAATTGGCAATTGCTCAATCATAAACGATTCCCACCATAGAACATTTCTTGCTGATCCATGCTCGCGTGGATCTCAACCTGAAGAAGTAAAAAAACGACGAAAAATCACAGATTCTGATGAAATGGTAATGCCATTTTTAAAAACTGCTTTTATCGTCGGCAAAATTCAATGGCCGAAGAGAAAGACGTACTGGATGGCAAACGCGAAACCTTGAAGGAACAATTGCCGAGATGCAAAGACATTTGAAAGTCAATGTGCACCCACACAGCAGCACGGCACGACTGTTGCACGCAAATTGCACGCAAACTGAGACACCCAAACGTACACGCTGGGTACTGCATGGGCACACCACGAAAACAACATTTAACGAAATTCGTTAATCTATCCGTGCTGTGGTTTTCACTACCTACCATCGTGGTTTCCAAGGCAACAAACCAATTAGCTAGCCATTGTTCTTTCTTTTATCAGCCCATGGAATAGCGCCGGCTGTTACAGGAAGCGCCTGACCAAATAAAACCTTTGCGAACACGCAGCATAAACGGATTTGCAAGGTTCTGCATTTGTTTTTAGCATATAATTGTTCGGCCTTGGTACTTTTCTGTCTCACGCAAATGACTTTGCGTTGTGTTTAAGTGATTCCAATAACTTTGACAAATATTGTTCGCGGAACATGCAGCGATGATTTTATTCTAAGAGGAGTCGGATTGGTTGAACAAGCTCTTCAACTCTTCTTTGCTCTTGTCCTGGGCTAACTCATTTGTGGTTTGTGTCCGATATCTTAAATTGCTGTCGATGTGCGTGAATCCGCAATCAACTGAAAGATCCGGTAGAAAAATGCCTGAAGCTTTTAAGACGCTCCCGAAAACTAAAAAACGTTTTCTGGAAGGAATTGTGATGTCCCATGACATGTGAAGCCCCAATACGCAAAGCGTTAAATCTAGCTAATGCCAAAAAAGGCCCCAGTGGTTCGTCAATACTCAAATCTAACACGGCACACAATTTACTGTAACTCAGTACGTTAAAATTTAATCGATTGTAAATTTCTTGAGGGTTTGAGAATTTAAAATCGTCCATTTCGTCTAAAATCGGTTGCTTTATGAGTGCGGCCAATAACGTCCACGAAGTTTTCCTGTAAATACCGTTTCAGTTTAAACTGGGCTGAAAATCCAAACAAGGCAAGAGAAACAAAGTGCTGGCGTGTAAGCAGACTGCCTGACATATCGAAAAGGCTTGCTGTTAAAGCAGCTTAACACACGCGCGCAATTACCGGTTGATTGCGCACCGCTTCCACAGGTTTAGATCAGCAAAAAGCGCGTTTCCAGTTGAAGACTAGGCCAGACATGCCAAAGAATGCCGCAGTCCCTCCTCAATACGCATTGATATTTGCAAGGTTCAAGTGATGGCGTACACACCAGAGGTGCGTGAAAGATCAATGGCAAATTAAATTAACAGTATAAGTCTTCTGTCGACGAACGCCTTGTCCGAACAAAACAAGCACATCCAGGCGGGCGGCGGGCACTTTGTACAGATGCTAGTTACAATTTCCCACAAGCCTGACATCTGCACGCTTTTAGCTGTGGTGACATCATTTTACGACCGGGTGGCTGGGAACGTTATTCTCGGGAGGTGTGCGCAAACCCTTTCGCATCACAACCGCAGCACGCAGAGAGCCTTGGAAATTCCAAGTGCCGGGTTTGGGCACAAATCCCCACGCGAGAACTTCCTTGAGAAAGACGGCAGAGGTCATTACTGACAGAATAAGGTTTTCGTCCACTGCAGTGGACAACTCAAACGTTTTTAATATAAATTCCGCAATTCTCAACCCCTTCCAGGCCCGTAGCCACGGGGGGGGGGGGCACTCGGGGGCAGTTACCCCAAATTCTTTT
>JGI24159J19872_10013020_pt1 | contig 10829 bp, 9 predicted proteins | sample Ectturendosymbi4_FD_19872 | JGI IMG/M metagenome (IMG submission 19872)
TCAAACTGCTCAGTGAGACTTATATTTTCAGTGTAGCTTTTGTGATAAACTGCAGTTGAAGGAAAGTATATTTTTTTATTTTTGAAAAACGGGTCATGCACACCCGACGTTAGTGTGACAAAAACCAGATGTTAGGGTTCCAGGGTTAAGTCTCGCAGTGGGAGGACCAGCTCTCATTACGCGCACAGAAGCATGGCCAATTACGATTCAGTCCATCCAGAGCACACATAAAAAAAAAACTCTCGATACAAGCAAGTTAAGGAGCACAGTGAATATTCACAAGTCCTGAGATGCCAATTCATAATGTAAATGGTTTACAAGCACCAAACATTTATTCCTACAAGTATGAAGCTGAAAAATAACCTGGTAACAGAGTGAAGNCCGCTTCTTCATTGTAGACCATTTGTGACAGTGAAATATTAGTACTCTATACCAGAAANAATCACGAGCTAAGAAACGTCAAGTTGAAAAGCGCNTGGTTTACCCCATTATATTCAAGCAAGCACTTATGTATCGTCTTGACATGTTTTCTAAAAAATACTGCAGTCAGTACTAGGATCAATTAAAACACAAACAACGTTGCTAAAATATGTACTTAAATTTCTGCTTCAGATTTGGCAGTTTTTATTTGAAATGCATAACAGAGCAGGAAGTTCCATAATTTACTCTTCAGGTCCGCCCTGTTCAAAGTCGTTCGATGCAGACAATTTCACCAGAAACAAACAAAAAAGCATTATTTTTGTTTGGCACTTATCCTAACTCACCGATTATACCCGAATGCCGGAACTACACCTGCTGCCAGTACCGAGCCAACTGTCAGGCACGTCACGTCATTCGACTATTGGCAATCGGTGCATTGCCGCATCAAAGCCGACGTTAGTCAGTCCCGCAATATGTCCGGCCAGCACTGGCCCGGTTCAATTGCGGGGATACTGTTGATCTGGGGCATTACAATTCTGGAAACAGCGAGGGACGTATTATGATTTTTCTGAAATCCGAACTGTTGTTTGTTCAGTAGTTGGAACCTTGAGAAAAAAAAGATAAAACAGTGTACCTGCAGCTATACCCGTACACCACGTTTTTTGATGCCCCCCTGTTGCGCATACCTTGACTCACCCGGCAAATTTGGTTTTCGGGCCTACATCGGGTTTCAAAACAAATATCCGGCTCGGGCTGGGTTTGGTCTTCAAAATTAGGCCTGTTTACAACTCTCTCGGGAGCGCTTTATTAAGTTGACCATGCACCAGGCGCAACACTTAATTCTGCGTGGTGTTTGCTGTTTTTTTGCAGCGCCTGGAAAGCCAGTGGTGTTGCAATCCATGTTTCATTATTTCATCTTTACTGTGTTTGCTCGTTAGACTTACAGTAAAAACCGGGGTCTTACTTTTTTCAGATATTTTCAGCATTGGCCTTATCCATTATTGCTACTTTGACTTCTGGCGCAATGGTTGGAGTAGAAATAACAGGAGCGATACTTGCCAAATTTTTTGCATTCGAGGAAATTGAGGTACAGCAGACCTTTAGCCTTATTGTAGAGCAGTGCTACGCAAACCTTTTCACATAGCAGGTTTTACTCAGAATCTTCTTGGAGACCTGCTACAAGATATTGATGGAAAATGACAGTTACGAAATTTGAAATATATTTCTGAGAAATTAATAAAGTGTAAATAACCCTTTTAAGTTGTTGCTTATAGGAAACCTAATACTCAACACACGTTGGTAAAAGCATTTTCTCAATGAGGGATGTGAGATCGCATTCCAAATATTGTAAATTTGCTTTGAATACAATAACATTAATACATGATTACATTAACATTTTGAAGGAAAGTTTCTCTCAACCTTTTTTGTCTCACGCACCACTTTCTTTTAGAAACGTACGACTCGCCATAATTTACTTCATGACAGTGGTGTAAAAGCTGGGGGTGCAGGGGATGCAAGCGCCTTCCCAAAAGTTTTGATTTGTTGAAAATACGGACAAAATCCTGAAAATTTGGAAACAGGTGGTTTGACAGCTTGGTGCTATTTGTAAAAACGTCTGAATAAATTAATTTGTAGGGAGAAACTTTACCGCACAAAAATTTTGCGAGCAAGTTTGGGGAAATTTGGGCAAAATTCCGTCGCACCCCAAAACTTTTCTTGATCCTACACTTATGCTTCATGATTATATTTAATGTGAAGAGAAGAGCTAAAACAAAAGCATAAAAATATTAGCCACGCCTGGCGTTTCATTTTAACTCTTTCAAGGGCACGAGAACATAATAAACATTACTTATAGATCTGCAGTAAATCAAAAAGTTTTACAACCACTGGCATATACAGCCATGAGAAAGACAAATGTTAAGGTATTGCATGCCCTTATTTGGTGGAACTGCGCGCTGAAAAACATGTGCTGCTGTGGTCGTCCCAGTGAAGCTCTTAACATACACACTTGATTATAGGTTCAGTTACTTTCGACTTTAAGTGGAGCTAGGAGTTGCTTTGCGTGGCCTGCCCCTCAGAGTTTAATTCGATTCACATGTGATCCCCAAACTTTTTGTTTAGTATCAGGGAAATTTGAACTGCGCTTTGTTTTAAGAAAATAGTTTGCTCCGTAGAAACATAGTTAGCTCCCTTATGCGTTCCCCGGTTGAAAATATCTGATGAATTCGGTTCCAGCACTGTCCCTCTGCATATTTCTTTAAGAAAGGTAATAACGGAATGGGTAGCTGGTATTGCATTCTTTTTAATTAGGTTCTCTTAATTGGTAGCTTCACTCTTTGTGGATTTCATTTAATTCTATTTTACAATTCATGTACTTCGCAGAGCTGATGATGCCTTCCCAGCAGGCGAAATATATACTCTGATAAGATCGTAGTGTCCACTGTCTAATGCTTGGCTGTGAAGGGAATTCTTTCGATAGGCAGGAATGTAGGTTCCTCTTCTGCCGTCGATCACAATGTGATTGGTGCGATGTTGCCCTGTTGAATCAAACACCGCCAGTTACAACAACAGGTTGAAGTAAAAAGTTAATGCAAAGTGTTTTAAGAATGGTAAGTGGAAATAATCGACGTGAAGTTGGGAGATCCTGCGATGCAGTTCGTATTTGGCAGAGCTCCATATGAACCAGTTTTGACTGAGCAACGTTTCCTGACATTTCCTGCGAAAGCCTAGGTGTGGGACGAGAATTTTAGGATATTTTTCCAAAGTAGTATATTTTTCCTTGTAATTTAGGCAGGGCATGCTTGTTCTAAAACCATCATGCGATTTTTAAGTCCACAAACACTAACGTTATGAAAATCCTATGTGTGAATATTGAAAACAAATTCGCACTGTTTATAACTCATTACTGCACACGCTCCTTGGTTCCTGCTGTATATAGTGAGGCATTTTAGCCTGCAGTATAGATGAACGGAGTGTAATTTTGCTAAAAATTGTTCTTCCCTGTCCGCAAAACAACTCCAACTCCGCTCTAACTCCTTTGCATAGGCGTAGCCACTAGCCAAGGGGGCCATGGACCCTCAAATTTCTATCACATCTTGTCATTTTCTGTTTTGAAAGGGGCTTTTCCAAGCAAAAAACTGTTGCTCGCTTAAAGTCAAAAGATTTGCTCCCAAAAAATGATTGGGCTGGCTAGGCTAGTGTTCCATTACTAAACATTTGACGTGTGGCTTTGACCCAGGTAGTACATATTTCAAACTGGGCAGAACCCCATTAAATAGAATGAATATCATGCAATATCAAAGCATTTTACATAGGTAGTTGACGAAAAACTTCTTCGGTTGTAAATGCCACTATTCGTCATAATCTCCTCAGTTAAATTGGTTGAACTGCTGTTCTGGAGTTCGTGAATTCCAGGTCCTCTTTAACTTGTGCCTGCTGAGTCTACGCTAAAGTCTATATGTTCTACATGCCTTCCCAATATTTGCCGGAGAAAGCCTTTCCCTTCTTTACGTTGTTACGATCATAATTAGTGATGTCATTGATAGGATAAGCCCGTAAGCCCATTTCAAGTTCTTACTAAGCCATACATCTCTCGTTTATTCGACTCAAATTTTCGCGTTTCTGTTAATTTCTCTTAATATTGTGTTGTCCATTTCTAAGACATTTTTGTACTTTAGAGATACGTGGCAGCTTTTCACTCGGTTTTGGCCATCATTGGTTTTACTGAGATTGTCGTTGCCGTCACGCACTGCGTGTACTGCTACATTATCATCTGCGGGCCTTCCTCGAAAAAAGGAGCAGCGATGGTGAGCATGTGTGCTTATGAGCAGCCGACAAGCTTTCTTGCCCGTCGGGTGTACCATTGTAGAAATAAACCAAATAACTAGTTTGGAAATATTCCAATGGGCCCAAATAGCTGAAAGTGACTTATTTACAGAGACCAACTCACTTCCTCTTACGTTTTTGTTGGGTGGTGACGCAATGGTTGTCTTTGAACAATCGTATGGTTAAATGGAAAAGTTAGATTTGCAACCACCTCGGGCGGGTCGCGCAGGCATAGGCTCTGAGACATCGCGGAAAAAGCAGCAGTCAACACTACAACAGTAAAGGCCTATTCAATATGCCTGAAGATACCGTTGCTTATAAAGTATTACATGACGTTTTTGCATTTCTAAAATCATCACGCGATTCAGTTGCGACGAATGTGAAAAACTGAAACTTATTGTTCAGCAAATATTTTGGAAACAGCAATACGATCGACTAAAGTTGTTTTTCCGCAAAAATTTCAAAACTCAAAAGCAACTTCTGTTTTAAATTATTTGCACTTTAAGCCATAAATTAAGTGAATTATGATCCGGTTTAAAGTTTTAAATCCACTTCAGTGTAGCGAATCAGTCCTTAACTTCGTTTGATAAATTCCGACAGTGAGCACTGCTTGCTGTAGTAGTTGTTACGACATCACTGGTTTCGTATTGTCATCCATAATTTTGCTGCTTGTATTAAAACGGCAAATCCGCCATGCAGAGGTAATTGGTGTAAACTGCCATACGCAAGGAAAGATCAGTGTGAAACGCCAATACTCGAACTTGGTTAAAAAATTGAAAACTACTGAGAATATGAGGAAAACAGACCACCACAACCAATTCAGTCAATTACATTCACAAAAAAGAGGTAGGTAACAATATTCTCTCAGACCTATTGCACCTTGGAAAGTTCAAATGTAACATTGGTGGTAGATGTGGCACCGTTTGGAAACCCTTGAAATTGATCATAATACAGAAATAATTGTTTCTCTGCTTTCTGGAATTTTCCCATTGATTTGAAATTTTGCTTTCTGACCATTTCATTTAAATATAGCGTGGTTGTTGTTTTTTACGTTTTTTCGTTGTGCAACTAAACCTGAAAATATTGACTTTTTAATCTCCTAGTATTCTGCAAAAAATTTCATAACATTTTTTTCATCGACAAGTTGGTGAACTTCACGCTAACGTCATATCCCTTGAACTGAATCATTGTTTCGAAGACATGGTTAAAAAATAGAATATTAGAGTAGAATATCATGTTTCAAAATTTTATTACAGTATTTTGTATCACGTACCTTATAACTACAGTTCTTGAGTTTATTTAATTAAGCAATCCTGTGAGCGGTTCACTCAAACAATTTATGTTACGGCAGGTTTTGCAAGTATTGCCCGGACAACCAATCGTTCAATCTATGGCTCATCCGTTGTACATCACAACTGCTTCAGGACTTTATAAATACCCAGGTAAATACAAAAATATGCTTTTATTAAGTACCAGAGGATATTGATGGCTTAAAGCAATGTCTTCTCATTGACCTCCCATGCGTGCATTTATTTCACCGCGCTCACACAGAAGCGATGGGCAAGATTTTTGACTTATTTTGTGACGTTCAATATCAGAAAGAAACGCTTTCTTTGACAAGTGCGAGAAAAAACTGCNACTAAGTTCATGCATTAAAATTTATAGATATGATTATCAGCAACAAACATTTTCCTTAACCNTTAAACACCCACGCGAGCCACAATTACGACTAGAACATATTCGGCCATAANTTGTCAACCGATAGACCTATAGAGTGAGATTCCAAACCTCTAAAGATAAAGAGCCATTCNAAACCTCTAAAGAGGTTAAGAACTGACACATCAATTAATTAAACAATCCCTAATTAGATTAATAAAGTAATTAATTATCGTTTTTGGCTATAACGTCCCAACCGCTAGGGTTAGATGACCAATCAAGGCTCTAAACATGTGGATTTTCGCCTAGATAATTTTAAAACGATAAACTTGAATTTCTTTCTCAGGCCCTGATGACTTCATCAAAATCCTTTGACCCGCAGTCTTGACGTCACACCAAAAAAAGTTCAAACCCAAAAGTTTCAAAATTTTTAAAATAGAAACAAGAAGAATGTCCGCATCTTCAGAGGGTTAGCTCTCTTGCTCATATGTTTAAGTTTAAACACGTTAGACTTAAGAAGAAGGTGATGAAATGAAGGGAAAAAAGTACCTTCCTTGTAGTGAGCCAAGGTACAATCTACAACAGTGAAAATGTTTGATGATTACGTTCGTTCCGATTTTATTTTATTGAAACAACATAGCGCCTTTTTCGATTTGAAGCGATTTCTCAACATCATCAACTAAAACCACAACATCAGCAACAACAGCAGCTACAAAAGCAAGAACAACAACACCCACAACAACAAGAATTCAATCATATGTTTCAAGCTGGAAGCGTAGAGACTATGGATGTTCCTGCACAATATGGTAAAATTCCACCAGGGCAGGTCCAAACCGAAAGAGCTGCAACTTCAAGTGTGAAGAAAATGTCAATGCCATGAAGTCAAAATGATGTCAGTGAGGCTTTTTCACACGCAAACGAATAGAACAAGAAGTAAAATCTGAAACTATTGCATTGATAATATTTCAAGGAGTTTTACTTTGAATGCGAGTAACCACTGAAGGCATTTCTGAACAGGGTGACTCAGCGTAACTTACATTTACAATATACTGTTGAATATGAAGGACAAGATAGTAGTACAAAAAACTGATTTTGGAACAAGTCGCCGTGTATATTTTTTATTTTAATCCTCCATCACTATCTATCAAAGTCGGCACTGGCGTATTTTCTTAAACTGCGTTTTCATCTTTTTGAAAATGAACAGTTCGTACCGGTAATTTATAGAGGCAAATCAAATCATAAGAAGAGTTTCACAAAATATTGCCGCATTGATTTGACTGAAAGCTTTTGTGCTCTTATTCATTGCTGCTTGCTTGAAAGGAAAAAATGCAATAAGCTGGTGCTGTTTGTCAACGCATATTGCGACTACATCACCATGGCGTAAAAACTACTATAGTTTAAAAAGGTTTCATCCACCTTTTTTTACCCTGTTCAATATGGGTTACAAGTGGAAAGGTATCTAAAAACAGATATAAATATTAAAGTCATTACACTCTCGTTTGTAACGAAAAACACCGAAAATCATGGCATATATTTGGTGCTAAATGACTTTGACATATCGAAGACGCTTACAACCCAACGTGAAATGATAAGAAGCCTTGGTGTGTTTTGAAAAAACTGCCACAAAGTCATATGGGTAGTAGTTTGACCTCAAGTATTGGTGAAGAACGAAGTTTCATTTGAACATCAGCTTTATTAGAGAAGAAATTGTCGGTAGTGGAATGTGTTGACGAATGCATTATAACACTTTTACCAGTAGCACAAACTTGAGCGGTTTCAAACTATACCTTTGAAATAAATCTTTTGTTGAAACCCTGAAATTCACTGAACGAGTGCAGACATGATGTTCCAAAACTTTGTTTTATCATTATGCAATCTATTGACTTCGCCATTTCAGATATGATCACAAAATTTAAACAGCATGTGTAGAAACTAATCAAAATTTTTTATTTTGTATTTGTTTAGCCTTTCATTCATGGAAATGACGTTAATGTAAATAGAAAAAGCGTTTTGTGTGTTAGAGAAGGACTCCTCAACATTTATTTGCTAGTGACATCTTCTAATTTCTGCGGATTTACACATTTGACAGTTACTATCAGTACAAAATACCTCCAAGCTACTGCGATTGCTACCTGGCAGAAACATGGTCCACATGACCATGGAGATGGTTGTAATCGCAGCTTCACTCTTACTACCGGACACGGCAAACGGAGCAGCTAACAACATCCCACACGGATACGTCCTGGCACTCCTTCTCTTCAATATCTCTGATCTGTCATATATCGTCTCCAGAAAGTATGCATACACTTATGACCTAGCAATCATGTATGCTGATGGAGACTGGCAGGCAGTGGAAGGGGTGCTGAGCAAATACATAGCAACCGTAGGTGAATACCTCCAGACCTGGAAGCTGAAGCTCAGCACTACAAAAACGGTGGGGTCACTCTTCCACCTCAACTACAAGGAAGCTAAACGTGAGCTGAAAGGCAACTTTAACAACNAAATCCTGTCCTTCTGCTCAGNCCCGTCACCACGTGGGGGCTTTTGTGGTCTTAGTCCCCGAAAACCAAGCTCCAAGCCCCCTCAAATTGAAATCTTTATTATAAATCGGTCATTATAAATCGGTGGAGTTTTCATCAAATTTAAAATTGTCAAGCCCCCCTTAACAAACGTAAAGACCCCAATATTGAAAACTTTCTGGCGACGGTTCTGCTTCTGCTCCGAACCCAAATACCTCGGAGTAACGTCAGACAGGTCGCTCACGTATCGCCGACACCTCGAGTTACTTCGCAAAAAGTTGACATCACGCGTCGCACTCTTGAGGTGGCTCGCTGACTCGAGCTGGGTGCTTGAGCAACAACGTTGCGAACAGTCACCTTATCCCTGGTCCATTCAACAGCAAAGTATCCTGTATGGTGCCGCAGTGCTCACACCCGCCTTAACGTCCCTGCCACCAACGACGCTTTGCGAATTGTGACGGGATGCCTGCGTCCTACACCAGCGGACAACCTTCCTATCCTCGCAGGGTAGATGATGAAATGGATGCCGATTTTGCGCATTTGACCTAAGGTAACCTCGCGCGATGAAAACGCTGGAAACACTGCTTATTTCTGCGACAAGGTAGGGTCGGAGGGAAGTTTGTGCTGTACTCGACTGATTCCGTTATAAACCTAAAGTTTTATACTTTAAACCTAACGCCCATACGTAAAGCAAAACGGAAAATATGAAGAGAAAAGTGTGGACACTTGTGCAGCAACTACTACCAAAACGAAAGTCGTAAAGCTGAGAGCCGAACCGAAAAGCCTTGGCATACGAGCCCTTAAACCAATCTGTTAGGCTACGAGGTCGCTGCCGTCTGACTGATAACTCAGCATTTTATCCGAGCCGCGTCATGCCAGGCAGATCCGTAGTTACTACCTTGACGCAGAAACGAGCAGTGTTTCCAGTTTTTTCATCGCGCGATGTTACCTTAGGTCAAATGCGCAAAATCGGCATCCATTTCATCATCTACCTCCTCGCAGGCATCCAACCTGCCGAGCTTTCGTCGCAAAGCAGCCACATTGCTTCTAGCGCGCGGTAACATGGAGCCTGGACATCTACTTTACTCAGCGCTTCCCTGTCCATCGAGTGGGAATGCACTGCGTCTCAAATCGAGACACCCATTTGTCTCCTCCGTACAACAGCTCATCAGTTCATCAGATAACATCAATATACGTGCAGCGCGCTGGGCGGATCACCGATGGAATGCGGAGTGATTACACAACCCTACGAGACTCCGTACTTTCATCCCCGTCACCGGTACCCAACCTCCTGGAAAAACCCTTCCGAGGACAGTGTGGGTTCGGCTTAATCGCCTTCGCACTGGTGTAGGAAGTTTCCGCTCTTGCTTGCACAAATGGAGTATAGCCCTTCTGCGGCCTGTGAGTGTGACGCAGAAGAACAACCGGTCGACCACGCTGTCCTCGAATGTCCAATCCATCAACCTCCACATGGACTGCATAGCCTGACGGTACTGGATGATAAGACAGTTGAATGGCTGCTCAACACTTGTCCCGAGCTCTTGTGCGGCCAAGGAGTGGAATGAAAGAACTGGTTCAAACGACGACGAGAACAAAATATTCATTTTAGTTCATTTATTGGCCATTTCAATCTTAACTGTGCAATGTACATCAGCTCTTTGTCTCAGTGCAGTTTAATTGTCGCTAAGGCTTGAACGGTAAATTGTTGTGATTGATGTGAAAGTTGAAAACAGGAGACAAGCGAGAATACATTGACACAATTGGCCGGAGTGCAATAACTGCTAAATTATTTAATGCTAGAAGTTCTGTTGCAACACAAAAAAGGTAATATTTATCGTGAAAAATGTAGGCAGCAAACTGGAATTAAGATAGATAGAAATATTTTTTCTAAAATCAAGGAGGTTCTCCATGCTTTGTTCTGCAAACAGTTTTCTAAAAAATCGCTGCATAGTATTTGTCCCACATGTTTTTTTCACAATTGCAACCACATTTTCAAAAACTGACGCTGACTACAAAGATAAGTTTTTCTAGCTTTTTAAAAGCACCTATCGACGTTCAATTGTCTTCTTGTGTAGCTTTTGTGATTAGTAGTGTAAGATTTTCTGGTACGTTTGACCACTAGCCTGCGCTGTTCCGTGGGAACGCACAAGTAAACCTGATTCTCATTGGTAGAAGAGTAGGAAGTGTGGCTCCTTACTGTTACGTAATAAACAGTGTGACGAATCTCGTAGCTGTAACAGATAACGTGGTCGGCCTCGTGAGGAAAGTGCAGTTGTTTTAGCTGTGGTTTTAACGTTTTGTTGTGTACATCGCCTGACAGAAGTCACAGCGTTTCGAAACTTCGCGTTAGTGTGCTCGACTGTGTTCTCAGTAACGAATAGAGTTTCATTCGGTGCAAGGACATTTGTG
>JGI24159J19872_10013021_pt1 | contig 10829 bp, 7 predicted proteins | sample Ectturendosymbi4_FD_19872 | JGI IMG/M metagenome (IMG submission 19872)
GTTGATGGATGCAGCGGATAAACGTAAACGCTAGAAGAGCCTCTGGGCGATTGCGAAAAAAATTGGATTTTATGTCATTAAACGCTATGAAGTGCGTCTGCGGCAGCGGCAGCATTTTTGTACACTATTTGCACTAAACTCGTTAGGTTCTTCTGTTGACGGACTTTTCCATTGCAGCTGGATTAAAATGTACTGCACCCCACTAATGTATTCAGGGCGGGCCCTAGCAGATGCGGGGCCCAATGCAAGACCTAGGCGCGGGGNCCCTCTGAGCAGTGATTTTATGAAGTTATCGTGTTCAGTCAACCGTGTTACGATCGTGGAAGAGCGCAGATATGCAGTACAGCACTAACACGAGAATTGAGCAGGTTTGCTAACGTTTGAGAGGAAATTTGCTGATTCTCACGAGAGAGAAATAATTTTGGTAGTTTTAGTTTGTTGAATGAAAGTCAAATGTTCAACTCGGGATGCTGCTAGTGAATTTTACGTTTATCATGTTGTTATTGCTGCAAAAGCGAGGCTTTCAAGTTGATTAATACAGAACCTATATTCATATTAAGTCTAAAGACAATAATGTGCCAAAAAGGGTGAAAAAGTTCTAAATCACTGATTTACCTTATCCTGCAATTTGGTTTACGAAAAGCTGTGAGCCAATCAACGTTTGTGTGACTACCAGTCTAGTTGATGCATCATTTCAGGCACATGTTTCTTAAGAGAGTTTACCTTTTTTCATATTAAAACACGGAATTGCGGGTACAAATGTTAAAAGATGCAAAACAAAGTAAATAACAGTAGTAACATGCGCATGGTACTCACGTTATCGTGATCAATGGTTGGATGATGATGGAAAGAAGCGCTAAAAAACAAGTATATTATGTATGTTGTACCTATCGAATTCGGCAGATGCAGTAAGAGTAATTTTGACAACCATACGTTTGCAAGAAATATTCCAAGGATTTTTGATCTTTCTATTTCATAATTCATCTTAATCTATAGCATATACACAGTGGAGGGAAGAGTAACAGCTTCAAAGTTCATGAAAATTTTTTACTCGATACGTTAAGTTCTTTCTCATGTAATCCACGACGTTTGACATGCGTTATATTTTAATAGGGTTTTCCGATACTTGTTTTCATCTCAAAACACAAATCTGGGAATACAGATTTTAAAAGTGTAAAGACAATTAGAATCAGCTCTGCCATCCACTTACCACATGAATGTCTCGCCCAGCGATGTTTGCGTTTTCTGCCTGCAAAAAAACACGCATATTGCTTAAATACCGATGTTCCGCAAGTTTGAGAACATTATCTTGTAAAATAGGCAAGTCAGACTGATCATTATTGATAAGGTAAAACATTTGAGGAAAGGTCAAGAAAAAAAACAAAATGCAAAAGCATGCATATTGCTAAAATGCAAAACAAAACAAATATCAGCACTACCATGTAATTATGAGTGGTATTCACTGCTACGGCAAGAAAGCTCATTAGGGTTGGTGGCGCGTACTGGTGCGATGGAACGGTCAGAGCGTTGTCAAATTCGCACGTGAAGCCAATAATACGCTACTTATTGTTCGAAGCGGCTGAGTTATCGCTGGATTGGGTCTGGTCATGCTGCGGAAAATCAGAGCGAGAGTCTTTCAGCAGGAAGTAAAAAAATCGTTCTTAACCGCTCCGTCGCTACCTCGGCTCTTACAAGTCATTATTATTTGCTTGGACAATTTTGCTTTAATTTTCGTGGAGAGCTTGTTGCTGAGTGTGTTCCTTCGTAGATGATAGTTTGTAACGACAGCACTGGTGCGCTGAATATCCAAAGGAACGTTGTGAAACTCGTTAAAGTGCGCTGAATCGAAAAAATGTACCTTAGCGAGACTAGTGTATTTTGCGTGCGTCGTCGGCCAGTGTTTTTCAACGTAATTTGACTTAGTTTGTTTTTCTCTTTTCAAGTGATTAAAAGGACCGTGTTAACGATTTGCCTGCAAAATTTCAGTGTGACTTATCGACCCAACTTTCACGTTGAAACCCTGAAAAACAAATATATTTGATAGATTGCTTATTAAACAATCTTCTGCAAGTTTGATAATATTATCTTCATAATAAAGCAAGTCAGACTAATCACAAATGATGACATAAAATATTTGAGAGAGGGTCAAGATACAAACCAAACAAGAGCATGTTTCCTACAAGAACAGAGAAAATTACTTTAAATGATACTTATCGCACAGAATAGACAAAAAGAAAGCACCTGAATTCGTCATACTCAAAGTTGTTTGTGCTCTCGCAGAAAGTTTAGCATATTTTCAACTTTTAAAATTTTATTGTTGTACTGCAAATTTGAGACAATAGAAGAGGCTCGTCGTCAGGATTTAGCAGCAGGGGTAGCCAAAAACCAGGAGGGGCCAAAAACCAGAAGGGGGGGCCACATTTTTAAAATATTGTATTGGATGTATGCAACAACCAGGGGGCCAAACGTGAAATGGGGGGCACATATTTCAAATGGGGGGGGCGGGCACCACTGACCCCCCCGCTGGCGACGGCCCTGCAATAGAAGAGAATGAATTTTGGTGGTTTCAATTTATTAAATGAAAGTTAAATGATAAAAACGGTCAATGCTTGTGAATTTTACATTTGCCATGTTGTGATTGCTGCAAAAAATGCGGGTTTCAAGTTGATTAACACATTCTCTGCATTTAAAAATAGTCTTTTTTTGTGGTGTGTATCATTTATTCCAACTACATCAGTGGTTCCTATCTAGGCGTGCTCATACCACCTGGCCTGGGCTGCGAGACACTGCTCCAAGAGGTGTGACGATCATCCGTGGTAGTGATAGGAAACTGATCTATATATTACTCCCCTGCGGCTTTTTTGTTTTCTTTTGCAATGGATTAAAGCAGGTGCGGGGAACCCATTCACTATCACGGGCCGCATGAATTGTATGATATCGCTGGCGGGCCGTAAAATCAATTAATTTCATACAAAAATCCTACCTTCATGTAACTATGAGCAAGAGTAATTTCTCTTGACTTACTATCTAAGCACCTGCTTACCATAGAGCTTCGTTTTGACGCGATTTTGTATTCAAATTTGGGCAATTAAAATTCTTATGCGGGCCATAACAAATTTTCATGCGGGCCGTATTTGGCCCGCGGGCCGCAGGTTCCCAGCCTCTGGATTAAAGACAAAAACGCGACGTTCGTTCAAACCTATGTGTTACGATAGGAATATTTGGCCTAAACCTTAAATTGAAATCTGTTCTTTTTAATATGAGCTTGTATGTTTTTTCTTGAATTAACTAGACACTGCCATTGTTTTTGTGATACGATAATTCCTTTTCTGGACAATTATAGGACAGTCTGAGCGTAATACACATACGAGTGGATTCCAATTTTCATCATTCGTAGTAATTAGTTCTGAGGTTAATCTATCGTAGAGCAAAAGCGTCGTGTGCACTGCCTTTCATCTTGGAGTAAATTCTTGTTGTTTTGAAAGTGTTTTGTTAATGTGGAGACGAAAAGTCTGCTTTAATTGCGAGTGGAGATGATAATAAAAGCTTTTCTGATTTCGCATTTTCATCATAAACCGTTATTATGTCGAAGAAAAGAAAATGGAATGATGACTGTGTTGCAGACCCCTGGGGCTAGGGCCTGAACATATAAATGAAAAAATCTGTTTATTTTAAAGTTCAATTGCTTCCCTGATTTGTCGTCGACTTCATTGTAAAGAGCTTTCTATCTGCACAAAATTGAAATTGTGATCTTGTCCACAAAGAAAGGTTTCTTGCAACGTGCTTTGTTGTTCTTATTATGAGTCACAAAACTGTAGTTTTGTTGCAACAAATCAGCCAATTAACATCACAATGCAAACAGCGCAAGGCTTAGTCGCCAGGCACCAGTTAGAACTTTCTGCTTTGATCACTTCACAGTTGAAAAATCAAAGCAAGGCGATTCGAAGATGGCTAACTGCCGAGAGTTCCTTATTCTTATTCAACGTTCTTAGAAGAGCGGATACGTTACACAGGAAGGGTTTGTTAGGCTGTGCGAACCTGCAATGCACGTACGCCCGCCGGAAATTTGTACTTTCACAGATCATTCATCAAATGCAAAATATTGATGTCAGTATGCATTCGCTGCTGTTTACACCAATTCTGGTCATCGGAAACATCTCTTTGTTAATGCTGCGCGGAATGTTTTGCATACTCGCCTTACTTTTAGAAATAAAATTGTAATAAAGTCCAATAAGATATTACAAATTGTGACCCTGGGTCACAATCCCTGCGTTCGTTTTGATTTGAATTGCCTCGGAAAAACGGAGATTTGCAAAAGCCTCAGTGCATGCTCTGTGAAACTGTTTCCTCCAACGCAAATTTGAAGCAATCTACGCTGCAAGAACACTTCAACAAGCGACATGTCGGGACCAATTTTAAGGGCCATGACTAAAAATTTTTGCGAGCTCAAAGAGTTTTGACCTGCTTTGATTCTCGAGCAAACCTTATGAAACTAGGTGTAAGAATGAATGATAACACATTCTCAAAATATGTAAGCATATTTTATCTCCATTTAACCACAGCACTTTAACAGATGTGTAAAAACAGGTATCTACCCTGAATGCTTAAAATGTGCAGAAGTAACCCCTATTCATAAAGGAGGCCAAAATATCACTGCACAAATTCCTGTACAAATTCCTGGCCAATATCACTATTGTCCCCAATCAACAAAATCTTTGAAAACCTTTTATATATCCTCTTATTCTCTTATGCAATCCCCTAGCCACGGGGGCTTTGGTGGGCTTATCTCCTGAAAAAAGCTTTAAAACCCGCAAATTGAAATGTGAAACACTATAAATCAGTGGTTTTGTCACTTTTTAGAATATCAAACTCCTGCACGAACATGAAACATCCCTATAGAAGACTTTCTGCTCTTATGTTGAACAAATTTATATATTATCTGACTCCCAGTATGGATTTCGTAGGGGATTGTCTACATCAGTGGTTTTCAACCTTTTTAATGAAGCGATCCATTTTGCAAACCAGTTTAACCTAACGACCCCCTTCCGAAAATTTCCAGTCAGGCATATGAAATGCAGTTTTGTTTCCAGTCACAATAGAAAATCAAGCAAAGATTCATTTATTAAATTCATGCACATGGCAACAGCAGTGATAGCGACCCGTGCGGTATGCAAACCACTCCACAACACAACGCATTGAAAATTAGAATAACTTCCAAGCTAGCTACCGCAATCAGTTATCTAACTTACAACAACAGCACATTCTTACGTCACAAATATATTTGTGCGTTGCCAAACGCAACAGTACTGTAATGGTCATTCGAGTAATTACAATCAAAACTTTGTAATAGTCATAATCACACGCAAAACAATTCTGAATTAAAAAGCAGGCCATTATTTTTGCCAGGTGATCCTACTATTTTCACTACGACAAAAATTGGTTCCATATACGAAACACAAAGCATAGAAACAGTAGGCATTAATATTTTTATTAAACGCTCTCGCAGCCCCAACAAAAAATGCAAACAACCCTGACGGGGGACGCGACCCCAGGTTGAAAACCACAGGTCTGCATCAATGGCTATCTGTTATATCCATGAAAATCTATTGAAAAATCGTGAAGAAATATATATTACTTGTGCTATATTTTGTGAAGCGTCTGATACAATTGACCACAGAATGCTCTTGCACAAACAAGAAAGAATCAATCGTGAAATGAAAATCTCATTTTTATGGAATAAAATCATCGCCGTTTGCATTAAAAAAAACTGAAGAATAGTTTTCGTTCAATTAAGCAACAATGATCTCGAGTAGACTACTGTAATTCTGAATACTGTAAGAGGTTGGCCGCGAAGATTCTTATAAAGGTAGAGATTTGTTTCAAACGTTTGACTTAAATTCAATTTTTGAGATCTCCATAGATCTTAATGTTGCCCACACCAAAAATGGTTGACGTGTAGTTGTTTTATTTTTTGCCAATGCTACCAACAGACTGGTTTCTGGTCTTACGCTTTTCAATTCATTTTCAGTTGGAATTTCGATGAAAGCGCTTGTTTGCAAAACGTGCAACATTGCTTGTTTGAACTCGGTGGGTTCGGTGTTTTGTCTATAAAAATTTTGCTGGACTTTCGTGCATCACTCACATTTAAATTCAATGTAGTTTCTTGTCAATTTGTTTTATTCTATGGTCAAACTAGTGTTTCCAATTCGTGGCAAAATTCTGAAATCCGGGTTTCGGGTAACTGAGAAAAAAACGGAAGAACCCGTTTTTTTCGGGTTTCAAATATATGTGATTTTGCGCGATAAAAACTCTATATCATTTTGAAACTACTACTGTTGGTCACTGCGCAGTTTATTAGCAAATTTTTGATTAAGCTAAGCACTGTGCTTCAAATGATTTTTATATTACTGACGCATGACAATCAACGCATGCTTTCATCTTTCAGTCTGCTTCTGAATTTTTTTCAAAAATAGTCACGTGGCTGAAAAATCCCTCTCTGGTTTGACTGCCGTGGGCTTGTTTGTAAGTAAGTCATGGTACAGTTTTTCAAGGTTATTTGACCGGTTTGTAGCCACAAGACTCATTTCCTTTTTCACAGTTTGTGATCGGATCTCTTACTGTGCCAGAATAATTTTGTGGTCTTCCCTCTCATGGATTATGTGCTTTGATTTCCAATAGTTGATTAAACTTTCGGTGCTTGAATGTTGAAACATCTTTTGTATAACGGAGCACAAATTGCACTTTGGTGTTGCTAGAGCTTATTCTGTTAGATGCGGCTCTAAACTTCTGATTTCATTTGATTACTAACGTATTTTAAACTGAATATGTATGATTAAAGATCGAGTTAAAGTCGCTTCTAGAAGCCAAATATGTTGTAGAAAGTTATTGCAAACTGAAAAGGAACGAATCGATTCTGCAAAGAATCTCAGTTTGTACTGTATATGAACTAACACATAACAGCTTGTAAATGAATTAACTAGTAACTACGGTAAAGCTTTGAAGAACTACTTCACATGGTAGTTATTAGGTTAGCGAAAAGACCAAAGTTCGCGTAGACACCTATTATGTGGAAAATGACGTCAGAATCGGTGTAAATATGTCATTTGAATGAGGTTACAAACGGACAAAAATGAACGTACGGGGTCCGCGATCAAAACCTGAACTTGACCCCGGATAATAGTTGAAAGTTCAAACGTGCTGATTTGGCCGTTACACGTGCCGCTCTTCAAATATATGCAATGTTTTCAGATAATACTAATATTTGAATGCAACAGCAATTCCAGGTTTTTTAAAATATCCGGGTTTGTTGGTTGAAAAAACACGGGTTTCGGGAAGAAAATCCCGGCTTTCGTGTTCGGGAAAACCGGGTTGGAAACACTGGTTAAACGACAATTTGCGGAGGAATGTTTTCCAAGCTTTTCACATTTAGGCTAGACTTTTTGCTGTTTTTTTATTATGCATTTTTGTTAATACCAAAAACTTTTGAATAAAAGCTTACAATTTGGATAACTTTTGAACAAAAGCTTACAATTTGGTTATCCCAATAAAACATGTAAAAATCCACCTTACAGGATTTCGCACATCAAATTGTCGCGTCACGACAAACCTGACGTAAACATATTTTGTAAATGACAAATGGTGATTACCAGAGTATTCCTGTGAAGATTTTAGAAAAATGGTATTAAATTGATTGTTGGCGAATTTTTTTTTATATCAGAAATGAAAAGATTTGTTTTCGTCCTATGGGAAAATATGCCAAGTTTCTGCGATCGCTTGAAACGAGAGGATCCTGACGGCGGATGCTCTGCGGTTGATTCCGCAAATCATGAATGTCATTTAACAGTAAAATATTGTGCATTTTTCGAAACGCATTGACAGCTCCATTTTGCCAATTTCGTGATGCTACGGGCGATTTTCCGATTTTCTAGTTTGCCAGGTGTTCAAAACGACACACCAAAAACCTTGTTTCCATAAACGTGTACCTTTTGACTCGAGACATTTGTTGGTTCAAATGTCTTATTTGCGCAAGCTGTTTTGTCCAAACGTTTTTTGCAAATATAACATCAAACGGTTAATTAAAGTGTGTCTTATATTAAAGTGCCATAAAAAATCTGTGGTAAATAGTTTAAAGTTAAAAAATATCCTGACAAATTAGTCAATTTTTGAACACGTTTGAAAAATGTTTTTCATGGACGTTTTATACAGAACGGCGGGTAAACCAGTTTGAATCATTTGCGTTTATAAAAACTGAAAAGAATTCACTTAAATGAAAGTGCTTTTACTTCTACTTGCAACAATGAATGTATAGTCGCATAAAACTTAGTGTTGTATCACAATAATAACGTAACAATCTTTGCGGTAAATGTTTTCGGCAACCTTCTTATTTTACGCATTTCGACGAATTTAGTTGAACACGTATTCACAAGTTTCAATATAGATTTAACGGAAAACGTCAATCATGTAACTCAACATCATACTGTAGAAGGGATGATATTTTAACCTTTGCCAAATGAACATGCGCACCCAATTAAGAGAGGTGAGATGAAAAAAATGTGCTGCGTAAGCAATCTGGAGCACACATTTTGCAGTCTTTCGCTGCAAATCCACACCTACTTGTTTGATTTCTTGGCTTTCTTGGAAAATTATCTTAAACGATTCAGTCTATCTTTTTAACTGTGCTGTGACTATACACAATATGCGTAAATCAGTTTACAACAAAACTTCAAGGAGGCCAAAGTAGAGACCAGTAAGCAATTTTATTATACCAGTTATACTATAGTTTTACCTAGTACCTTATACATTAACCAGCTCAACAGATCAATTACACAGTTATCAACAAAAGCAAAAAGACTTACTTTTTCAAATTGTACGTTTTCTTTCTGAAAAACAGAGAAAAATTGGTAAAAGAAACAACAATAGTTTTCTCCATACTTCAGATGAGACAGCCAGGAACTTACTGAAAGATTGAGTGATCTCAACTCAGCTTCGAACTTATTTCTAATTTGAAAAGAAGTCCGACAGTGCTTCAGAATAATTTTCGTCACTTTTGCGATGCAGGGAATCAACAGTTCTGCTCCTTCATCACGGATTTCATTGTATGAAAGATCAAGCAAGTCCATCTGCACAAGGCAAAAATCACCGAGAGGTTCATTACAATTAGCCTTACCGTAATTATCTTTTATGCAATTACAATTTATAGCGTTGCTGCTTTAACAAAAATCATTGCACATATCTGAACGTACATCACTTAATTTTGCACTTTAAAAGTAATTTCAAAACGGGCGTCGTCATGCTATGGAAAAGGAGTATTTTATGGAATGAAATTCGTGATGAGAACTATATGAAAATGTATGTTGAACAAAAATGGTACTTAGTAAATTGGATTAATAAGTAAGATACATGCAACGTCATAAAGTTATTAATGGGTCCTGGGCAAATTACAATTGAGCACCAAGAGTTTTTGTCGGAAACAATTTTTTTAAACGATTAGCGAGGTTTGGCTATGTCCTGGAAATAAGCATAATCACTATTTTCACTAATTTTGATTCCCCTGCTCAGTGGCGTAGCCAGCACAAAAATTTGGAGGGGGGGCAAAATGTTTGAGTTTAGGCGAATAACACATTTTTGTTTAGAAAAACCTCTCTCAAACCACAAATTGACTGTATTTTCTAAACATTTTTGGGGGGCATGGCCCGTTTGCCCCCCTGGCAACGCCAATGCCCCTGCTTACTGATTGTAGCACGAAAACACTTTCCTCCAGTTGTGTAATCAAGATATTATAATATCTTCGTGTCCAAAGTTCTTCTGTTTCTGATTGAGTGAGCAGGTGGGTAAAGCTGTAACCCTAACCTGGGGATCATCTTTCTCGTCGCATTTTTGGGGGCGTGGTCTTTCTTCCCAACTTGATGCCATTCCTATCATGTCATTTGTAGTCTCCAAGGATAAATTAGAGCGGATCACTTTTTCTTTGAGTCGGTTTGAAGCTTCTTTGTTATTTTCTATCTTTTGGTTGAGACGCCCCAATCGTATTGCTTCTCCAAATATAAGATTGGCTTGGCTTCAGTGTTGTTTTTGAGTGGTGTGAATCCCCGTTAAATGAACTGTCTTCCCTCCGTTTTGAGTTTTACGAAGTCTTTAGTGACAAACCCAATACCACGTTTAGTGGCTATGCAGTGATTTACGTCTAGAAAGTTCACTTCGCCGCTTTGTTCGGCTGTGCAAGCTTGTCGAAACGGTAGTCCCAAGTTACTGCTGGCAAATGCTGAAGATGGTGCTTGTCGAATGGTCCATTTGACAAACTAGATGCAGTTATCGAAATTATATAATCGGTGAATCTGCGTAAAAGTTCTGCCACACTTAGCACACCAGCACTGGGCTGTATGACGTTATTCACAGCAATGTCGGCCAATGAAACAAAATGGTTACTATCGGTTACAATTCCATACTTTACTTTGGATTAATACCACATTTTGCTCGTAAAACTTTCCTGCACAAGTGCTTGTGAAAATCTCGATGATGCTTAGCACGATCTACAATATCCTTTTTGCAGCCAATATTTCATTTGAGAAGAAGTCATTGTTAGCACCATTGCGATGGCGCTTTTTATAATTACACGCTTCGGATGTACACTAAAACACGTTCAATCGAAGCCAAGCAGCGACACTGCTTTAAGACACCTACTTCTGAAATAGGCCTTCTGCGACAAATTCGAGTCATATAAAACGTGGATCCTGTTGTCGTCCAATGCTTGAGCGACTAATTGACGCAGGCTATGTATCTGATAAACGTAATCGCTGGAGCCTCTCAATTCGTTTGGAAAATGTTTGGAT
>JGI24159J19872_10013022_pt1 | contig 10829 bp, 6 predicted proteins | sample Ectturendosymbi4_FD_19872 | JGI IMG/M metagenome (IMG submission 19872)
CCTTGAAGCAAAATTGTGTGGGTTCGCCACTGGGTGCCGCAAAATATAATTCTCTTCTGCAGGGTGCCGCAAGCTTGGACAGGTTGGGAACCACTGGTCTAGAGCAACAAAAAAGGTGTTCCAAATGTTTAATGTTTGCGTTGCAGAAGCAAATTTCAAAGAAGAACTATAATTAAATGAGTATTCGATTATCGTTTCAAATAAGCACACTCATATGTTTTTGTTCGTAATAGAAATTTCCTGGGTTTTTATTCAGACCCGTCGCCCGGATTTCGCAGAAGGGGGACCAAAAACCAAAGGGGGGAAAGATTTTTTAAATACAATATTGGATGTATGCAGCAACCGGGGGGCCAAATATGACATGTGGATCTATGTTTCAAATGGGGGAAGGGCACCACTGGCACCCTCTGGTGATGGCCCTGTTTTATTGTACGAATACGGGTTTATTTTGGTGTGCAATCTGGGTTTATTTGAAATCACTTAATGGGAGCCCTGCATATGACTGTTAACACAAACATCTTGGCAGGTAATGCAGCGAGACAGTGACACTGGTGATAGCGGTAAACCACGTATAGTTATATACTGTGGGCAAAGAAGCATGAGTAAATCTGTAGCAGTGCTTCCACAAGTTTGAAAAATCCATTGTTAGTGTGAGACTGCGATCAACGTACCCGAGTGAATAGCTTAAATCAAACGACTCTTATGCAGGCTTCTTTTCACGCAGTACAAAATACGTAGCTTATTGTTAGAATACGTCTATGCCGACTTCTGCGAACACGTCTTTATCGTTAAGATTTGTTTCTGACTTCTTAGTGAGCACCAAGTGCAAAGTTATATTTGCTGCCGCGAGTTTTCGTTATTCATCTGCTCAGTTTTTTTAAGCCTGCGTGGTGTTCTAACTTTAGTAAGTTGCCCAATAGTCTTGTCAACACACACTGTAATTCTACTTCTCATTGCTTGAAACAATTTTGTGAGTGTCTTTTCAGCCCTCATGTTGTTCTGGCCGTTGATTATTCTTAAACTATGACTTATTTGTGGAAAGTGCTCGAAAAATGGGTACTAGGCACAGGCGCGGACACAGGGGGGGGAAGCAGGGTATGCATCCGATGCAGGGTATGCATCCCCTAGGGTAAGATGCAGGGTATGCATCCCCCCCACCAGACCTGAAGAGGTGTTGACATGACACTTGATTTAATTAGAAATCATCACCAAATGCTTTTGTACTGCACATTACTCGCTAAAGATGCTAAAATTAACTTATGCTAACAATTAGTCAAAAACGCTTCTTTGTTTCATTAGATGAGCTGGCCTTGTTTATGGAACCTGATATAAAATAATCAATGATCACATGGGCGTCCGCAGGGCAGGGGAGGAAAAATGGGCATTTGCCCCCCGCCTGGAAGTTGGGATTAGGAACAAAATATTTCTGGAAAAACCTGAAGTCGGCATCTTATTCCGATTAATTGATTTGATTCTTGCAATGACAGTTTTTTGCCTGTATGAAGATTAACCCTGCACTAGAGTCGGTTCACAGTTGTAGTGTCATGCAGTGATGAGCTTGCAGTTCACTCATGTCCCCTCCTTTGCCTGCAGCGGTTGGTTGCGAAAGTCGCGAGCGGATCTACTGTTGGTCTTTATTGCGTAACAATAACATGGCAACAAATCTTCAAAAGTTCACTTTACGTCACGGTAGCAGGCGTTTTGTAGCATGAGACTGTTGAAGGTACACATGGTGCCAGGTAATGCATCGAGACAGTGACATGCTGATCGCGGTAAGCCACGTACATTTGCACTTTGTGAAAGGAAGAATGAGTGAGTTAGAGCAGTGCTTCCACAAGGTTGAAAAATCCATTAGTGCGAGTGTGACCAATGTGCCGGAGTGTCAAACTACACTTATGCAGGCTTGTTTTCTTTCAGTATAAAATTACGTGGCTTGTTAGAATGCATCTATGCAGGCTTGTGGGAATATGTCTCAATCGTTAAGGTTTAGTTCTGATGAGTGCAAAGCTATATTGGCTGTGGCGAGTTTTCATAATTCATCTGGTAAATTTTGCAAAACCTGCGAGGTGTTTTAATTCTAGTGAGTTGTCCGAGTCGTGTCAACATACAGGTCTACTTAATTGTTCGGTTTGTGTAGCAAGGTTTTATTGATCGCTTTGGACGAGATCCCAGACGTTTTCATCTCTTGTTTCGAAGTGATGCTCACAAGTCTTGCTAGCTGATCCCGCAATCAGGGGGAGAAGCAACCGGGCAATTCCCCCCGACATTTTCAAAAACATGTTCAGTTGAATATATCAGCTGGGTGCGGTCTTGCTTTCTAAGTAAGTGAAATCATAATTTGTGGTTTCGTTAAACCATGGCAATCCAATGCTTTTTTCTTTACAGATCATGGCAATCACTGGCGTACGCAGAAAATTTCCAAGGGGGGGCCCAAGTTTTGTCACAAATCTACTTTAGGGGAAGTGCCGAAGGCACGACCATTCTAGAGGGTCCGGGGGCATGCTCCCGGGAAAATTTTGCAAAATTACACCTAAAAATACGCATTTTTGTGCGTTCTGGAAGCAAGTTTTAGACTATACTGTATTTACATTTTTTTATTTTTAGGGTCTGAAGGGGTGGCCATGGCACAGTGGCCCCCCTCCTTACGCTAGTGATGGCAATGCTTACTTGAAAAAAAATGCCCTGCGTTAAATTTGCCGATTACCTACTGTGTAAATTGTCATAATACTAATATACCTGGCTATTGCTGCCAACTAAGCGTTTTTTGTGATTGTTACCGTAACATGGGGCATATTCTTTGTAGTGTAGAAAGGATAAAGAGTTTTGTGAACGTCCATTTGCATTGCATCGCCAGCAATGTTCCCTTTAAGGGACACAAATACCCAGGACCACCAGAACTGTTGCGAAGTGAAATCTCATTCTCGCGCACATGCAACATTCCAAAGTAGTGGTAAAGCACGCAAACAAGAAGCTATTTGAATGAAACGTGTATTTTGTTTGTATTTTGATAAGATTGTATATTTATTATATAATTAATAAAGTTTGTAATTCATTGAAACTGTACTTGCTCAGCCCTAAAATAATCATGCTCACTAAAACAAATATTTGCTCAGTGTAAAATTATCTTAAGAGGATATACTGATCGTCAGCAGTTTGAAAATGATAAACAAAATGTTGACCTTGCCCCCCCCCCTGGAAAAATTTCTGCGGACGCCCATGAATGATCGTGCTTTCTCGCTTTCGTTTTTTTCGTTACTTTCGTGCTCTCACGCATTACAAATTGTTTGTTTCTTTCCGTTTTCTCAATTTCGGTTTCAATATAAACAGAATCAACCCGCTTTTTGTTATTATTTCATCAAAATTACCTGCAATAATAAATGTTATACACAAATTAGTAATATGGGTGTGTAGACTATTCCAAACGACAATTAAAAACTAAGGTTCCCAATAAAAGCACTGATCGAAACCACATCCAAGTGACTACGCTCACTTGCTGCAATTAACATACAAGTCAAACAGCACTATTGCACTATTCTGGCTACTGTCATCGGTAATTGTGATGTAACAAACGTAACCTACAATGAGAAGAAGTATTATGCCATCACATGAATTGTTTATCTCGAGTCCTTTATGTACCTGCGCCGACGCCAGTGACTGCGTCATATGGTTGTTTGTGTGGCACATTGCTCGTTAGTTCCGTAGCGGTGCAGTGTTAAAGTTTGACCAATTTTATCACTCAAGCTTCTAAACCACGCTTAGACTTCTTTCCTCGGAAATGTACGTGTGTGGACGTGATTGGTTTACGCAATAGGGTCCTGTGAAGCATTGGGTTCACTGCAAATCGATGTCGCATCCCCCCCACCAAATTGTCCTGTGTCCGCTACTGCCGGGAACAAAGTTTCAGAAATTTTATTCGAAACCTTGGAAACCCCATGGAGTGATACGTTTAGCAGAAATTACTTTTCTTAAACATAAGACCAGTAGCTTCTGGTAAAGCAATTACCGTAGACCGGTGCAGTAACTACTGTCACGAGAGTTTGTTTACTTTCTGCAAATTGCTTTTTATTTTACCCAGATACAAGTGCGATGTCTGGAGGTTAACCTTATGCTGTAGAGACTGAACGACTTGCGCGAAAATGCAACGTTTTGTACGAATGTAGCGTGTTTCATAGTGGTAGCAACACCCGTTTTCAGTTTTTTTGTGTGTGTAAAAAGAAAATAGCAGACGCCATTTGTTAGGTAAGCAACTCAGGAAGTTTGCGCTTAAATGATAAATCTGTCTCACCGTTCCTTTTAAACTGCTAAACCGCATTCTCTGATTCAACACACATTGCATTCGTTCTCAAATTTACCGTTCTTTATTTAAAAGAGATTGTTGATCTGTTGATCGCCACGTACTCCAACCTCAGTAAATGTTCAGTGTCAGCTCAAGTACATTTGTTTTTAATGGTTTGTTACTGGTTTAAGGCTCGAAAGAAAATTGTTATTTTGGAGAAGCAAAAACACATTCAACCACAAGGAAAAGGCGTTCGTGGAAAAGCTATTCGAAAAGGTCAAACCCTTTGATTACCAGCATGCACCGTCATCCACTTCTGACGCATGAAGATGCAACATAATCTGGAGAATCCACATGGTTGAATGCATATGTTGTATTTCGTGCCGTTTAAACGCTAGCTTTCAAGCATTCTGTGAAGCTGACGTTGCAAGATTTTGGGAAAAAATTGTGTTTAATCTTTCACTTTTGCATTTGTAGCACAAGTGTCAAGTGTCAACCTAACGCAGAATGATCGTTATTGGCAAAAAAGCTTATTCATACACCTGCACCATTTATTTGCGTTGCCAAATTTCTAGACAATTTTTTTCATGTAAGAGATTAAATTCGTTTTCTGAGAATGTTCCTAAATTGGTTTTGTTTATTTGTTGTAGTGATTTATTGTATTTTGTTGCATGAAAACAGACGTTTAATAACTACAAGTATGTCTTTGTTTGCACGAAAACGTGACTTCTGCACCTTGTTTGCTTTGGCTATGGCTCGTTTTGTGAAATAAAAGAGCAAACTTTGCCTGATTCAGAGCCCAATACTACGAACTAAAGCAATAACAGGTCATTAATGTGAGGGATGCAAAAAACGAAGTGAGCACCATCAGGGCATAGGCGTAAGCAGGGGGAGAAAAGGGGCCATGGCCCCCCAAATTTTTAGAAAATATAGTCATTTTGTGCTTTGAGAGGCATGTTTCTAAAAATAGTGCTATTCGCCTAAAATCATACATTTTGACCCCCCAAATTTTGGGGCTGGCTACGCCACTGCATCAGGGATGACCAAAAACGTCGCTACTTAACCACCGAGAGGGGTAACAACTGCAAGTGGAATGCGCTGCTCACCATGACACCAATGGCGATGCCTTCAGAAGAACAAGGTTAACTTTAGACAACGCAAAAACGCGAAGGGGGGGATATTACTGTTGCAACCTCTCCGGTGGCGTTGCGTTGAACGTGGGATTCATCACGAACGGGATGTGCGCGAAGAACAACAATATATACATATGGCGCAAACAAGCAACAATANAGTGATCTCGTCGGGTGATCTCTATTGTTGCTTGCTGCCACAGTGTGAAGCTTTGCGCACTTGCCGCTCGGGCTTTCCGATTGCAACATTNCATGTGTCGGATGAAGGTTTTACCGCTTTNACCACATCTCATAGAAAAATCATGGATTTCTNATTTAGCGTANGTGCGATGTGTTGCGTTTANGGTTTGTTTCGCGTGTTGNTTGCAAATCGCTATCTACAGAGCTTAAGCTCAGTCGTTAGGTTGGTTGAAAATGAGAGTTGTCTGTTTCCAACCAACCTATTTGTTTTGCAGTGGTCCAGCCGAAGCCAAACATTGGCCAATATAAGTTTTCTAAAACTTGAGTTTTTCGCTGATGAAACAAAAGTACAGTAACGTCATAGTCTTACAGTAGAACGCATGTGGAAGAACTTTCATGCAATAATATTGGTTGAAAATTAGTTATCAAACGAGTGCGTGCACGTAGGCAAAAGACCTTTCCCCCATAAGGCCGGCCCTGCATGTAGGCACTGCAGAACTACACCACCCCCTATTTTCACTGCAAATTTCGTTTTTAGGTCAGTTTGTTGTTTTAGTTGGACATTTCAATTTGCGTTGACAAGAATTTGCAATGCGTCCTCCCCTCCCAAAACTTCATGCACAAAACTAAATATTAGACACATATCTGGTTTTGTATGGGAAGCACTGCAAATGACGCAGTCTGGAGCTGTGAGCTTTGCACAGAGATGAACATGGATTTGACTTTGGATTTAAATCCTGCGGGTTTGTAGTTTTTTGCTGGATTTGGATTTTATATTTTCTGATTAACCGGATTTGGATTTTATAATTTTGTTTGAATTTTTTCATAACGTTTGGTTCAATTTCCAGATTACTGTATTTACTCTGTGAAAATTGGTTCAGGTTTGGTTCAGTGAAGTTTCTGAAGTCATTCGGTTCGGAGTTGTACAGCGCACATCGTGTTGGTTTAAATGTTCAGCCTTGAGGNTGAGCACTAACAGTGGGAAACGTCTGCTCTCATGTTCCGATCCGACCTATNGTGTCATCAAAGTTACCGATTTGGCGTGACTTTCATTGACCCAGTCCCTTTTCTCCACTCATGATTGCTATGCATAGCACTATCTACTGGGTAGTTGCATGTGGCACATTTCATTAGATCATTATTTATTTATGTAGCCTAGTGCTAATAGTTTCTTATGCTTTCTACCAGTACCTATTAACCTTTCTGCTTTCATCAAAGTGTGTCTTAGTTACAAGAAGCTATGCATTGAATAGGCCCTAATGGGGATTGCTGTTGAATGAATATTTAAATGCCAAAAACGGATACAAGTGATGTGGCCTTGGCTTTGGAAGGGGAAAAGTTTATTCAAGATGAAATGTTGCTGTTCAGGGAAAAAGTCCAGTCTGGAAAGATTTCAGTCTAGTTGTAGACAAACAATCACAGGAGTACCAGGGGCATGTGGTCTGCAGCAGCTGTGAAAATATTTTCAAGCATGTGTATGTGTACAGCGTGTTGCATCTGTACAGAAAAAAACTTGGTTCTGCTATTGGTCATAATAGTTACAATTCTTTTGCAGGATATTCTAGTTTGAGTGATTAAAACTGAATCATATGACTAAGTGAGCTTATCAATGCATTGCTGCTAGAAATGATTACCTTGAAGTCTTTGAGAAGTCAACTATTATGGTGTTCTGCAACAAAGATGCATCATAAGTTAATTTCATTTATAATGCAAGATTTTTTCACGTATCATATTGAGTTAAATTAAATGTAGATTAATATAGTAGTTATAAGATTTTGGATTTAAGCAGAATTTGGATTTTAAAACAATTTATTTTCGGATTTGGATTTTGACATGAAATGTCGGATTGGCTTTGGATTTGAAAAACCTAAATCCGTTCATCCCTGGNTACAGCACCTGTGTCGCTATAGCAAAGTATTGCAAGGGTTGTGGNCTGTCAAACAAGCACTGCCTATACTTGGAACTGCGAGCTAGAGCTATGGTTTCCGCAGCGCCTGTCTAGCAAGAAGCGACGCCGGAACGGGGTTGCATTATGGCCCTCCTGACCTTTGAAAGGGGGCCACCGGGGACACAGGTGCCCTTCGCATAACAGTATCATAAGTAATTCCTTGGTTTACAAGATCGACTTGACACAAATTTATTGAAGCTATTCGCGCACGCATAAAATTCAGAATGGTTTTCCATAATTTCTGTTATTAGTTTTGAGGTCAACATTGTTACTAAACATGTAAATGCGAAAAGAATGACGATTACGGGTGTGTTTTACACTTAACTCAAGCAAACAGTTTTGAACTCGTGGAATGTCAAAACCATTGGCGTCCGCAGGGGCTCAAGGCAGGGGCGAATACAGGGGGGCGATCGCCCCCCACCTAAAACCTACAAATTAACTTTATTCACCATGATTGTGTACAATTCGGAAAACAGCATTCGCAATACAAGGCCACTTTGTCATCCATTGCATTGTCACAGCAATGTCATGAAGTGTACTTCATCTCTCTTACACTGGTGAACCCGTAATGAGACTTGACTACCAAATATTGCTGAAATCGCCCCCCTAACTTTATTGGCTGGATCCGCCCTATGTTAAAACGGGCATTTGTCCCTCTCTGGAAATTGGAACTAAGAGCCAAAATTTTCTAGAAAGTTTGACGTCAGGGGCTTAATTCCGATTAATTGATTTATTCTTGCAATGACGGTTTATTTGCCGGTATGACACTAACACTACACAAGAGACAGGTTCACTGTTCTGGTGTCCTCAGTAGTGAGCTTGCAGTCAAGGCTCCCGTTCAGTAATTTCTAAAATATCCAGATGGCACACGAAAAAACCCATTTGCCTACAAAAAAACAGGAATGATACAAAAACAATAGCAAATGTGAACAAAAGTACTCACATCGGTGAAACAAAACGTGTTCAGTCGGTTTCACACCCTCGTACCAATATCAAATACTGTAGGTTGTTTACGATCAGGTATAGTCAGTCATGCAATTGCGCGTACAACAAAAGTAATTGCAAAATGACATATGAATGCAAATACATGCATTCATATGTCATTTTTTTCACATTTGCAAAATGACATATGAATGCAAATACATAACGTAAAATGGTGATTAAAATACTGATTTATTTATAGCTCCTTTTCCAAATGTTCGCCTGCAGAGTGAACATTAGCATTTGGATCACCTTTCCATTGCTCAAGATGTTTTATATAACGTTGGTGACATACTCCATTAATGTGACATCTTTCACTAATACAGGCTTAGGTGTCCACGCCGTTTTGCTGGCATCTTAACGTTGCTTGTTTTGACAGTTTGCTTAGCAGTCACTGTTTTAGCGAGATTAATTTTGTTTTAACTTGATTAACAAGTAAAAATATTCTTTTTTACTGATGCAAAATGTGTGAAAAAAACATAAATCTGGTCATTATATCAAAAAATGTTCCAAACTCCTACTCATCTAAGTTGTCTTAGATGTTACACACGCACACACGTAATGCCAGAAATCAGGAATAGTTTTATTGGACAAGAACACATCTTTGAACAATCGAAATGGCCTCCAGCTGATCTTCAGGCACAGGATGGGGAAAATGTATTTGCTATTGTATTTGTATCTTTTGTGAGATCCTAAGCTGCAACGGAATCTAAAATCTTTAAGCGGGCAACAACTACTTACTCCAGTAAAAATCATTTTTTAATTTGCATGCATAGGCAACCAAGAAATAGCAATCAGTCTCAAGTCTTTAGCTGGCGTACTGAGACAATGACCTTAGTATCATACACTATATCCTTCAGCCAAATGCAAATCTTTCAATTGTTTATGTAACCGTTTGTTGTTTATTCATGTTACTTTTGTTGTACGCGTAATTACATGACTGACTATACCTGATCGTAAACAACCTGCAGTATTTGATATTGGTACTGGCATGAGGGTGTGAAACCGACTGAACACGTTTTATTTCACCGATGTGAGTACTTTTTTCACCTGGTGATCGCATGCGAACACTGTAATGACAGGAAGATATGTTTATTTTGTTATCAGATTTACTATAGTTAATTGCCAAATTTATATCTTAAAAAAAACAGATTTAACAGAAATTTATATCTTCAAAAAAAAACAGATTTAACAGAAAAAAAACAGATCTGGGTGGAAAAAACCAGCAATGGGAGCCCTGCCTGCAGTTCACTCATGTCCACCATTTGCCTGCAGGGCCAGGTTGCCAAACGTGCGAACGGATTGTTTTACTGTTCGCCTTTATTGCCTAGCAATAACGTGGCAACAAATCTTCTAATGTTTACTTCAAGTTACGATATTAGGCGTTTTGCCGCATGTGACTGCTGAACTCAAACATTTTGGCAGGTAATGCAGCGAGACAGTGACTGCTGATAGCGGTAAGCACGGATGCCGGAGAGCGGTGGCATTGCCTTCCTAAGCCTCTTCTTTTATTAGATTTGAGGTCGAAATTGTTGTTGAACAGTAGCAGGCATAGTTGGTAACGATTTTTTTGTTTTTCGTAAGTTTTCATTGCCCTCAACTTTTTTTATTGCCCTCCTGCCCAGCCTCTGTTCCGGCGTCCCTGCTAGCAAGTGTAATGGCCTCTGACGAGCAGCGGAATAACTTTGTTCATCCTAGTGACAGTGTTGGTGACAGGCAGCTGCCAGCGTCTTAATTGTTGGCTCCGAACNTTTGCAATGCATCGGCAAAGCTACAATATGACACATTGCGTTAAACTGGTAATGAGGCTTACTTGTAATGATTANATTATTTTTGATATGTATTTTTATACTAGACAGCGGAAAGTAAAGTGAAAATATGAGTGAAATATGCCTAANTGCGCAAGATTTTTTCTGTTATCAGTAGGCTATATTCCCTGTGTACTAGAGTCCTGCGTGGGGCGGGTTAACCCGCACTGCTTTGCGTGTGGGTTGAATTTNCTGCGGGGCGGGCGCGGGTTGAGAAATTCTTTGTGCGGGTAACTAAGTANTGAGCCAAAGCACGTGAACTTAATCAGCTCAAAGAATCGCAAAACACGTGGATGTACAGTACCAANNTTGTTTGCCAGCATTGCGCTAAGGACAGTAGGCCTGCAGCAATTANTACATTATGATGTAACAACTCATTGTTGCGAAACATTAGCTCTCAGACTCTTGTCATGTGGTGGGCAAGTGAACATTTTCCAATGCTACCGTCGTACTTGGTGAGGAATAATTCAGTCTAGCAGCACTTCTAAATGGATAAAACAACGCTT
>JGI24159J19872_10013025_pt1 | contig 10827 bp, 5 predicted proteins | sample Ectturendosymbi4_FD_19872 | JGI IMG/M metagenome (IMG submission 19872)
CGGTACCCGTGCCCGCCCGGGACCTACTCGCCAAACTCGAACAACTCGAAGGTTGAGGACTGCGCAACTTGTGTTGAGGGATTTTACTGTTCGGGTAGGACAGCGTTTGCCAACATGCTCATTGATAGATCGTCTGCCATTTTATTGCAATTTTTGATAAAACACTGGTTTTGAGCAGACGTTGTTGCTAAAGTTTTATCGTATTGCTCAAGTTACAAATGCACAAATGGTATTATAGCAAAATGATGTGCATACTGAAGTCGACTTTTTACATGCTCGTGTGTCTGCAGGCTGTGAAACGTTTTACCGTTGTAATAGAACATTTGGCAGTAAATAATATTGGTTTAGAAAAATTTTGGTAATGTTGTTTTATCAGTTAGTTGCTTCCATTCTCAGAGCTTTCAAGGCTGTTTTCGAAATTACTCACAAAACCCTCTGTTTATTATTCATAACTGTTTGTAACGAACATCAGTAACTTTCTGTTACCGGTGCATTTCTTGTCGCACGTTGAAACATGCAAATTTTTCCTGCAGTGCATGTTTTTGTTCCTCGAAATCTTTTTTCCACACATTTGAACAGCTGCTTTGTTTTTGAAACATTATGAGTAAGTTCACTTGACCTCCACTGACACTTAGGTATTGGGGTATAACCTTAAATTGTCGGCTTCTGACTGGCACGTTGTATTTTGAGAATTACTGCCGCGTATCACCCAACACTCCCACCAGAGACTGTGGCAAGATGGAGAGGCGGTTCCGGCTGTTCTCATAAAGTTTTTTTTTCATCACAACGGTTTTTCCGGTGAAGCGAACCCCCCAGAGTGGGAAAGATTTTATTTTATTATAATCTGCTCCAGGCGGCGAAAGTGACGTCACCCAGGCATGTCCTCCTGGTTACTATTGTCCCGCTGGGACCGAATCCAAGGAACAGTATCCGTGCAAGAACGGAACCTACAATCCCGATTACCAGAAGACTAATCCAAACGACTGTTTGAATTGCACGCAGGGTAAGTCGTTGTTGCGTCGCAACCAGTTGGTGCTGAGGAAAAATGCTCTTAGAAGTTTCTGATTGGCTTTTTTTTTTAAAAATCCCGACTGTGATTGGCTGTGCTGGTTTTGTCACTTTAGCAAAACATAAAATGTCCTGGTCCTCGTCGATCGGTGAGAATGACGAACGTTCACCGTTTGCGTGCTTTGAAACGACCGCGTCCCAACAACCCGCCACTTCCCTGCTTGCGTCATTTGCTGACAACGATCGTGCTTGCCGGCAATTGCACCATCGACCTTAGCACCACGCAGACTACGTCACGTTATTGGTATAAAAAAAACAGCAAGAGCGCACAACTAAGCAAGAAAGTCAAGTGCGATTGCTTGTTGCAAACAAAAAGGACACTTCCACTAAGTCTACATCAGGTCGAACAGTGCAGGCGTTTTAATAAAGCCACAGCACCTCTGTCACCATAGCTTTATGAACCAAGTACACTTGCAGAGGTTCGTAATGTACCCGGTTGCTTGCTTTTGTTGAATAAAACAACTCGGGTGGTCTTGGATTCTCCTCTAAGATACGGCAAAAGTTAATCTGAGTACGACGTTCATTGCGCGATAGGAACAATGTCTACCAACGAAAAGTAGAATTACCACGAGGTCTTTGGTATAATGCGAAACCGAAGGTTGCAATGGGGAACCTTTACCACGATATTATTGCGAAATACAGCAATAATGGTTAGCTTTGAACCCAGATGTTTGTGACGCTAAACCGGAAAGAAGACGCTGACCTGGGCTTTGCCGTAAACAGCGACAATGGTTTTAATTTGCATGTTCATTTACTTTTTACGGCGTTTTTTGACAAAATGTCACACACATAGCAGACATCGAGCATTCCAGCGAATTTTTGTGTTCATTATGTTGTGGTGCGTTTGCAAAAACTCTTTGGGTAATTGTTATTATTGATAATTTGAAAGATAATTTCCTTTTCTTGGTTTTCTGTGATGAAGCACAGATACAGGTGCATGAAAAACGTTTGTTTTGGAGCGCTTTAAGTTCATCGCTAAAGCTCTTTATTCATTACCGTGGCTGTTTGGTTTTCAACTGAGCTCGTCACTCAAATCTGGTGGTAATAGGTTTTGAATTAGAGTGTAACCAAGGTTGCGCTCACGTTAGTTTGCGTCAAACCAGAGACGATATGATCCCTTTCTTTGTTGTTCCTATTTGTTTTTGGCGATCAGATCAGGTTGCAGTTGAGCTAGATGAACGGTAGAATTGTTCCGAAAGGTTGTCCCTGGTAAGCTTGATAATTGCTTGCGCTTAAGCGCAAACTTCATATTCTCTGTTTACAGGCAATTTTTGCGAAGTCGCCACTGTCCAACCAGTGCCTTGTCCCGATGGCACCTACATGCCCTACGGCTGGGACGGGACTGACGTGGTCGGCACCCCCGCCGGGCGCGAGAGCGATTGCTTGGTGTGTGATGCAGGGTTCATTTGCAAGAACGGAGCCATCGCCACAGTTGGTTGTCCTCCGGGCCAATACACCAAGGCAGGAAGCTCGGAGTGCGCCAGATGCTTGCCTGGGTAAGAGTTGGATCCATTTGATGGAGTTCTGCCTCTTCGCTTGATGTACTCGAAAATTCGTCGGCTGCTTTTGTTGTCCACGGTTAAGTGACTGAAACGAAGTGGATTTGCGCCAGTTGAGGTCGTGGTTTAATTAAATCAATTTCTTCGAACATTTTTTCGCGGCTCTATTGGTAGCCAGCAAGTCGCAGTGGTTTAAATGCTAGGACTGAGCAATCTACTTGAAAAACGTCTCGGTTGTTGTTGTTAACTAAGATAAGGCTTTCTATTTTTAAACGGTTTAATCCCAGAGCCAGGTTGCACGCTAGCGCAGAAACGTTAAAGTGGTCGCCTTCTGCTCAGCCAAGCATGACCAAGAAGCACCGTTGTCCTTGCTGGCCCTCACCACTGTAGCTGCGGACCTCGATCTGCGCCAGAGGTGGTCGGAGTCACTTTTTTAACTCATTCTCCGGTTTTGTTAAAAATTTACACTGCCACTCCTGTTTACACTCCGAAAAGTTGAAACCAGTAAATCGAATCATATGTTGTTCTCACCTGAAACAAGTTGAGCTTAACTGATTCACCGGAGTAGTGTACTTTAGGTACATTCGCAATGAACCAACTACTGCTATCATTTCACTTATTATCAGGGCAACCAATTTTTTGACCTAAAAACTTATATTTGTCTTTATAATTTACAATTTTTGGCTTCATTTTGATCTATAAATTTCCTGCGTTGGCAATTGCAAAATAATTCAACTTTCGGTGTTGTGGTTAACTCAGAAGCATATTCATGTGCTATGTTTCAAAATTTAAAAAAAGTTGTTTGTTTTAACTTTGGAGATGATATATTGATAAGTACATTAATAACTACAGTAGAGTCAAACCTGAGATCATCATAAAGTTGAAACACTATATGCATAATGGATTGAGCGTTTATCAAACCTAGCACTGTGAAACCACGTTTCTTGCCTTACCACGCATAGCCTCCCTAATATTCAATCGTCCAGTAGCAGGCAAAACAACATTATTGCACCAGAATTCGCAACAAACCCACTATTATTACAGAATTGCAACTAAACTTGTAAAAGCATATCAATGTCTATTGTTGTAGTTTCAGTAAAATATCGATGAAGAGAAAAAACTCTGCTGCAAGATAGATTTGACCCAACGATAAATTTTGACATAATGATAAACACTGCCTGCTTTTTTGACCTAATAACTTGGGAGTCTCTCACGGTACGAGCGTAAAATCTGGTTTGTGGACGTTTCATAAATTTTGAAAAAGGCGGAAAAAAATTGACTTTATTGACTTTTGCTTGCCCTACTTATTATCCTGCACAATAAGGACCCATAGGCTACATTGAAAACACTGTTCACACCAGTAAATTACCTCTCTAATGTTGTGAATTTGCAAGATAATAATGGCAAGGTTAGGAACACTCTGATGTAAACTACGTTTCTTGTGGTTTGCTGAAACTGCACTGCTGTTGATGCATTTTAAAAATACTTACACTTTTGCCTTGTGCATTTCACTGAGAATAACGGATTGCGAATACCGCTTTAACTTCCAGCAAACAATGTAACAACCAAATTACAAAAAATACTCATGTGATACAGTAGTTGAGCATTGACACTGCTCCAGCCAGAAGAGCCCGCCAGTCTGCCACCCCCCCAGGCCTCCCTCTCCTCAGCAGCCTGCACTGAACCGTTCACAATCCAATTTAACCAAGAGAAAGGATCCATGACACCAATCTAACAGTTAGCCTGTCAGAGTAATTTTTAATTGAATAAAAGCTATTACTCGAATCCTGTAAAAACTGAAAATTTCATTACTGATCCAGTTCCGGGTCCGGTTTTCATTCACAATTCCGGCAAAAATCGTAAGCTCCGACCGGTGTCCACTCCGGCTCCGTGATCGCCTCGGGTCTGCGCGCAGTACGCTGCGTCCACTCTTCGCAAAACTCACGTGCATCCCCCACTAACGTGCTCACTGCCTTTGCAGATACTATTGCGACAGCGAGGCGACATCTTACAATGACATGATCACCACGAAACAGTGCACTGCGGGGCAGTACTGTCGAGAGGGCTTGACCAGCCTTAATGACAGTGTTGATTGCCGAGCAGGCTACTACTGCCCGAAAGCGACTCCCGAGGAACTTCCATGTCCCACTGGAACCGTCAACTACATCACAGCACAAGAAGCCATTACTGATTGTAAACCTTGTAAAGCTGGGTAAGGTTGAAGGTTTTTCGTTTGTTCCTCTTTTGTAATCCAAGAAGAATAAGCGTTATCGATGAATTCTGCTGTGCAACATTTAAACACATTTTTTGTTGGAATTGCTACAGCGCCGGATTTTTTGCCTTATGGCTGCGAAAAAAAGCCTCAACACATATTCTTGGACGCATGGTGGCAGATTTGTGCTGTGTCTTGTTTTTATACCATCTTTATTATCATCATCTTTAGTTGTGCGGTTTTGTTTTTTGTTTGTGCGAACTTGTAGTTTTGTTTTCAAAACTTGCATTTCGACTGGCTTATTCGCATTGTGACGATGTTTAAGGCAACTTCCAAATCAAGTAAACACCACTGCGTGTCGCTGCAGTCCGGAAAGTCAATGACGTTTCGTGAGCACGTCACGCTGACCTTGTTCCTTGTTTCAGATACTTCTGCCTGGAAGCGTCTTGGACTGAATCAGGTTTGTGCGATCCTGGCTATTACTGTCCAACCAACATCACCAACCCGTACATTCCCAGCCCACTTGTATTGATCGGTTCGTATGGGCCGAAGCAGGTGGGCGTGTTGTTTTGATTTTCACGAACGCAGACGAACCTTTTCTAGCAAGAGTTGTTTTTCGAAAAAAGTATATTTTAAACTCTATTGTAAAACCAGAATACTCTGCTGGGCTGGTCTTGTGTGCACCAAGCGGAAAGTGTTAGAAGCTTTTACCGCATTTTGTTGAGTATCATACCGTTACGTTTTGGATTCTCATTCGTGTCCGGATAAATTGGGTCGTTTTTTAATTATCGCCGTTGTTCAACAGCAGTGAAAAACGCTTCGTTTTATGTGAATTCTGTTCGAAAACTTTAAATGGACTTCTCACGTAACCGGAGTTCTCGCGTGACCACGTAACCGGGCACGAAGCATCGTATTTTGAAATGTAATCAGGAATAAACGTTAGTTTTTTTCTGTTTTTGATAAACTTGCGGTCGCACACGGACTTGCTTCGATGGTTAATCTCAAGCAGTCCACCGTACTTAGCAAGTTTTCTTCGTTTTTTAAAAACGGAGTGTTTTGTAACATCGGACTCCGCTTTCGAGCATCTGCTGAAAGCCGGTAGGAAAAAAACAAACTTTTCTGACCATGAGAACTTGTTTTTGTTTTTACCAAGGAATGTTTGAAGAGCAGCTCTTTGTTTTGAGTGAGATTTAGATAGTTTCTTGTACCGCTTCAGCATTTTTAAACATGCAGTGTTGTTCAACAGAGGGTCGTTTAGTGACTGCCTCTTTTTCTCGACATTCAGTTGATTGGGATAGCATGATTTTTATTTGTTCAAGCTTCTGAGTTTTCGTGCGACAGTAGTTTGCCACTCATGGACAAAAAAGCTTTTTCAGCCTTTTTCGTTAACGCTGTCCAACCATTCGAATGTACTTAGTGTCTTTTCGCACGCAGATACCTTGTCCGGGTGGTACTTACCGGAACTCATCTAACGGCGAAACCTTAAACGACTGCGCCATTTGTCCCCCTGGATCATACTGCCCTAAAGGGTCCACGAGTCCAACAGAATGTCCCCTTGGCCATTACTGTTATGAAAATTCAGCTATTTCCGAACCGTGTCCGAAGGGGACTTTCGGCAGCAAAGGAGGTGAGCAATTTCTCTATTCGCTTCCTGGTTGACCGCGTGTTGAACACGGAAGATGCTAAACACGTCTCGGTTATCCTGTTTCTGTAGGGGTAGATCACACGCGTTCGAAACCTTGCTTGTTGCTAGACTCCACGTGAAGTGTGCATGAAATGTACACTGAAAAAAGGCAATAGAAAAGAAGAAGCAGCTGTATTTGCACGTTTGTTGTTGTAATTGATTTTTTCCTTCCGTGGCTTGATGAGATACAACAATTTTTTTAGCTTATATCACAAGTTTTATTGTTTTTTTACGTGATAAAGTTTTTTTGGTGCAATGGAAAATAAATGAGACAAGTCAGTCACACTACTGAAACGCTGCTTTCGAAACTAAACTGCGACCTTCTCGGCCGTGTGCCTTTTCCGAGAGGTAGAATAGTTGGGTTATTTCATTGTATGAACCTTACACATCACTGGCGTTAAGCAGCAGGTTTCAGAACTGCTTTTAAGTCCTCAAGCAAGCTTGACAAACACTTTTATGTCGTCACGAAGGTCCAACAAACACCTGTTATGTCGCCATGAAGACTTAACAAACATCTTTTATGTCGTCATCCAGGCTTAACAAACATCACAGAATGCAAGGATTGCACTGAAGGATATTACTGCCCGAAGCAAGGAATGATCGCAGCCACCCAGAAATGTGATCCTGGGTACATTTGCTTCGGGAAGGCAGTCGTTTCCAACCCAAATGACAACGTTACTGGAATCAGGTGTCCAAGGGGAGGCTACTGCCCTGAAGGTATGGCTTGGCTGCAGTGCCGGATTAAGGCAGCGCGGGGCCCTAAGTTAAAAATACATTTGAACAAGCGTTAAATAATCAATTCTGTGGGCATTCATGTGACTATCATAAGGGCATATTGAATTTCGTATGTACGAAAACCTGGTCATAAAAGCAAACTGGTGGACATTGTGGGCTACATATATTTTTTTACCGGAAACGTATATGCATATCTTTTCACCAAGAAGGAATGCATTAGGCTACTGTACAGCTCACAAGTACAGTGCCGAGACAGTAATTACTACTTTGAGACTCACCAACAAATTGATCATTACTACAGTGTAGTCTAAGCATAAACGTCGAAGTCTGTTGTTAAATGCACCAAACCTGCTGCTTAAGTTTGCATTTTCTAGATTTTGCCATAGCGAATTTGTTTACGATGCTGGTAGTGTCTATTTCACATAGAACTCCATGCTCTACAATGATGCTCTTTTGATGTTCATTCTACTATGTTAAGTATAGAAAATTACTGTTTTCAACTGCAGTTGGTCACCATGAGAGGTAAATAAATGTGCAAATCATTACCCACATTTGTAAAAGATGACTCCAAGTACACTACCCAAAATCTAATCCATGGATGCAAATCCAGTGCTGTCAATAAGATATTTTGAAAAACCCATATAAGACTCGCCAAAGGAAAACAGATTTGAACAAAATCCCAGGTAGACACAACAGTAGGTGAACCTTTCTACTATCTACCATATCTCGGCATCTATAAGTCATAAAACGTGCTAGTGAATATATACTGCAACTTTGCTAATGAACTTTTGTGTCTGTCGGAATTATTATATCGCAGTAACAGGGACTTGTTTGAATTTCTGGCGGTGATCTGTCAGAATTTACAATAATTAAGTCTTCATTCCCAATGTCCCTCTGTAGCTAGCTTTTGAGATCTGGATTTTTCAACCACTCTACCTCAAAATTGCTGTGTGTCTTTTTCTTTGGGCTTGCTTCATCAGTATCTTTGTCATTTGAACCCATTGCACCTAGNTAATATTTACAGCTTATACGGTGTCAGTTGCTTGTTCATCAGTTATACTAAAGACTAAAGCACATTGGTAAAAAGAAGATAAAGAAAGATGCGACTAGAAATAAGAAGTAGCATGCCCTGTCTTAAATCACTGCTACCCAGTTAAATTCTAAAAACCCCAGATCTTCAGAAAAGGGCATACGAGAGGAGGGTAGGCTACAAAAGGTACATTTTACCCGGGCCCGGGAGGATGAAAGTGTGCGCGCTAAGTTTTCCTGTAGGACTAATCAAGCCCAAAATTACTAGTGTAGACCAGTTGCCAGTACAACAATTAATATATTTCTCAATCTTAGGGTTGTAGCTGTTTTATCTATATTCTGATCACTATATAAACATACTATGCAAGTTTCGACAAGGGACCCAGAAGCTAGAGGCCCAGTATCGGTCTTTGTACCTCTGGAAAAATTTCTCTCAGAGGCCCTGCTTCAGAAGTAAAACCAGATCTGGGAAAAGGCATTGAAAACCCATATCTGGGGGAAAACCCCAGGTTTGACGCCACTGGCCAAATCATTTGTAAGTACCGAAAAAGTAACGCAACTTATAAAACAGGTCAATGTGATGCAATAACGAATGATCTTTTTTTTAATGCCATTGATAGCAATACATCCAAGCAGTATCTCGTGATTGCGGCAATTTCGCCTCGTTGCTTGAGTGGTCCCATATGTTTGCACATGACTATAAACTACTTTAATTTTCAATTCATAGTAGTCTCATTGTGAAAGCATTCAACTGAAAACTTTCTCGTAATTGCTTATGGCAAACTTGGTAAAAAAAGTGACTTCTTGGACTGAAAAAATTCTGCACATAATTTAGGGTGGATATTAGGGGAGGCGAAAGAGGTGATCGGCTCGGGCCCCCCTTTTGAGAGTTTCGGACTTAGATTTGCATTGTTTTGTTGAAGAGTCTATTAATAACTATGGAGCCGCATTTCATAAGCTCTGAAGCAAGTCATATGTTTATCAAATAAAGCAAAAATGATGTGCCAAGTAACAAAAGGGCCCCTCAACAACTGTAATGTGCAGACAAATAACAATTTAAAAGCAAATGACTTCAAATAATTCACAATGTGAAATGAACTTTCACGCAGAAGCAAATTCCCAGACAAAATAAAAAATTCATCTTGCTTTCAGCGAATAATGTTTCTCAATAGCATGTGTAAAATATAGGTCCCACTATCTGAGAGTTTGCCTCGGGCACCAAAATTCTAATATCCACTCTTGCATATAATAAAGAACAAATTTACACAAAGGAACGCGGGGCCCCCTAAAGCGCTGGGCCCGTAGCAATTGCTACATTCGCTACTATTGTTAATCCGGCTCTGCTTGGCTGAGTTGTGTGATAGAGTAAGGCAAAGCATGGAATCAGGAACTGGATGGCGATTACTTATAAAAAAAACTTGAACTTTGTCGCACGGTTGGCTATCCACTTTTAAGAGCTTGTAAAAAGCGTGGACGACTGAGCGTTTTGTTACCGATGCTGTTATCGGCAAACTACCAATGTTCAGCTATCTTAGCGAAGCGCAGAATGAACACTCAAGAGTGGCTTAAGGCCGCAAAACCAACTGCTGGCACGTCCTCGAAACTAAAAATGAGCGCGAAGCGTTTGCTGGTTTGTCGCATTGACGTATTGAGACCGATGTTGGTGGCACGGTGTCGCAACAGAGAAAAAGCTTCCGTTCGGCCGTGACTCGGGTTTTATGCGTCAAATCGACATTGTCACACCGCGTGACATGCGTTAGATCAGTATGTGGCTTTATTTGTGCGTGCTTCTACCTGAGTAAAGGCCGAGTAACCGATCGAGCACGAACTTAGCGTTTCTTCCCGCAGGTTCATTCGAAGCAAAGTCGTGCCCGCCTGGCACTTTCAGCAACAAGGACGGCCAGACCGACGACAGCGACTGCGAGCCGTGCACGCCCGGGTTCTACTGCCGCGACTCGGCGCAGCCAAAGCCCACGGGACCTTGCAACCCTGGTTACTACTGCGAACGGGGCTCATCCAGTCCTTACGAAAACGTCTGCCAACCTGGTAATTCTTTATCGGCCGTTGAGTCTGTTTCAGTGAAATTACACTGTCTTACGTGGGAACTCTTTTGAACTTTGAGTAAAGCTCGCTGTCAGAGTTCGTTAATCGTGACTTCCGTGTTTGGCGGCTTTTTTAATGTAACTCGTTTGTCGAATCTAGGTTTGCGAAGTAGTTTTTATCGTTCGAAGGTCGCACGTCTCAGGGCAAAAGAGAACCTTGCTTTGACGAATAATTTAAAAAAAACACCTGGGTTTCATAATGTATGGCAGTGGTTCTTAACCTTTCTACCCGCTCGTACCCCCTGAGCTTTCGTTAAATTTTCTCGTACCCCTTGTCTGAAATCAAATAGTAATTGATATTAAGTTGTAGAAAATTAGCATATTTGCCTGATCACATGAGATAAATACAGCTTGGAAGTTTATTAGTGAAGGCAGTGATCTTTTTCTAGCTTTGATCATGTTCATTGCCGTTCCCTGAATGGAGGTGTTAAGTCGTTGAGGTGGCTGAATATATCTGAAAGGTAGCCTATGCCAGAGACATAATGAACTCATTTTCAA
>JGI24159J19872_10013026_pt1 | contig 10827 bp, 4 predicted proteins | sample Ectturendosymbi4_FD_19872 | JGI IMG/M metagenome (IMG submission 19872)
CGACAAAAATTTCCTCATTGGTTGCAACAGAAAACTATTGTAAATGGAATAGAAACATTTTGGCCTCCACACCTTTGCTTTCTGGTATGAGTGTGTTATGGAATGTTTCATCCATAACATGCCGACTAACGAAATGACATTAATTATGGAACAAGAAGAATCTTGGAAGACTATACTGATGACGTACACCAACTTTCGCTAGCTTCATGCAAGGATGGCTTGAATGTGGAAAGAATACAGAAACGACAGGACTTAAAGAACAAGGTACCTTATTGCTGGCAAAAAGATACTACATTTGCAACGTTGACCAGAGAAAAGATTGAAAAAAGTATGCGAGATGCGGATCATTTCAATGCAATACAAGAGCCATGCCAATTGCCTGAAAAAGAAATGCATCACCAGTGCATTATGAGACGCAGTGAAAGACAACGGCCTATGCCATATGCTATTGAAAAAGTTGAATGCTCACAAGACTGATTAGTGCTGAAACTTGTGCGACCTTATTTCATGTTATTATTGTGTTGTGTATGTTTATCGTATGTTGACAAGAAAGTGACAATCTTAAGAATAGGTAAAAATATGGGGGGCAAAAGTGGTAACTAACGAGAGGCTTTTTCTTGCAGAAATTGTCAGAGGGTGCTACCCTTTGAAAATGCACATTCTGAACAAAGACAAAAAGCACGTGACCATTATGCGCCAATAAGAAATCACGGGTCAAAGCAAACGAAGAAAGAAATCACGTGTTGAATTACGTAAGCCATTTTGAAAAGTAGGCAGGAAAAATTACGCAAGGTTTTTGAACATCCGAGACAGCGCGTTGCGATGTTCGAGTGCTAAACGTGACGTTTATCTGGAAGGGCTGGTAACTAAAGAATTGCACNGGTGGGTTGAAAAACAAATTGCACCATAATAAAATAAACGAAAATTCTGGTTGAAAGCCACAGTCAATGTGCTATGGGAAAGCAAAGCAATACGATTCGATAGCACCACTTTACGTCAGAATAAGAATGTGGTCAACCTAAAGCCGTGTTGACCGGATCTAAAAACTGATCGGCGACGTCGCGGCAGGGAGCATGGAAAAGCCGAAAATCAGGCGGTAAAAAGAAAAAGCAAAAGCTGAACAGGGGGCTATTGGCGTACTTCGAAAAGAGGACGATTTGCTTACCAAAAGTTTTTTTTTTGGAAAAACAGAATGGTCACACTATAAAATACGGAGCACGCGACCTGAAAAGAGTTAGTTGATTTCGGATGGAAAACGTAAACGTGATATGCTGCCAGCTTAGGCAAGATAAATTTCTTAAAAGTTGAGCGTATAAAGTTCTGCCAAAAGTCATTATGAACAGTGAAGTAGATTTGGAAATTGGGAATAAATGTAAGCCATTAAATGAGATTGCTACTTTCTTGGGTGAAACTGTAAGTAAAGTTGCATTATCAATTGTGCTGCTATAAATGGTGCGAACATCAATGACAAATAACCGAACGATGTAAAATGCGTACAAGAATTGACTCTCTTTCGTTGTGTTTTAGGTTAATCGCACAGTAAAATGCATATAGTATTGTGTACCGTGGATAATGAGAATACAATTGCTCGCACTTTTAAATACTCAGGGGATTCCGGTGGTTGTCCTTAAGATAATTGCTGTAAGTCTGCTGAGCTAGTGTTATTGTCTACAGAGAACAGAATTAAGACTATCGACGGCACGTTTTTCTGTCAAGATAGCGGGACAGTTAAACAAAAAGAATCCACAAACGGATATTTGGGAATTCAGGGTCATGAGCGGTAGTGACTACTTTCCCAGATCTTGCATGCTCGGTTCTGTCAACGGGCAGACGGAAACCGTTCATCAGGGTGAAAAAACGTTGCGGCCATCCCACCGGCCACCACCCAATCGCTTGTTGTCAAACACCCTAAACCATAGGTTCCCAACCTTTTTTGAAGCTGGTACCCCTTTCATAAAAATGAAATGATGTTCGCATACCCCTCGTTTCAAAAAAAGCGTAGAAATCACAAAAACAGTCCGATTTTGCAGTATCTTCATTTTAAAAATTACTACACGCACGTAATACATATCTACACTGACAACACAACAGAAAACCTTCAGTCGTTACTGCTCATTAGAAGCTGTTTCTCTGAAATTATCGGCTTATACTGTACCTTGGCATACAATTACCCAGAGCTACGCGCAAATATTTCGAGGGACATGGGTGTCGGAAGGATTTTCTCCAGAAGAGGGCCAATAGTCGATTTTTCCATCGGTAGCCAAAAAGGTTTTTCCAGAGGGGCAAAAAAGTGATGAAATTTCATTTCTTTTCTCGAAACTAAGAAAACAACTTTCTTTTGCAAGATTTGCAATGATTTTTTGCGCCATAAACATTTAGACGCCACAATGCGCTCTTCAGCGTGGGCACAGTAGCGTGAAGCAGAAATAGCAATGCATGATGTATTTAGCAATTTAACTTGTTAATTTAGTGACGTCAGCTGGAATGATGACGCTGGATAATGTTTTTTGAGTAATAGCACGTACAACCTTTCATAAATCTCGATTATTACATCCAAGAACATACACACTCTCACCCTCGAAAATCGCATGTCGGACCCCCGAAAATCTTGTTTCTGACCCGGATGGGTCCGGGAACCACCGGTTGGGAACCACTGCCCTAAACGAACACGCTCACTACAGCCCGGCGCAAACCAGCAGAAGCGAAAACACAGAATCGAACATAGCCTTTACCTTGCTCAACCACGCTTGTAGAATCCAAAAGACGAGCAAGACCAACCAGAGGATAATGCAAACTTAAACAAGAATGTTGACATAATGAGTACGATACACTTGCAGATAAAGTTCAAGCAAACGTTGCTGGATAACATCACTCTACTGTACATCCATAAATTGCAGGCATCATCTGTTTATATCAGTGGTGACCAAACTTTTTGACCCCAGGGCCAAATTCGCGACTGCCTGGCCCAGCCCCGTCGCCACAGGGGGATTTGTTGGGCTTAGCCCCCCAAACCAAACTTCAACCCCAAATTGAAATATGTAACACTACAAATCGGTGGTGCTTGGTCAAATTTTAGAATGCCAAGCCCCCCTGCACAAACGTACTGAAGACTTTCTGGCGACGGTTCTGGCCTGGCAACTGAAGGGTGCGATTTATATGACAGGCAGCAGCTAATGCTGTTGCACTGCTGTCAACAGTCCGGAAACGTGGTGCTGGAAAAAATGCGCAAGGTATTTGGCAGGCCGCATTGAACTGGTCGGCTGGCCGGATGCGGCCCGCAGTTAGGCCATCCGTGGTTTATATAGTTGCTAATTAAATGATTGGCGAAAGATGACGGAGAATATACATAGGCGAGAATTTTGGTTTCAATGCCAACTGAAAAAAGCATTAAGTGGTTTCGATTCCAATTACGAACCATGTTTTACAGACTCAGGCTATGGGTTCGTCTTTGTTATCGAACTCCTTGTCTCATAAGCAAAGGTGTAGCTCTCCAAACAGTTGGATGAAAAACTTTTAAGAAAACATGCGTCACTGCAGTTGCAAACGTAATAAGAAAATTTGCTTAAGAAATTTCATGAAAATCTACAACCAAGCACAAGTGGCCATAACCCTGCCCTAAACAAACTTGCTAAGATTTTTCGCTGGTGCTTTATATAAATTTCGACTGTTCGAAAATAAACGGAAGGAACAGACGGAGGAACGTCAGGTGACTGTCCCCTCCGGAACAAAATTCCTGGCTGCGCCATTGAGTCGCAAACGACTTGCTTGTGAAAAAAAGCCTCTTCTCCTTTGCTCTTTTCAAATAGCGAATGTACTGATGAAACAAAATAACACTTTGCAAAGGCTAATATCAAAAATGTGAGTCTAAGTAATAAGATCGTAGCAAGTTTGCTGCATGGCAGAAAGTCTAACCGGAGATAAAGCAGAGCTAACACCGTTGTCTGACAACGAGCATTCGCTGTACCAAGATCATTGTCACATCGGCCATGCATTCACAGTAGGGTGAATGGGAATGCAGCAATCAATGGTAGGGGTGAACGAAACCGTGGAAGGTTAAGCGAACTGATTAAATAATATGGTACATGCCAGATACATGGGCGTCGGAAGGATTTTTTCCAGGGGGAGCCACTAGGGGATTTTTCCTAAAATTTTTCCAGAGGGAGAACAAATGGTGAAATTTGATTTTTCCCGCCTAAAACTAAAAAAACGACCTTTTTTGCTGAAAATTTCAAAATCCTTTTGTAAAATTTCAACGAGCTTTTGCACTCAATTTCTGGTAACTTTGCATGGTTGAACACCAGAAATTTTCCACTTCTGTTTCATCAAACAACAATCTCGCCATAATTGTGCCATAAACATTTAGACGTCACAATGCGCTTACAATCGCATCACTGGCCCTCTGCAGCGAGATAACGGAAGTGTGAAGCAGAAATAGCATTGCATCCATATAGCAATTTAAATTGTTAATTTGTGACATTAGCTGGAATAATCAGGCTGGATAATGTTCTTTTGAGTAATAGCATTTACAACCTTTCATAAATCTCGGCTATTTTGAAAGAAAAGTACATCCAAAGAACGTACAAACTCTCACCCTCGAAAATCGCATTTCGGACCACCGAATATCTTGTCTCGGACACCAAGGGGTCCGGGAAACACCGGTTGGGAACCGCTGAGTTAAACCGTCAAGCTAAGCTATTGCCTTGGCCGTGGACGTCCTACTTTTGCGGAGCGCGTGCTGCCAGCTTCGTTGGAAAACGCAGCAACTTGCGATCGATACTCAATAGACCAGGCAGAGGCACGCATTAGCACATAAAACGGCTGATGAGAAATTTAAAGCGCTTTTAGTCATTTCGTCCACTGCGCCTAGGTCAGCAGTTCTCAAACTTTTTTCCACCAGCGGACGGCAAAAATCGCAAAAAATTTTTGCGGACGGGCAACACACAATCGCAATGAACGGACCAGATTATCACAATCATTTTGTTAACCAAAGCTGTTATATACAGTTTCATTTCAAGGATCCTCATATTACTAAAATTAATATAGTCTAAGTCGTATGCTAACTCCTTCAAATGTCAACTTATAATGTCTAACAACTCCTTAGCAATGACATCAACATTTGTCAAAAAATCGTTTAAAGTCGTAAACAACTCTGTATCTCCTTCTGCACAAAGCTGCTATCCCAAAGGGCCAGCTTCTTTTTGAATGCGTCTGTCTTGTTTCTCAGTACAAAGGNATTTGTGCAAAACCCCTGCAGAGATGTATATAAGCTTGTTCAAATGGCNAAACATATCCACCAAATACGCAAGCTTACTCATCAACATTTCATCCAAAAAAAGTCTACCAATGGAGACTTCCTTTAAGCCATCTTATTTCTGTATGGAGAAGATGTTCATGCTGCGAATCCACTTTCACAGTGTTTTGAATAGTCTGGAGTTCAAAGGTGGACTTGCAGCTACATTAACAATTTTCACTACATTCTTTACCATATTTTCAAATNAGTTTCTTTGCAGCTAAATGATGTAGATGGACTATGCAATGAGGAAACAACATTTCTTTATGCGCTAGTTCTTTAAATTTTGTAGCTTTTTAATTTTTTAATTTCACTCTTCGTATGCCCGGGGCCGTCGCCAAGTTCACCCGCCCCTCTGCACGTCCCTGCTTCGCATGAAAGTGACGAGCAAGTGTGGAAGGTTTCATTGCATCATTTGAGATAAATTGGGAGCATACTAAACGGTAAGGGCTGCGGTGGCTGTTCACTACATGAATCTGCAGTAAAGCCAAGTCCCAAACATTTTTCAACACATCACCTGACAAATTTTCCTTTTCCGTATTTAGTTCATCGTGTGTACTGTCAACATATCTGCACATATGTTTTTTTTGCAGATTGTTGTAAATTTAAATATTGGTACTTGCTTCATGTTCACTTTGAGAGTTATTCTTTTCTGAAAGCTGAAATTGTTCCTTGTTACAAAATGCAAAATTCCCTGTTGCTTTCTTGGCAGCATCTTAATACTTCCTCTGCATTCCGCAATGTGTATAATACAGCTACTTCCAGTGGCGTGCCACGAAGTTTATGGTAAAAAATTTCAGACAACAGTCTCTCAGAATTTCGTAGCGGTCACCAAAGTTTAATCTTTGAAAAACTGATTAGTTTACTAACAATAGCCCCCATTGTACCTTCTCAAGAACAAAATAATTATGAAACTGTGCAAGGATTTTGCTTTGCGTCATATCCAGTCTAAACCGGCTATGTGGTACAGGTTTCAAAGCAGCAGTAAAAGCATGCTGACTTTACTGAAAGGTAATACACTGAGAGCAAACTGTAGTCTAGCAAGCACTACATAATCCCGCGGAAGAATATACTAACCTTGTAAGTTTAACTAGCTAGCTCCCTAACCTTTAAGTTTGATGTGAGCTCTCGAGGAATCAGCCGAATGGGCTCTGCTTTCATCTTTCTGCCATGATTCCAGCTTGCACATATATGCATTTAAGTACAGTAACTAGTCTCCACACAGGTGAAGAGTCTGAATCCATCAGCAAATTTTTAATAGGGAATCGATTTCAAGTCACACTACGCATCGTCAATGCTACAACCTACAAGCAACGTTTACGGGTGAAACACCGAAAGGCTAGAGAAATGATTGTGACACAATTTGTAATAATTTTCAAACTCAATATTAAATCAGAACACAAGCTTCGACAAACAAACTTGAGTATATGTCTATCCCAAATAACTGCTTTCACTGCAAGTCTGCAATACTAAAAAACTATCTGACGCCAATGTCGAGCAATATAACAGCCAGCTACGCCATTATGACTGCATTATTACGAAGACTGCGCCTCTGTGAGACATTATGACGGCGTTGTTGGCTGTTGCACACAGGAAATCGATTTTACGTACCTCTAAAATAAGGTTGCCAGATGTCTTTGAGCGCCAAGGACTTTCCTTTAATTTGCTCTCAAAACTGGTTATATCCTTGATCCTTGAAAAATAGTTTGTTGCTCTCGAGAATTTTCCGGTGTCCTTGAAAATTCTTGAATAGTTGTGAAATTGTTCACTCTTGAACCATGGTCTCTATATAACATGCTTGACCTTTGATTACAATGAACATTCAAAAATCAAGATTCAAACAATGTAATAGAACAGAATAACGTGTATAATGTACATGTAATAATTACTNTATGTTCTTAATAAATACGGTTGATCAATGATTACTCATTGTTATTCAGCAAAGTATTTTGAAAACATNTGTTGAACCACTATAACTAAAAAGTGCTGAAGGTAAGCATAAAGTAAGATTTCAATAATCACAACGCAACAAAATGTCCTTGAAAAAATTTCAAGTGATCTTGCAATCCTGCACTGCGATGCCTTTGTCATGAAATTTGAAAACAATGTTAACGGGTGGAAGGCTAAAAGTTCTTGTGACTCGACCAAGTCATGACTCGATTCTGACTCGAAAAATTATTGGATGATTCCACTCTGATTCGAACGGGTTATGACTCGACAAAAAAGACTCGGGCACATCAGTGGCAAACTCAACACTAAAATGAATAAGACAAATCAAAAGCTGCGTAAAATAAAAGCTCGAAAATACGCCGTTCTCAACAAATTGCTTTCATTAAAACTGAAAAACTATCTAACGCCAATTACGGAGCAAGAAACCACAGCGACGGAATGAATAGACCACGATGATTCAACACATAAATAATGAGTTGGCAGATTAGCGGTGGTGAATTTGACGGACGGACTCAGGGAGAGCCAATAAGATTAAATGCTAATTATTGGGACAGGAGATAAAAGGATCGCTAAATGAAAACTACATGTCCGGTGAAAAGAAGGACAAACGACTGGGCAAAGCGGAATGGAGAAAATCAATGAACAGCCCAAAGGGGGTTAAGAATTTTTTCACTAGAGGGTCGACCATGCTTATTTGCGCGTTTCGTTTGTTAAGTCGTTTATTTTCCAAAGTATCCCGATTCTAAGTAATAGCAAATTAGGAATGAAGAAGATGCGTAGTTTACGCGAAATCGATTTCATATACGAAAAATTTGCGAACAGGTTCAACTCAAACTGCTTTGTGCAGACAACCTAGTTACTTGAATACAGGTTGTAGAATTTTTCCCGCCTCTTACATAACTTTAACGATTGGTTCGTTGCAGTGATGCTGCCACCTCCTGGGTGAATGATTGGTTGCAGTGATGCTGCCACCCTGTGTGTGCGATTCGTTGTAATGATCCTGCATCCCTGTGCGTGCGATTTGTGACAGTGATGCTGTGACCTCTAGGTGTATGGTTGCTGCAGTGATGCTGCGAACTTTTGCTTTTCGATTTGTTGCAGTGATGTTGCAACCTCTTGGTGAACGATTCGTTGCAGCGACGCTGCGACCTCTGCGTGTGCGATTCGTTGCAGCGATGCTGCGACCGTCGGTCGAGTGTTTCGTTGCGGTATGGCGCCGGCTTCTGGTGGAATGATTCGTTGCGGAAAGGCCGTGACTCCTGGCTGAATGGTTTGTTGCGGTAAGGCCGTTACTTCTGGTCAAATAGTTCGTTACGTTAAGGCCCTGACTTCTGATCGAATGATTTGTTGCGGCGAGGCCGTGACCGATAAGCAACTGGAGGGTACGAAACAACTACGAACGCATCGCGAATTTCAAAAATATGTCGTAATGGTTTTACTTGTGTTGCTATGTGTTTGTTCTCGTGTTTTCGTTTGCCCTATGATCAGGTACTGGCAGGGATGTAGTGATATCAAAAGAGGTGTGAGAACGGACCAAAAAAACTAGCCATTTTATCACACCTTCGAACTCATTTTAAAGCAAAACATGAAAAAGATGTGGGAGCGCCGTTCCCACGCGTTCCAGCCCCACTACACCCAGTGACGTAACTGACAGGGGGGCAAGGGGGCGAGCCGCCCCCNTGGCAAGCTAAATGTAAAAACTGGGTTCCCTCCAGTTGACATTTTGATATTTAGTATTCTTCAGGTTGTTGATTTTTTGCGTGCTTCGGGGTGTTTTTTCGTGTTTTTTAGCTAATACAGATATCCACGACATCCAGAAACTCACTATAATTTCTTAATTTTTTTCTGAGTTGTGGCTAGTGGGCCCCCTTCAGCTAAGCTTTTCCCCCCTGGCTCAAAACCTCTAGTTACGCCACTGACTACACCCCTGGGTACTGGGCGCGAGTCAGGAAACATTTTATCCTGAATGTGAAATTGCACGTGGTGGTGACAATTTGGGGGGTGTAGAATTTTTCCCGCCTCTTGTCTACCTTTCTTTGCGCCTCTGCTTATTGCGTCACAAACGATTGTGAAACTTTGCCTTGAAACCTCGTGGCCTCAGCCTTTTACCAACCGCGTAGTGAGGCGTTAACTGAATGTGGAACTTGAGAGAGAATTTGTCTTTATCTTCCGGAAAAACCAAGGCAGTTTTACTGTTTGCGTTTTCACGTAATTCGTTTTTTACGTGTACGCAACAAGTTTATGTGGAACTGCATGTGTGTTGCGTGATTGTTGGCTGCGGTTAGGTGTGACATTACGTGAAGGGTAGGAACTGATTCCCTGTAGCGAGGCTAAGTTTGAGGCCGGTTTGCTACGCAGGTATCCGGAGAGCAGTGGTGGGTTTAAGGGGAGGCGAGCGACGCACTTGCCTCGACCCTCCACTTCTTAGGATCCCCTCCAAGTGTGTCGCGCGTAGATTTTCCTCATTTTTGGTGAAAAACTTATTATCCATTCATATGATATACTCCGAAGCAGATCAAAAATAGTTAGACTTCTTTCAAAGGGGTCCCCAACAGCCATTGTAACGCGTAAGTAGCCTCTCTGCTGTTGAAGGGGTCCTCAACAGCAATTGTAATGTGTAGCCTAAGTACCTTGCTTTGAAAGGGGCCCCAAAAGAAACCGTAATGTGTAAGTACTGGTACCTTGCTTTCAAAGGGGCCTCCAACCGCCACTGTAATGTGTAAGTACTCTGCTTTCAAAGGGCACCGACCACCACCTCTAAAGTGTAAATAAGGAAAAGCTTCAAACCAACATCAATAACTTGAAAAAGCTATGGGTTAAAATTTGTTCCTAAAAGCTCTAAAAACACCCTATCAATTGAGAGCAAAAATTTATACCTAATGATAATTTTTTTCACTACGGCGAATGAAACTTATCATAATATGGTATAGACGACGGTTAAAGAGGGGCCCCTGCTTCAAAAGCATAGGTAGTGCATTTGAAATCCCAAGAGTTTTGTTGTGTTCAAACATAGACCTGTGTTGTACTCCGTTAAGCTATATCAAACGTAGTTGGTCTTTTTGATTAAATCTGTTGTAAATGGCAATCTAATATTCCTTGTTTAATCCTGCATTTTTAGTCAATGAACACTGGTAAATTTTTACAAGCCCTACACAGAGCTCGCCAAAGATTTTCCGACAAATTTGCCGAGAAAAATAACACTAAACGTAACCACTATTCAAAACTTGAACACTACTATTAGCTCTACCTCCATCCCCTAACCATAACCCCTAATGTGGCATAGAGAAGTGCATAATACCCTGTTAGAAGTCGCCAAAGCTGAAATGCGGTAAAATTTGCCAAAGTCGACAAATGCGTAGCGGTTGTGAAAATTCACCTGAATACTAAATTATGTCTTTTGAGGAACCCTTGTTAGTATGATTTGTACGCAAATTTGAGTTTGACATTTCATTTATAACAGGATATTGTATACCTTTTCCAGTAAACTGAATTGTATTTGGGTGGTTGAATAGTTCTCAGCGATATTTTTATGGTGAATGATGTTGCATTTGTTTTATTGTACTGGAACTATTGATTTATATCTAATG
>JGI24159J19872_10013027_pt1 | contig 10826 bp, 5 predicted proteins | sample Ectturendosymbi4_FD_19872 | JGI IMG/M metagenome (IMG submission 19872)
TGTTGCCTGTTCCAAACCACCCGCATTAGAGACCTGCAGTGACAGCGTTTGATATTTTATCATCGGCTTTAATGCTGAGTAGTCTACCTGCGGTACAAAGGGGCCTGTCATGACAGCTGAACAGACCCCCTGGATGCGCCCCTGAATATGACAGATGCTGTCGTTTTTTTTGTTCTAGGTTAGCATTTGCATGGATCTGCTGCTTGACATAAAACTGACTCTATTTCAGGTAACGTCTGCTGCGGGTTAGTTGGAGGCCCAGGCTTAGTGGCAGGGTCAAATATCGGCACTCAATACAGAGTGTTTGAAACGGTGAGCTTGTGCTGCGGCTTGGTTTTTGTTTCTATTGATATTGTTGTTCGGTTTTGCATATCTTTTTTACTAGCCCTGTGCGCATCCTGTACGTTAAAGCCGTTTGGTTACTAAACTTTTTAAAATGAAATATTTAAAATCTCAGGCTACTCGCAATGCTGGCAAAAGCATTGCCGGACTGAACATCGCCAATCCTTCTGCGATGTTGTTTGCTAGTGGTCTCATGCTGAAGTACATTGGGTAGGTGTTTGTCTCGACTACATTTCTCTTACTTTGATCTGACTTTAGAGGTGTGGTCTGGTACATCTCGAGCGCAGTGTATTTCTAAAGTTTTAGAAATTTTCAAAAATGTCTACTTTTGGCCATAACTTGCCAACCACTAACGCAAGGTGGCCAGTCAAGGGTTCAAAAGATGCGGATTTTCGCCTAGTTTATTTTAAAAGAAAAAATGGGTATATTGCCACTTGAAATTTTTTCTCACGTCCCGATGACGTCATCATGACCACCCCGTAACGTCTCGCAGCCCCACAAAATTAAAATAACAAAACTTCACAAAGTTTTGAAAATCGGAACTAGAATTTGGGCATCTTTAAGGGTTCGATTAGCTCTCTATCTCTATCGTTTGACGAGTTATGACTGAATATGTCCGAACCACTAAATTGGCAAAGGTTGCATGCCCATCGTTTATTGTCCAATATCATGTGAAAATCAGTGTTTGGCGTTAAGGAATCGGTCGTAGCATTCCAGCTGAGATTCATCGTAATTATCTGTTGTTTTCGATTCATCGCAAACCGTTTTACATTGGATAAGATGCGGTGAACCTTTCTGCTTTTTTTTTCCTTTCTCAGACTTCACAAGTACGCAACACTGATCAATCAAGCAGTAGTCGATACATTGGTAGACGATAAGGTATGTCTGTTCAGATCATAAGCTGTGAGCACTGAATATGTTATCCGTTGCCTTACGCATGTTCCAAAAATCAGACGGATTAAGATTTGTTCACGTTTTCTATTCATGTCGTGGGTAGTGGTGGAATGCAACACTGGCCTCGCCCCCCCTTTTTTTCGAAATGCCGTGGGGTTCCCCTCGTTAAATATGTCGATAAAGTTTTGTGCTTACTGATACCTCTACATTTTCTTGCCACTTCCTGCTTCATGGCAATGCTTCAAATTCACTCAGGTTTGGACATATTATCAACAATATATTACTTTTTGCAAGGTACAGCTCTACAATGGATTTCGAGTAATTTTGCAGATGTGTTATTTTTGCAATTACGCTTTCATGAATAAAAAACAACAGCTTTAGGTTTTGGCTGTTTGTGTTTAAGTTTTGTTCTAAGCTTTGGATCAGTGTGTCCCAAACTTTTCCATCTCGTGGACCCGCAAGTCAATATAGTTGTTTTTTGTTTTCGGACCCTCGAATACTCTAAACAATGAATAAAATAAATAATACTCCAAACAATGAAAAAACAAGAACGAAATATACAAGTCTTTTATTCACGTCAATGTACTTGAAAAATTTTAGCAGAAACGTTTGTGGACAGTGTGGACTATGCCATCAAAAAGATAGTATTGGAATGACCTAGTTAGGCCTAGAGGTGCATGTCAGACTACAGTTTCTCTACGTAGATGTAAACTTGTGAGGTTTAGATCAGTCAGCACGTCGTTAGATGATGTAATTTTAAGAGATCCTGCTATTTTTTCAGCGAAGGTCCGTAACCAGCATGGGACACCGTGTGGGGCGAAGAGTTTTCTGACAGGGGCCCAAATTTTTTTTAAAATGCCCAATAGTTTTGAAGTATGTCCTACACATTTTTCCAAGAGGGCGAAAAATTTTGCAGAGGGAGAAGCCCCCCCCCTACTCCACCCTGGCTATTGGCCTGTTTCAGCGGCGGAGAGTTTAGCTCTGACCGTCGGGGCAGTTATCATGAATAATGCTCCCATAATCGAAAACATATCTTTTGTAATACGTTCGTATTGTAAAGTGTTCGTGGCATCTTTAATGCTCGTGGAAGCTTTGATTTTTCTACAACAAAATGTCTGCAAAACACCTTTACTTTAATAACCTTACCAGTTGTTTTAATAAAAAGTACTACCGAATCCTCTTTACTTGCTCTTTCTGCTGTTACGGTCCCTGTAGTTACGAATGGCACGACCATTTCGCGTTCACAGATCCACACTCCGGATCTAGGAGGAAGCCATCACACAAGCGATGTGACGGACGCTGTTTGCAGACGCGTAGAGGCCCAGGCATTGAAGGTGCGCTACGACCAGACGCCAGCCAAGCGACCTGGTTGGTGAAGCACGACCGTGCCGGTTGCGATCGCTGCTGACAAAAGCTGACCCTCACTTAGCAACAGTAAATATCAAAATCACGCGTCGCAATCCACACGACCACGATATTGTTTGGCCAAAAGCAAGTGAAAATTCAAAGTTGGTCGCGTCCGAAAAGGATCTCGTGCTTTGCGGCTTGCATTCGTCGTCTGATCCTGCCCAGGTAGAAATATTCGAACTTGGGCAGGCTGCGCAAACACGTGTGCGAATGAAGAAAATGAGTTTTTTTCTTGCACGTAATTATTTATTGGGCACTTTACCTGATTTATTGAGCTTCTTTTCTTGTTGTTATTGCCCGAAAGTTTTTTTCTTGTAAATGCTGACACGCATCATGTGATATCATTTGTAGTAAGTGGCTGTTCGAGTCTTGAATCATGCACAACTCTACTTCGAATCTAGTTGCTGCTTTGAGGGTGAAACGAGTCTGCTTGATGAAAGCAAATCGGTTTATTTTTGCCATGTGTGTTAGAATATACGCGCAACACCCGGAATTTCGTAATGTCTTGATCAACCGCACCCTCGCTGGCTTCAGTCAAAATGCATAAAAGCCTGTCATTAGTTCAAGCGCCGGTCAGAACATGTATCTGCTGCACATTGTTATCATGCTTCGTTGTTACAAGTACCCGTGTTTACCGCATTTTGCAATTCCGCGGCGTGTTGTGTGTATTTGTAGTTTTATTTAAACGTTGGTTGCAATGTAAATCCGATTTTCTGCATGCAGCCTTCAGACCTAATGACCTGTCGCCGCCTGGAGTGGCGAGCTTTTGAGTAATCCTGTAAGTTGCCGAACTGCGTTAAAGTTTTCTTATCGCACAATCGCTTTAATATAGATCGATTATCCCCCAATCGATTTACAAATAATGTTGTTGCTACTTGCTACAGTGACACGGCCGTCTGAAGAGACGCGTACAAGTGTTATGCAGTTGATTGTGGTCATTTTTGCTTCGTTTGTTTTTTGTGCACGACACTTTCGATTACAACTGTCGATTTGAAATGGCTTCTCAACTTGCGGGATAGACTGAAGAATGAGCAGTAACAAGACATGGTTGGGCCTAAGCATTTCTCTTCAGCGGTGCCAGTTTTTAATCAACTAAATCGTGAGGTTACTTCTACTAAAACGACCGCAAGCTTCGCCTCAGTTAAACGTTTAGCCTCGCGCATGTACTCAACGTTTAGCAGTTGTCCCATGGGTGCGACGCGCTGGGATGTAGTGGAGACCGTAAGCGAGGTTTGATTCAAAGTGCCAAAAAACGCCAAGACTCGGCACCAAAACTTTTTGGGTTCCGCCAAAACTTTACAAAAATTCATCAAAAAACAAGTTATGCACAATTGCGGATTTCCTCATTTCGACAAATTTGAGGTTTGAGTCTTGGGGGAAACTTAGCTGAAGGGGACGCAGCGTCCTAACCAACACTCAGAAAAAAGCAGAGAAATGATGGTGAATCCTATGTGGATGTATATATTAAAACCCAAAATCACTGGAAAACACTCCGAAAAACGCAAGAAAACAACGACCTCCTCAAAACCAAAATATAAGGTAAGAAGGGACCTGGTTTTTAAGTTATCGTCCTGTATCCCTACTGTGTTCCCTTCAAGATCCTGGAGAGACTCATCTACGCGTTTGTCGAACCAATCATTGATCCATTATTCCTACAGGCTGCAGGAACAAGCTGGATTTCGACACGGAGGTCGACCGCACAGCGTCGGATTGAGATGATGGGCTGGGGCCCAGGCGTGGTGGGAGGCCCTATGTGTGGATACAGAATCTTTAGGTAGGGGATGATCGATGAAGTGACTAGTGTTTTCACATATCATTGATACTTATGACGTAATATTGTGACGTCACATTTGTTAACTCATGTGTAACAAAACTTTATGATGCAACATGATGTTTGGCAGTGATTGGCGATTTGTGAAACTGTTGGAAAACCGATGACCAGAAGCATCGTATTTCCTTTTTTGAAATTTTGCTTGAAAAGAGTTTCTGGGCGATCCAACGTTTTCATCTTCTCTAAATGCCAGTTCTCGCTCAGCAATAAATTTTGCGACAGAAACCAAACGTTGCGGGCACAAGCGATTCCAACATTTTTTGCATTGATTGACCTGGTTGGCTATGTAGCAGTCACGCAAGAACGATCAAACGCGACAGCTACATGCCGATGCAAAACCCGTAAAGGAGAAAAGACCTCAGCGGACAAAGATTCTTAGCTAAAAAAGATCACTAGCGCAACCGTTAGTGAAAGCTCTCTTTGGCCGAATCGGCGGGCGCGATGACATCACCAACGACTTGCGTAATTCGCCCTTCCGAAGTTCGAGGCCACACTGACGCAGACCGAAGAACAACCGAGCCGGATCTGCTTCAGCTCGCTCTGTATCAATTCTTCATAGTGATTAATTACATCTGCGACTAAACGTAATTGTGGCATCTATATGTTCCATTTGATTGCTCGTGGCTGCTCAGGCGTTCAATAGCGTGCTTCCAGTCGCATATTCCTTTTTTAACCAGGAAATGCGCACATGTAGTCGTATCCGTGCACATCAGTCTACTGTACAAATGAAACAATAAACACAAGTTTGTGAAGGAGAAAAATAAAGCCAGCTTCTGTCAACTACTTCGCAGTTGTGGTTCTGGTGACGAATAAAACTTGCGGTGCGTTCTCGTGACGAGTTTCCGTCTTTTCTGTGTTGTGGAACAACAGGATTTAAAATAACTTTTCATCACAATGTCAAATAGAACTTGTGTCATTTTTCGACCCATATTCCTTCCTTCATTCTTTCCGGTATATTGGCTGACTATAGGCCAATATCATTGCCTCCAATGATAGGGTCAGCCATCTCATCTATCGTGTTTATCGATGATACTTCTTGACGTTCTTGTGCTACTGTACCGCTGGTTAAACTACGTCTATTCTCATCATTAAGCAGATATACTCGCAAGTCGGTAACAACACCTTCTTCGATTTTTTGCCCTCTCACAGGTTCCGCAGAAATGTCTCCGCTGGACTTCACTGCCACTGTAAAATGGTAACTTGAATGTTTCTTGACTTCGCTGCAACTTCTTCCTCTCTCAATTTTGCCTCTTCCTTTTTTGACGCTTTTCAGAACGACTTCGACAAGCTCTACACTTGTAAAGGTGACGATCCCTCTTTCTTCTGTCCACGTTTATTTATTTTAATAAGTTCAATAGGGCTGCCATATTTTCATCGCCAAAAGGGAGGACAATTTACGACTGTCACTTAAGTCAAATGCAGTAACAAATAGTCCCATTGATAAGTTTTAAGGATTGAAGTAAGACGTCCAGTGTAGACGACGTTTCAGTCAAAACACGCAAAACAAAATCAATATTTAATTGAAGTATTTAGCCCATGAATATTTTGCAGCTTCCTTAAATCTTAAAAATGTAGAATCGCCTTTAACAATATTATGAAACTGCATGAAAGATTTTTTAATTGCACACCAGCTTTAATAGACTTTTGGTTTCCAGAAAGTTGTTTTTTTTGTATTTCTCGGACTGTTTTCCGGTGATTTAGGGTTTTAATATAGCCATCCACAACCGGATTCACCATTTCTCACGTTTTTTCTGATTGTTGGCAAGTGGGCCCCTTTCAGCTGCGTTTTCCCCCTGGCTCAAACCCATAGTTACGCTACTGCTTTCTGACACAGCGCTATTGCGGATCTAAATCCAGAATCCAACCTGAACTGAAAGCTTGAACTAAAGATTTACTGCGGAAAAGCTATTCCTTTCCTCGCAGTTCGAAAAAATTAGAGAGAATATTGCTCTCGACTATTCTACATCTCGAATTCTGCAAAATGAAAACCATTGCCTGCAATGCACACTGTAAAGTTGTTGCTCTAACTCCTCAGCACTTGAGTCAAATGACTTAAACTTACTGGAAGACACGTTTTTATCTTTAAGTAATGTTGCGAGCCGACAAAATTATCAAACTGCTACCAAAAGTAAACCAATACTTCTCAGTCTGTCCTCTCTGCTAGGAAGATAATTTTCACCAATTTTGTCAAAATCAAGTCTGTCAACTTGTTCTTTATGTATATGTAAAATCATCAAATCGTTTAAGTCATGGTTGCACGCAGGGCCTCTTAAAGAAACTTTACCAGGGTGCACGAAGACTGATTCCGGGATCCCTAGCTCCAGGTGCCCTCGTTGAAATTTGTATAGCTTGTTTGTAAAGTAATCAGAATATAGATAAAACAGCTAGCATGCTAAGATATAGCAATAGATTAATTGTTATACTAGCAACTGGCTTACATTAGTAATTTTGGGCTTGATTGCAGAAAAATTTAGCGTACGTATTTTCATCCTCCCCGTTCCCAGCAACTACATGCTGGGCCCGGGAAGGATGTACCCTTTGTATCTCCCTCTTGTAAGCCCTGGTTGTATGCAAATAAGTTCTTACCCTCTTTAGTGCTGAACAGACCTCTATGATGTGGCATTCGTGGCAGGTAAAACCAAAAGTAGACTCAAAACTTTGCAGACACCTGGAAAATGCAATACTCTCAGAGACTGGCAGTTTCGGCAAAGTTTTTATGGCATCGTGAATAGAGAAATTAGTGGCAAACTCGTTGCAAACATTTTTTCAGAGTGATTTCAGACTGGAGCTGTAGCCTATACTTCGAGTTTAAGCTTCATGAAAGCGTTTTGTCCTTGCAGATTTCCATCTGTGTTTCTACCTGATCATGATATGCAATGCCCTTGCATGCCTTCAAGATCAACTCCTGAAAATTCCTATGTACACGATCACTAGGTTGATTAAATAGAAAACGTTATTTTGCATTTGGCGAAAGGCTGACCTTCCCATCTGTGACAGCTTTGCAACATACAAATCAGAATGCAAAATAATTCCCCGTTTAGTGAAGTCATTTGAGGCGGTCAGACCAGGTTGCTTGAAACGATCTGTTCACGATAACATTTTTTCCAAACTGTCTTCGTGGAAATGTGATGATTTCTGTTGATAGACTTCATTTGGCATAAAGTAAGCATTTCCTTTTGTCAACAATATAGATAAAACAGCTAACGTGCGACTTTTGTCGTCATAGTGCTGTCCGGAAGTGATTGCGTTCAGTAAGCCTTACCAACCAACTGCGAGCCTTCGAGATGCATAACATGTGGTCAGAGGCGAATTTTCATTTTCGGGGCTTTAGGCTATATTAAATTGGAGGCCCCTCTTGAAGGTTTGCTACGACTGATGTGATACAGATCAGAACTACACGTGCTCGCCACATTCACTGAACAAGTTGTTCCAATTCATATATTCCTTTATTCTGAATTTCCTCGATATCAGGAACCAGAACCGTGTCAGTCACCCTCAATAGGGGGGGAACGCTGTCGCAAGGGACTCAAAATTCAGAGCTTAACCTCCCCAAACACAATTTAAACCATCCAAATTGAAATATGAAGCATTAGAAATCAGTGAAGTTTTTGTCAATCCGTATCGTTTTCTGTACCGCAATTTATAGACGGAGCAGTACCTGCCGCTGCTACTTGGAATGACATCACCTAATCAGTGCCGGCGCTACCTTCAGTTAAACTAGACGGAAGCCTATGGTGCTAGGGTAAAGGGAGTGCCAAAAAAAGCCAAGAAACATACAACTACGTGGTTCTGAAAGTGACGAACTTTCCACCAAGTAAAAGTGAATGAACATGATGAAAGTTTATGGAACACACGTTCACGCAGTTTTTCAGGTTTGCTGCATAGGTCAATACTTTTGTTATTAATTTCAATTTCATGATATATATTATTCATCTAATAAACTTTTCTAATGTACAGAAACTTCCTTATTTTCGCAATGTACAATGTGATGATATGTAGAGGAAGGATCTTTATATAGGACGGGTGGGCGCTTGAATTGATCTTGCCTAGGGCAGGGTTGCCAAGTCTAAAAAGACCTATCAAGCTAGAAAAATTGCAAAATACCGCTAGAATCCGCTTGAAAAAGACCAATTGTAACGACCGCTAGACCAGTTATCCGCTAGAATCTAGCAGATTTAGGCCGCCAGACGAATTATTTAGCAGCTACACAGGATTAAAATCCGCTAGAGCTAGCGGAAAATCCGGTAAATTGGCAACCTTTGGCTAGGGTGCTTACAAGTCTATCAATAACGTGCTGTTTATCAATTGCACTTGAATAATTTTAAGGTTACCATTTCTGTTAATTTTATTTCTTGATTTTCCTGGCGCTGCCGCTTTACCAGGGTAACCTCATGTCGAAGCCTCCACTAAATCATGTTTCGGCCATCCAGTGTAGTTAGGTTAGGAACGCTGTCGAAACACCAGCGTTATTAGCGTTAATATACCATTTGACCAACGAAATTTTGATTTCAGGACGCACAGGGCCGGATTAAGGGTGGGGGAACGGGGGCAATTGCCCCGGGCCCTCCGCTCCAAGGGGCCCCCCCGTGATGACATTTATTTGTTTTAAATAAAATATACGTTTGAAAAATTGTAGTGATTCAAAAGAGATACAGGAATACTACTCTGTATTCCGATGTTGCGTCGAGTATCATTGAAAATTTTTCTGCAAGTTTGACTTTCTGCCACCTTTAGTAATCACTGCTGAATATAAAGATTTTCGGTTTGATTCAATGCAAATATATTTGAATTTTACTTGCAACTTTTCCTAACAATCATTCTGTTGGCATGTGTTTATCTACTCGTGTATCACGCCTGCTGCACAAATGTCGCGAAAACGATACTATGTGGGTGCTTAAGCAGTAAAGCTCGTTCTGCTGTGGTTGCTGTTTAGTATCAATGATTCCGTAACTCCTTGTGCCGTCTGGAGGTAGCCGCAGCCGAACTGTGAACTTTGTTTCGTCATGGGTAGCGTATGTTGGAAAAGCACTTTTCCTCCGATGGCTACTGTTCTTGCGTTACACCATAAACATATAAAGCTAGTCAAGCCATTTACACCACATATTATTGTGTGTTCAGTCAGAAAAGGTTTTTGATCAGTAGATTTGTAGAACTAAAGAGCAGAAAACGAGATTGCAGTGTTTAGCTAGCGCAATGCCGAAATCTATAATGCCATCAATAGGGCCATTTAAAGTCATATTTTTTTCTGTACTTCAGGCAGCTGTGAAACGAATTTCAAAACAAAAATCGCACCCCGACGAAGTTTATGACAAAAGTTATAAAGTCATAAAAAGTGGTATTTTCCATGTTAGGTCATAAAGTCATATTTTGCATATTTTCAACCTAATTCAATAAGGAAACATTTAAAACAATCTCAAAATATCGGGTGAAACTACTATATCACTAGGTCTAAGTTTCATCCTGCCAGTTGAACCCCCTTGGCCATCCTTCGAATGTTGGCAAAGGCATAGGTGAACCAAGTAATTTGGACGAAATGTAAAGCACTGCCTAAATATGCATGGTATTGCTCCCGCAAAGAAATAAACCAATGTCCATGCATGCTTTCAATTTGCTTTAAACGAAATACTACATATGCTTTGGTCATCTTTTGAGCCGTTTATTTTAGAGGGTTTCAGCAAGCCATGAGCTATCATATCCTATGCCTGTTTTCGCTGGTATGTTTCTTTGTACAGTAGTTGTATGCTTTAGATCAGTCATTTTTGTTTGGTCATATAAAGTCATATTATCAAGTTTTTTAGGTCATAAAAAATTGCCCTAGCCATCAGGAACTAAAAATGGCAAAGCTTCTAAGGATATAAAGCGCAAGAATCTGGCAGTGTTAGCCAAAACGCCGTGGCTGAAACGTTTTTTCCAGCAAAGCTTTTAAGCAGCAACGTTAAAACAGTGGCGCTAACCAGAGCACCTGAAAATGTAGGTGAAAATCACGACATAAGTTTCGAAGCACCTTTCACACTAAGACTGGCTGGTGTTGCAGTTGACTACATCGCCTTGAACTACTGAGGCAAGCACAAGAGAAAGACGGCAATTCGGGGCATTAAATAACAGTTAGACGAGTTCACTCTACTACTACTACTACCAGATTGCACTATCATTATGTAGGGATAAGTGAACTACGATAATTCGCTGTGACAGTGACTTGTAACTTATGGGCACCATCTAGCGGTGACCATTTATTTACATGTGGCGCCATCTCCAGGCCGCCACACTGGCCATATTGACATGTTATTTTTCTTGTGTTTTCGTTTGTAATCTCTGGTTTCTGCTTATTGTTCGGGTGAATGTTGTTTCTTGC
>JGI24159J19872_10013028_pt1 | contig 10825 bp, 10 predicted proteins | sample Ectturendosymbi4_FD_19872 | JGI IMG/M metagenome (IMG submission 19872)
TCATGTATATGTGTTTTTTCATTTCTCTTTACTGCGATGCATGTTAAAAGTCTAGCGTTTTGCGTGTGGGAGTGAAGACGTTACTCAATACAATGCAATTGTTGCCCCTTTTAATAGGGCAGGGGCAATACTTCCGTCATTTCACCGCTCTATGATGCTGTTATGTCAGGGCACCTGTGCCTCCGTTTCCCCCCCTTTCAAGAGCAGGGGTGTAGTGCCCCCGTCGTGCACCCCCGTTCCGGCGTCCGTCAAGAACCAAATAGTAACGTTGAATGTATTGGGAGCCTGCCAAAGGCATTTAAGTAGCGGTTAAGATGGAAGAGTTGGTTAATAGCTATATATGAAGTGGTCCTATATACGATAATTGCAGCTAAACATGCTGTGATACAAGTGTCAAGAGGAATTGACTTTGCTTTGCCGCAATCAGTGTTTTGCAGTTCTCGCGCGTTTCATAAATATTGAGTGATAACATTAGATGTTATTGAGTCGCGACAGTTGTGGATTGATGCAGCGTCACATCGCATGTTACTAAAATAAGCAGACTGAGAACAAAGCGCACAATCATTGGAAGGGAAAATGGATTTTCTGTCGATGCTATGACCGAAACAGGGAAATCATATACTGTGCGGTAGATACACAATCAGAAATGCCGGCAGTGCCAGTTGAAGAAAGTGCATTATACGAAAGTCGAATGCAAAAATCCCGTCCAATTTGTACTGTAGTCAACGGAACAAAAAAGAAATTAAGGCAATGTTGTCATGTATTCTTTGAGTAGAAACTGTAGAAAAGCCACAACAACAATACAGAATCAATGCACTTGGTTAATACCCATAAAATCGGCCGAGATCAGGTCAACGCTCAACCGGAATCGTCTTCTCAGGTCGGCGCGTCGATCATATGCAAGTTACTTCATCGTGGCTGCCAAGTGCTACCAACCGGTGGCGTGTCTGCCTACGACAAGCAATGGTGAGCGCGCGAATGTATTCCTTCCGAACCTTCTTTTAAACTTCACTGCATCAACGCTTTTTTGCCTATTCTGTTAAGCAGAGGAGCTCCATGCACTGGTCGGAGCGTAACCTTCAGTTGTATTTTACCTCGTACTAGTGTCGATGAGGTGGTGAAGCGTTAGTTTCTTTCTCATGACATTCATACAGCCCACTCACAAGAGTCGTTCAGCTTGTTTAGGCATTAACAAATGTTGCTAACATGGCATCAGAAATTTGATTGAAAATGTTTATTCGTCGTTGGTTAAAATTACTGTTGGCTGAAAAAAGATTGAAGGTTTTAACGAAATAGCAAAAATGTTGGTTTGGAAAATACGTTTTGCTAAAATTTCATCCCCTTCAACACGTTTTGAGTTGGTCACACTTAAAAATCTCTGCAGGAACAAATTCATCAACGACCTCTGCGACGTCGTCATGGCCGTAGCCAATCCTAGAGAAGGGTCACGTCACGCTCGACCAAGCACGCCGTCACCCCTGCTGGAGGAATTTACGCTTGATTTGTGCGAGATCCTGGTCGCCCAATCAACGAATGGTCACCAAGCCGACATGCTGAAGGCGTCTTTTAAACGAGTTATCGAACAAAAGTAGAGTTTTCTGCGACGCTCGTATCAGGACGAAGCTGAGGTGGTCGATCGAAGTGCGGCAGCCAAAAGTTCGCCGCATCGAAAGACTAGAGTTTTGCTATTTTCCTGATCAGGGCCTTTTTTTAGAGGAAGTTCGTATCTGTTATATGGCATTTTTATTGAAATTATTCTGTTCGCTCGACGTTCACGATGGGCCAAATGTTTGTCATCTTGTTGCGCGCAAGATGTGCGCCACCGCGTGTCCGTAAGACACTGGAGGTGGAATAAGTTATGCCTCTTGGAATTTGTGTTTTTATTTGAACCGCGTAGAAGCAGCTAGCATGTGCTTTTGTAAAATGAATGCACTACAGTTTATTAACAAAACCTCTTCGCAATAAAACTTCTTTTTCGCCCCAAGTTTCTCTTGTCTGCAGCAACTGCACTTTTGATTTGTCAGTCATCAACGCGCAATGAGAGGAATCAGGAAATGTATTTTGACAAACGCGGAGTAAATAGCACGGCACCTCGCGTTAAACCTTGTGCGGGTCAAGCACCGGCAAATGCGTGAATGTGTCAAGCGACTCAAAATGAAAAGCAGACAATTTACGAAAAAACAAAACTCCGGCAGTTTGTCAAGCGCTGGTGGCAGCTGAAACAAGATTAGACGCAATTCAAAAACAAATCTAAACAATGAAACTGGTGATGGAACGAACGGCCAGTGCCGAAAGAATGTCGACGAAGGCGAAAACGTCATCACCCTGCCGAGGAACTTGATATAACTGAGATGACAGCTCGAACCAGTTTGGAGAAGTAGAGGCATGAGGTGCTGGGCACGTTGTTCATCGCTTTAAGAATTTCTTCTTTGCTGTGAATAAAGGTGGATTCAAAAGGCAAACATCAACACACGTAGTGATACTCCAACGTATCTGATGAAAGCCACAACTAGACCTTTCAGTTGGAAATGGAACTGGCAGATGCAGTTTTTTCACAGGCAGAAAATTGTTTTTAGTTGATTGAACACTTAAGTTGAAATACTCAGTAGGATTAGGCCAGATGTGGGCAAACTACGGCCCGCGAGGGCATTTCGTGCGGCCCGCAGGGTAGTCACACGTACATAGATAAAAGGAATTGTTATCAAGATTTTTTTTCCACACGTTTCATTCCAAACCGCATTGTTACTCAACCGTAAGTGACTATTGTTACCTTCATTTTGTGGTAGCTCATGTAAAACTTATTTTAAGATTTCATAGCGATTATAGATGTAATGCGAGCATGCGGCCCTCGGTAGCAATAAAATCTTCAATGTGGCCCTCTGTAGAAAATGTTTGCCCATCCCTGGATTAGGCTCATCGAATGTAGCACGTCAATTCTTACTTGCAGTCGCCGTAAGTTGACGGAGTGCCGATGAATTGATATTTGATCGGAGCGAACGATGCTCTCTTCTCATCGTCCGAATCCGATTCCCAAAAAACGAACTCCATCTGAAAACTGGAAAAAGGAATATATTTCTGACTTCTACAGTAGTTGTGACTGCATTTTAGACCCGCACTGTTTCCACTAAGTTTTATCATGCAGTAGGGAAACAAAAATCGGTTCAATGGAAAACAAACACGGCTTCTTTCATCATTTTTTCATTATCATTATCTCTACGCTTCGCTACACTTTCTCTTTGCCTGTGCTTTTAGGTCATTTGTCCCGACGAAGGCCCGCTATCAACCGAGTTGAAATGTCGGCCTTTTTTAAACATAAGCAGTCGAGCAAAACATTTTTATCTAGAGCTTCTGTTGATTGGTGCTGCCACGACGGCTTCTGCTAAAGAGTCAAGCAGCTTAGTTTGGCGAACACCTTCATTTTCACATTTAAATCCAAAATGCCTTCGTGTGGTTATGTTGATCACCGTGGAAGGCCAGAGCACGCTCTCATACAGGCGCGTATTATTGTGGATATCAATTGCAGTCGAAACGTCTCTTTATTATCGAAACATTTGAAAAACATAAAGCGAAACACCGCATTACACCAAATTGCTTAGTATCAGTCAGTGTTCCCTCTAAGAAAATTTTACACTGAGCAAAGTTTGTTTTAGTGAGCATGCAATTGAGCAACTGCGTGGACACACATCCAGTGAAGCGTTTCAACCGGTAAAAGGGCTTTGCGATATGTATAAACGATATTAAATTTGGAATGCTGCAAGTAACCGAGAATGAGATTTCACTTCGCAAATGGTCTGGTGGTACTGCGCAGTTGTGCACCTTAGAGAGAAAACTGGTGTCAACAATGAAGGAAGCTATTGGAAGACGACACGAAATAAGGAAAGACCTGCACAAGTCAGGAACGTCCCCATCAAAGTCGACTACGATCGAGTCCTTTTTGAAAATCAGGCCAACGTTGGTTATCATCGACGTGGCTTCCAGCAGTTGTTTGACCAGATGTTTCGCCTTGACCGCTTCTCTTGAGACAAAATTCACAGCCTGAAACATCACAAAATAAAAGCCTCGACCGCGCGCACGTGTCCTCTTACTTCACACGCGCAAAAACGATATGACGCAACGCACCGCACGCGGAGGTTGACGTCTTGATGACGTGGGCAAGAGAACTGGTGAAGTGAAGGGATTCACGAAGCAAAACTCACTTCGAGGCAGGACCCGAAACTAGGGGGGGGGGCGAAGACCCTTTTGAAAAAATTTCGCCCCCCTGGAAAAATGTGTTGGACATAGTTTAAAAATTGGGCCCCTCTCAGAAAACTCTTCGCCCCCTTCTGGTGTTCCAAGTTTGTTATGGGCCTGCTTCGAGGTCACCGCTTCGCAGACCAGATCATGACATAAGTTGGCCAAGCTACCCTTTTCCCTTTGAAAGTCTGTAGGTCAATCGCTGTTTCGGTTCCAAAGCAACGTACAGCTCCCTTGGCACTTCTATAAAGGGCATGGGTGACTTGCTCAATAAAAGGCACGGCTTTAAGTTGATCCCCATCGCTACTGCAGCAAACATGTGTTATCTAATAAGCAAGCTACTGAGTCTAACGGCCCTGGTCAGAGATGCTGGTAGGTGCAGGCCTGAAGTCCAACAGTCTACCCAGAAAATCGCCGGTGACAGCAAACCTTCCGTAGGTCTCTTCTTCCCGATGCGAGAATCAGGAGATTTCGAGGATCAACAGCTTGAAGTAGAATGCGCATCACGAAGTTGTACACTTGATGGTATAAGTGCATCCAATGTAAATCTGAAAACAAATCAACATTTTCCGCCACGATCTATCTTGTCAGTGCAACTGCAACATACTGTGACGCAACAACGGCAGGATGTTTGAAACGCCAACAAATGAATGTCTACTTGTATCGCACGCACAAAATTATTGTTATTGGTGCGCATAACCATCCCTGCTTGAACCAGCATCATCCCTGCTATCCCTGCTTGAACCAGCATAATCCGTTGCAAAGGTAATCACGCTGACATCACGTCGCTGAACTTAACACTGGTGCAGGCTACAATCGAGTGGTGAAAAGCTATACAGTATAAAATACAGTATTTTATACTGCAGGGTATGTAGGGCGCAGTGACTTCGAAAGCTGTGCTCGTCGCTTCGATTACATCACCAAATGACGTAATTGGCATGGTTTTGCTTGACCACAACTTAGCTTGTATTCTTCAGGCGATAAAAGATCACAGAATGGGTCATGAGATGGGTTCCGGTGGTTGATGTTGTGAAAACGCTTTACACAACTTGCGCAACCAGCAGTTGAAGTCAAACTTTGCCGACGTCCCGCGGTCGACTTTACTCGGCAATCCGACCACACTGCTGGGCAGCAGGTGAATGGAGAATCGCGCACATTAAGAACACGATGAATTACCTTCCATTCGATTTTCCACGTCGTATGACTTGACCATAGACCGATCGTCCGGGCAGAAGTGGACGGTGACGACGAGCATCTTGTTCAAAAAACCGAACTTCATCTTGTCTTGCTGATCGTACAGGATTTCCCAGTGCAGGTACCTAGACACATCAACGAAAATCTGCTGCGTGACTTCAACATAACGATGACGCCGGTCGGATTCCAACTGCGCCGCAGAAAAATGGACCCGTTTCGGAATTTCGAACCTAGTCACCTTTGGTTTATTGTTTGACACAGTTTCCAAGACTCGCAAGGCACGTTTTGACAGAGTAAAGCCGATGCGTCTGAAACGCCCAAAATCGCACTCGTTGGTCTGGGGCCGATTGCAAGTTTCCATCATACTGATAGTGTTACCACGTGCGAGACTGTGAGCAACACTGCTGCGGAAACCTTTGTCAAAATGTTGAAAGGTGAGACGGGGTCAGCACGAAGAGGTTTGGGTCACAAAGACAGTGACATCTGAGTCGATGAGGGTGTCGCTGTTGGAAGTTGCGGGATTAACCGTTTGTTTTTTTCGGACTATTTGGTGCTGCTAACATTTTCTCAACGGGGTCTTCAACATTCACTTGCCGCTTTTCAGCTGCGTGCGATCAAGCGGGATAGATGATTAACACTAAAAGACGGAGGTATCACGTCTCTCGAGAAACCCAAGCGCAGCAACTTAGCGGGAATACATTGCAGCAGGTGGAGAAGTTCAAGAACCTTTGTCCCAATCCCCGCCGCGGTTATGAATCTCGGGTAACGACTGACAGAGTGTTCTCAGGTACAAGCGGCAAAGATGGGATTTTTGTGTGGAGGTCAGGACAAAGTGCGTAGATTCGCACAACTTCGAACGTAGAGCTACTTCTCCAAATAGGGAGATGTCAGCTACGATGTTTCGACCACGTGGCAAGAATGCCCGGGAAAGATTGGCGAGTCCTGCTGGTTACACCTACAGGAAAGAGGCTCAAACGTCGACCAAGGACCAAGAGACGTGATTACATTTCTGACCAGGTTTGTCCCGTCCTGGTGTGGAACCAGAAGAACAATATTCCACACCCGTCCTGGTGTGGAACCAGAAGGCAAAGGTTTTCCACAAACACCTGGTTTTCGGATAAACCTCCAAAATTCAATTCGGCAAACCGCACCTGCACAGGCTGACAATTGATTGACCAAGTAACATGGTCACATGGTAAAGCGCATGCGCAACAAACCTTTAAAATGGATTTGTGACCATCAAATGTAGCAATTCGAGCTCCCAAAATTATTGTCTCAGGCCGTCCAGCAGTCAGCAAACATTTACTTGACAGCGATATACGAAGTTGAACAACTACCGTCATCGCTAGTCAACTCAAAGTGGTGGTCGGTTTCTTCCGCACCTAATCTTGCCACGATACCAAGTACGTGAATTTAGGGATGGACATAGATGGTGAACCTTAAATTTAACTTTTCTGTTCTACAATTGCGCATGTTTTAGATAAACAAGTACTTGGCGAAGTTTTAAATGTTAGTTATTTTCATAGTCATTTTTTTCAAAGTTTTGTAATAAGACCGGCAGAACATTCTGCAGCCATGGCAACCTGTGTCTCCTGCTCTAGAGTTACATTAAAAACTACCCTCTACAAATATCAGTGTTGCTTCGACATGCTTCTTTTCTTTCTAAGAAAAGCTTCCTTTTCAGAACGTAGGCGTTACGAATGCATTGGCGCTAATGAAATAAAAAAACTACAAAAAACAAACGATCCAGGGTGTCATGACTTCAAGTTACGTGCTGGTCGCTGCATGTCGACTTAGCTTTCACTCCGTTAATTTTTACAACTCTCAACGATTTAGTAATCTTACCGTTTTTGAACTTTTAAGTCCTCCTTCAACTTCAGCCGTTTCATCTCTTCCTCTTGTTCCCTTTTTTCCATCGAATCCACTAAATCCCAAATCTTCTGCATTTTTTCTTTTCGTTCCTGCTGCTCTTCATCTTTCGCCTTCTTCCTTTCTTCGAGTTCTTTCAACCCTTGATCACCGAAAAGACGTCATCATCCACTGACTCAAACCCAACGTTTTTCAGGGGGTAGCAAGGAATAGCAGCCTGTTTGCCTCGTACTTCAGGGCTGTTTTTTCGGTCATAGGCCGAAATGTTTTTGAAATGACCGAAAAAAATTAAGTCATTTCGGTCAGAATGGCTGAAAACATTGGCTAACGAACACTGTTACGGCGAGTTTAATACAAATGTGGGACAAACGAGCGAAATGTCTCGGTGACCAGAATTTCTCCGCAAAAAAAACAGCTTCAGGGGCAACCACATAGTTAACGACTGTTGCAGTGTGACGCTTATGCTTAGTGGGTGAAACCCACGTTAGTACTTAAAACGGAAACCCGGTAAAATCGATCATACTGCTCAAATACATTAAAACCTGGACCAACTGCCACTAAAGCACAAATATAGATCGCTAGTTTGACAATATAAGACCAAAAATGGTTTGGCAACCATTCGTAAGGTTATCTAATCAACACTTAAATGACAACAACGTAAATTAATGAGTTATAGATTTCCGTGTTCTTCATAAAAACCAAAAACGGAGTTTTGCTGAAAGGATCGGGGACGTCATCTCCTACGTCACAGACTTTCAAGGTCGAGCTGTTCGTGAATGACAAATCGGTGCAGAACATGTTAAAGCCCCTCACATTACCGCTGCCTCACAATGAAACAAAATAAAGCCACGCAATTCAATTCCAAAAATAATATTAAAATCCAAAACAATCTGCCAACGCGGGATCAGTTGCAATTGTGGAGTGCGAGAGAATACCAGACAGATGGAAGATAGTATCCGGACTTATCTTTGACATGCGCACTACAAAAACGTCAACACCGCTACCGTTACAAGCAGTGGTGGGTGAAAAGGTCAGGAGCATGCGGAAGAAAGGAGTGTGGGAGGGGGGGGGCGAGCGGCCTTACTGTTAGTCAACTGAGCAATTTCCTCTTTGTTTTTTCTGTATTGAGAGATCTTCTTGTCACTAGGCAAGTCTTTGTGGCTCTCCAGCTCCTGAAGTTCGGCGTTCACCTTCGCGCTCTCTGAAAATAAAAGCGAGGATATCCGCGATGCGTACGTGAGCCGCATATGCACGCCTGCGCTATTCTTATGAAACGCAGGGTTTCGGCGACATTCGAAACGCGGCTGCGAGTTTGCGCAACATACAAAACTAATATCCACTGAAAACTTTCGTCGCGTAACAACGTTTGCATCTTCCAGTAAAGTATTATTTTCGAGTAACTGGCGCTGTTTGGTGGCCCTACCAACCAAATGCTTCACAGTGTGCCATGGAAACGACGCAACAAATACAGTTCGCTGACATTGGAGAATCTCGATTGTCTTGCGCTTTTAGTGCCTATATATTCTAACCGACTACTCACAACATCGACAACGCAATGAAAAGTCTTGGTACGTTCAACAAATGGTGTGCGAAATTACTGCATCACTGTCAACATCTTCGACTTATAAACAATTTCTATAAATAATAGCTTGCTGCAAATACACCAAAACGGTTTAGACAAGACGCTCAACTTTTCCAAACACAATATTTTATTAAAACATGCAGCGTGTTTTGTCAGTTATTGATCGGTTTGTCTGAGAAGAAAAGCTACATTCTGATGTCGCAACTGACCCAGTTCAAGCTCAGCGACTGCGGCACTCAAAAGCTCTTCGACGTTGCCAGCTTTCTTCAACTCTTCCACCATCGGTCGAAGCACTTTTTCGTTCGTTGCCGCTTTCACTTCACAAAGTGCTTTCGTCAGTTTGCTTTTGCTTCGCTTCCAGCCGGCCTGGACGAAGCAAGCAAAGAGCAACAGTGATCGTTTGTCGGAAGAACGAGCTCAGGACGCAACCAACCTCCGCCCGAGCTGTACATGCGCAAGATGCAAAAAAGTCCCAGCGCAGGGGTTGACGCTTGTGGACATAATTAGATGATCACTCCTTGCAAGTACAAGCGTGCTGAAAAGAATTTCCCAAATCGCCACAAAAAAGAGGTTTGCTTCGTCAGTATTTGTAGCAAATTGTTTGTCGATAAAAGTGACAAGCAACGGCTCAATGGACGACCTTCCTGCTCATTGTATTTCGACGTTTTTTTAACCATCATCGAACGGCTCCACTTAGATTTGACGCACAAAGTAAGAGCCGGAGAAGCTGCCAGCGCTGTCCTTTGCCTATGGCTGAAAACGCGTTAATACAATTGCAAAATGCAACTTGCCTGTTACAGAATGTTTCTAATTCAAATCTGCAGAAGCCTCATCCTGAGGAAAATAACGGCGCGAAAAGGTGTCGGATCGTGACTTGCATGAAACGAAAAAACAACTACAGAACGGGCAAAACTCAATCGCCGCGATGTGGGAAACTACGGTCTGTTCCACACCCACGAAAACCTTTACGCGCTCCTCCATCAATACAAGCTCCTCCACTTTTGAGGTTTACCTTAGCAAGCTTTGTGCAGTTTGCAGCCAGGTTCTCCACCTCCGTTCGTAGGTTGTCGCTTTCGTCATCCGGCCCGCTCCTGATCCTCATCATCAGCTCGGTGTTGTTCGCTTTGATCGCCGCTTCGTGCTTATCGATCTCTTCTTGATAACTGCCAATCAGCAGCACTAGGTTAGCAGAAAACATGTCGCGTTAGCCGCAAGAAGTAGCAATTGATTTAAAAAATCGACGAAAACAGCTAGTGGTCATCCCTTACGAAAAAACGCAATTGATTAAAAAGTCGCCGGCTTACTTGAGGAAACAAAATCGGCACCGCAAGCAGTAAAAGGAAATCACCGCGCGCCTTACTTCTTGAATCTCTGCTGTACGGCCTCAGTAAACTGCCGGTAAACAGGAACACTCCTGGCATGAACAAAAACGGTCGACGCCAGCTCCGCTAACGACTCGGGCTTTTTGCTCGAGCCTGGAAGTACGAACGTGCTGCGTCTCCCTCTCGGTGCCTGCGAAAAAGAGTCCTGTGACCGCGCAAGTTGTGATGATGATTGGAGGACTAACTTTCAGTTAAGTCGTGTCGTGGGCATCAGTATCAAGCATGCAACGGGACTAGCTTCAAAAGTGAGTTTGAGCGGAGACCAGAAAGGTGAAGCTATTTTTATTGTCATAAGAAAGTCATCACTGATGACTGACAACAAAAACTTTTCTTATGACAATAAAAATTCGAACTTTTCTTATGACAATAAAAATTCGACTTTTCTTATGACACTAAAAGTTCGAAGGCAACACCTCTACAGATTGGATCCCAAGAGTACTAAGCCAACTATCATCCAAATGCAAAAAACACTGCAAACAATTTGTAGAGCTTGCTAGATGCGAAAGGGTTACGACAACCCGGGCAGAGTTTCATTTTAGCTGGGTTTATACTTTCTCTGCCACGC
>JGI24159J19872_10013030_pt1 | contig 10825 bp, 7 predicted proteins | sample Ectturendosymbi4_FD_19872 | JGI IMG/M metagenome (IMG submission 19872)
CCAAATGTTTTTCTGATGGAAATGTTTGACTTCCGGGGCAAAGAGCTGAAACACGCGAAAGAATTGCTTCTGAATCATTACAGAAAATCCGTACAAAGTTCTATGAGGTTGCAGGACATGCGGGTAGAGTGAAAACTATAGTCACGAAACACTGACGTAAGATGTTTCGAAGTCGTATACACAAGCCAGATGAACGCAATACAGCAGTTAGGATAAATTCAGATAAATTAAATGACACCAATTCTTAATGCTTTAACAAACCTTTTGCTACTGGGACAAACAACAATCTGTTGACAATTTAATCTAACTCTATCTCACACTGAAATGCAAGAAAGATCAATCTTGCCATTTCTGCGACTGTTTCTTAGCTTCGAAATGACTTTTTTAACAACATGACCGCGGTCTGACTAAATATCTCGCAGGATCCGAGCAAGCCCTGGTGTGTGTCGTCATAAACAACTCTAGCTACCCGACAGTCAAAAACAACAACACTGCTCATCATGCATTTGGGAAATATTGAGTGCAGGATAGAGGGTATCTACAGTAGATAATCGTTTAAAATATTGCTGGCCGAAAGTTATCTGCTGTAGTTATCTACTGTATATGTCAGTCAAATGAACTTAAACGGGAAAATCCCTCAAAAAACTGAGGGAGCCAAACGGGGGTCAAGAAAAAATCTGGGGGCCATGGCTCACCCAGGTACCCCTTAGAATCGCCACTGTCTAACGTAAGTAGCAAGATGCTTTCCATTTTGGAAGGGCTGAGGGGATTGACACTGCCATTACTTACGGATAATGAGATAACTTGCACAGGGGTGCATGTTAAAATTTAGGGGCAAACTCTCAGAAAAGGACCTCAAAACATCGCCATTGCGAAACGTGGATGTGGAATTACGTGGATAAAAGAGTTAAATTTGTTTAACATTTCAATTTATGAACTAAATTCAAGAGCGTAAGATACATACGAGAGGAACAAAAGTTTGTAAAGTTTTCCAGCTTCACGATTGAAAGCTGCCTCCTATGGCACATTTTCCCATAATTTGTACTCTATTTTTAAACACATAGGACTTGCTTATGTGGCTCTAGAGTGGTACATAACCTTTTTAACTAAACAATGGTGTAAAGCTCTCAAAGGGGGGCCACGGTGTTTCTGAAAAAGAGGGGCACGAGGCGACTGCCTCGTTATCCTCTTCTACTATTCATCCTTGAGCTTGCAATCTGTCTTGATGGCAAAGCGCATGTGACTAAAATGAAACTAAATTTGAATTTTTTTCCATTAGGGCTTCAAGTTCCACAGATAAGCTATTGTATTTTCAAGAAGCCCGTAATTTGTACAAGTTTAATTACCTGCAGTGCTAAACTATCTTTAGTTGCAGCTGAGCATGGTCAATAAGTTTTGTAATACTGGGTTTACTATTGTGTTTACAGTTTAATTCCATCTTCTATTTCAAAGAGGTCAGTTAAATTTAGCAAAGTCTCATCAAACAATTCAAATGAAGTAAGTTTAAAATAGCTACAAACGTTTCATGCGATAGGTTGAACATAGCCAAAAGATCTTACTGATTATCAAAAATCCAAACATTTTTCAAACGAGTTGAAAGACCCTAGCATATACGGTTATCACTTACAGACGCGAATTAATTGCTCAAAAATTAGACGACAATGGGATCCACTTCTTATATGCGCGAAATTTTTGTGGAAGACCTACTTCGGATGTCAGTTCCTCAGAGCAAAGTTGCTGTTCGGCTCCGGTTGAACGTGCTGTGTTGGTGTACAGCAGAAGCGTGTAAATACAGTATAACAAGAGCAATCGTAATGGCGGCCGCAATGACTTCTTGCTCAAGTGCAATATTGGGCATTGAGAGGTTTACTAGCGCTTTTGCAAGAAAAATTTATGAGTAAATGGTGGTATTGATCCAAAGTAGAAGCTTGAAACTTTACTATCAAAATTTTTAAAAGTTGTCAATTCAATAAAAGCAGACTTTTTATTTGTCGGCTTAAATCTGAACACAATTTTTCAAGAGAAAACGCCGGAAACGTGCACGTTTCATGGAGTATGCTTTATAATCAAGTAGCATTAAAAATATTTAAATGTTGAAACTCGGTTTTTATTTTCCCAAGCTTTATAAAACAGTAGCATTAAAAATATTTAAATGTTGAAACTCGGTTGTTATTTTCGCCAGCCCAAAATTTCTGGCTACGTGCCTGGTTGCCGTGCTAGTATTCACCAAAAGATCTTGTGCTTTATTTTTGATTTGATCTATGTGGTGATGAATTATTAGCAGCAGGATATTTTATTTATCAAAAAGGACCAAATTTGAATTGATAATCATAATTTTTTAGCATAATTGGGTCTCTGTAAGCTCTCATAATTAGTCTTTTCATCTTAACTGCAGTGCTAATGCTAGATATCTAGATATAGCACCATTGTGTACTGGTATACACTACGAGTTAGTATACCACCACGATGGGCGTAGCCAGGTATCAATTCCATAATGTGCCTCCAACTTGGCCAATTCTACAAAAATATCGTACTACGGTTGAATGAACATGGTGACGTGATCGAAACGCAAACAATAAGGTTTGTCCCCCCAAACGTTTTTAGCAAACTCGGTCCCTGCCGTGAGGTGGTACTCACGAGTGACAGAAGGTGGAAAAAGGAGATCACGCGAATTGGTAAAGCAAACGCTGTTCTTCGTTAAACTTATCGCTTTTGTGGACACGAAACGGGAGCTTTCAAACACCACATAGCTTTACGTTTTAAATCGTTCTTTACACTGATTTTCACCTATGGTCATGAATCTTGGGAATGATTGAAAAATACTATCCCAAACGAAAGTTGCAGAGATAAGATTTTGCGAAAAATTCATGATCTGTCACTATGCGACAAAGCGCGCAACTGTGAAATTCGTAAACCCCTGATTGTCGAGCCACGTCTCCTCCCAGTCTTACTGAAATCCCAGCTGCTTTGATTCGGCCATGTGTCCAGAATGTACCAACTAAAGATTGGCAAGGCAAGTCCTGCTGGCTGTACCAGCGGAAAAGCGGCCCAGAGTCGTTTTAGGGCTACGTTGAGTGGCTTTGCCTCCGATATTGTTTGGTACCATCTTTGCCAGCAGCAGAACTATCTGAGGTTACTGCTAATCGCGAGGTATTTGGAGTCTTTTTACGGCTTTTACCCCCGCGACCCTCCCCGGAGGAATGTGGCACGAAAATGAATGAATGAAAACGTCCAGACATCTATGCAGCAATACAACGACTTGACTGGTAGCAAGCGGCCGTCAACACCGTACTCCCGCAAACTTGTAAGTTTTTTTCTTGAGGAACGCGATCGTATGTTTTTTGAGGTTGACAAAATAAGTGCAGACATCTTCGGGATTGTCCCAAGATTTCTCGAACATTTGTTTCCGAGTGAAAAGTTTGTCTGTAGTGCGACGAGCCCCCAAAAAAATTGGACACCATCCAACTTATATTCAATTATTTCGCTGCATCTTGTTTCAAAGCACTTGGCACGCACTTTTCTAGGGTGGCTGAAGAGGGTAAAGCTGCGGTGGTTAGGGAATTCTCTCTTGTAGCAATTGTGTGTGGCAATGATCAACCCAGTTTGCCAATCCTTCCATGCCCTTCTGGTACGCCTGGCCACATAACACACACAATTTGTTCAAAAATGTAAGCATGTCAAGTCGGACTTCATCCCAAATGCATGCTACCCGCCTTCAATCTTTAACAACTAGGTAGATTTCCGTTGTAGTGATGATATTTTTGTCATATAAAATACACATCCTGCGTGTCTGATGGTATGCGAAGACTCGGTTTTAAAATATCTTTGAAGTACTCTCGCCCTCGGGCAAGAATGCCATACTCATTACCGAAAGAGACACCATTTTTTTCTTTGATGGATCTAGCGAAATAAGATATTTTGCTTGCAGGTGATACCGCAGGAAGGCGTTGATGGTGGATGTTTGTGTACGTAGGAAAGGCCACTACATGAGCAAACGTGCAGCAATTGCTACACCTGGAAAGCAGAGGCTATGTGTTGGCCTTCCGATGTTTTTTTTGGGACAGGGCACAAGATACGTTGGTCCTTTTTCCGCACACTTCCCACAATATTATTATTTCAAAATCTGATAGCCGTGTGAATGTCACGGGTGAACTGGCAAACGAAAATGTGTGTTATCCCCTGGTAACGTTCCACACAAAAGAATTCATTTCAAACAACACTTGGGTGAAAACGTGCATAGATGATCTAGTGTGTATAATCATTTTCCTCATTTCTACACACAAAAGCAACATCCAGGCGTATACGCATTCATATTTTACTGTAAGAAATTCTGCGGTAAAGGGAACTCTGCACCAGAGGTACATCTAGACTTTAATATAACTTTATGATACATTGGGTGTATTAAGAAGTTTCATTCATTCTTATTGTTAGGTGTTTAAAGTTTCCATTTGAACTGATCAGTGGCCCGAATAAAAAAAATACTCCTATCAGGGTTTTTTAAGGTGTTTTAGGGGCCCGATTCGGGTCCCTAGAATTGAAAATCGGATCGCTAGAATCAGCGAATATTATCATCGAGTGCCTAGAAACAGAAAAAATTGGGTCCCTAGAATCAGAGAAATCCGGTCCCTATAGGTCCAAACCGGGTACCTAACATTTTCCTTAAAAAAAACTTTTATTATATACAAATTTAAATTTTTAAAACTTTTTTCAGTTTGATCACACCATCCTGGTTGAAAAAGTTTTGGATGATGCGAAAAGCACAATTTCACAGCATATACCAGTCTTTATTTGTGTAGATTGAGACCGGCAAAGCAGCAGTGATTGCTACGTTTTTGGACAAGCTTCATCTTGTCCAAATGAAGCATCAAAATCCAGAATCTACTGATGACTCAGAAAGTCACAGTTGCACGTGTGTTATATGCTTCCAATACTAAAGCGAAAATTAGGGTATTAAATCCATAAACTTTCAAAGTTAAGGGCGATCGGATCGTCGTCTGGCAAATTCCTGTAAAACCACGTGCTTGATTTCATTTGAAAAAATGTTAGTGTTCAGGGAAATCATGCTGCATTGCTTGCAAACACAGTTCATTTTTTTCTTTTCAGCACTGTGTCCTCTGGAATCAATGCTGTTGGAGCGTTAATTTTGCAAGACTTTATTCTACCGAGAAGGCCCACGTTAACTAATAAGGCACAAATATTGATTAGCAAAGCAATTGGTAAGTTTCTCCTTTCCAACCGATTTTCATTTGCGAATAGCACTAAACCTTTGCCAAATGAAATCCAGCAAAATGCAAAGAGTTACCGTCAGCTTAAAAAAAAGTTGCATCAACTACCATGTACCATTGCACACATGGATGTTCTGTAGATTTGGGTTCCGAAGTTTCAGTAGAATGATTGCTTATGTTCCGTAAAAAACGATGAAAAGTTTGTTTCGTGTATATAGATGAAAAGTTGTTTGAATATCAAAAAAATTTGTGTTGGTTTGTAGTCGCAACGTTTGGATTCCTTGCAATGGTGTACGCATTCAGCATCCAATACATCAACGCTACAGTCATCCAGATTGGCTTCATTTGTCGCGGAGCTCTTACAGGACCTGGGCTGGCAGTGTTTACTTTGGGAATTTTTTTTCCTTGGTGCAACACCAAGGTAGGAAATTTACACCAACAAATCAATTGTATATTTGCGAGATATAAACATGTCGTGGTACAAAAAAGATTACGAGGCTTAGCGAAATCACCGCGNAGTCAGCAAGTCAGCCATCCCTAAAAAGAACAATGAGAAAGGCAAAAGATTATGATTATCGCAAAGAAAAGCAAAANCATACACAAAAAAGCAAAACACAAGACGTACAACACACCAAGTGCAAAAGCGAAACAAACACCGAGCCACAACGAACAACGGTANAAACATTGAACCAATCACAGACAACAACCAGCAACTGCCTAGTTTGAATGAAGCAAATATGTATATAATACCATGAAGCATTGCAAATTATATTGAAAAGAGGAGCTGTTGATATAATTTGATGAATGTATGGTCTATTTGATGTCTTTCGGAATGCAATGTCATAACTTAGAGCCTCTATAAACAGAATGGCGTTGTTAACAGATTTGCACAAAGGAATAATTCGTGTCTTACTATTCAGTTGTCGTGTGTGAAAATTATGATAGAGTGATGTGTATTCATATTCTACTGTGATTTCTTTTGGTAACATCAGATTGCATATCTTTGTCATGCATTTTGCAAGTTCGTATTTATATGTGTTCTTTATCCCCATGATACAAGCAAAAAGATGCATATCTTTTATGGGTATTTGTTCACTGAAGTGAATTTTAAATACATTAGGTATAGCTCGGTTATTTGATTTGACAATAGGCATTTCCACAAGGTTCAATTTGCAGTGCCTCAAAAAGAATTGCGTGGTAGTAGTGTGCATAAACAACGGAGAAATAGACTTTGCGAAGCACATCCGCATTTACGTAAGGCTGCAACTTGTACAGTGCCGCATTACCATATGTAAACTTTTTTCCCACATGAGCAATTTGTAGATCCAAATTTAACCGCGAATCTGTTAAAACATCTAAGTATTCACAGTAATACTTTCAATTTGTTCTATTGTGATACCAACACAGGAGGGTGATGGAGGTCAAAGATGGAATTTTAGAAAAGAGTGGATTTTTAGTTTTTTGTGTGTAATTAACAGTTAATTTATATATAATCATCCAATTTTGAATGTTTCTAGTTCCAAGTTTAGTTTTAATTCCAGTTGTGCTGATTATTTAGTGAAGCAATAGAGTAGTGTCATCAACGAAGAGGTAAGAAGTACATTTAGTTATTGCCCACATATCATTAATGAAGACTAGAAACAGCATTGGGCCAATCGTGGAACCACGAGGGACACCACATTTTATAGTATTAGGTTGGATCCTTGTTGGTTAGCAAAGAACTGCTTTCTATTATTAAGTAAACTTCTAAAAAGGTCATTTGCAACACCACGTATGCCATAATCACAAAACTTGTTATGACAAAATTTGATGATCTACAAAGTTGAAAGCTTTTTCAGGTCTGAAACTGCAGCAGCAGTCGCTAGGTGATTTTCATTTTGAGTAAGAAGATGATGATACAATTTTAGCAATGCAAGTCAGTGGAATAACCACGACGAAAACCATATTGTTCAGGACAGATTGCATGGTGTTGATAAAAAAATCTATTTGTGTTAATGTATAAAATTTTTCGAATATTTTACTAAAATGACTAAGGAAAGTAAGTGATCCATAGTTAGATGGATTTAATCGGGTACCTGATTTGAACAGCGGAGCCACATTTGCCAGTTTAAACTTTTCATGAAAAGCTCCGTTGGAAATGCTTGGAGTATAAAGATCTGCAAGATAGCTGATATTTTTGGGCATTTTCACTCAAGAAATTGGTGTGTCATGTGGGTCATTAGACTTGTTGCATTTGAGAATATTAATTTAAATCTACAACGTCATCATGGATGACTGGGGTTAAGTGCAGTGAATTAAGGACTGACGGAGTTGCTGGAGTAACATAAGCTAGAAGTGACGAAATTGCAGATGCAAAATTTGGTCCAACTGTACTTAGGCAAACTATTTATTCAATGTATTCGGAATAGAATGTTGTCAGTGGGTTGGGTTGAATCTTCAGGTTGCAGCGAAGATGCAGTTTTGGAAGTTTTGGCTTTATGTAGAAGTTCGTTAGTTAGTTTCCAAACTTTACTAGGGTTAAATTTATTATGTTCATCTTCTCTTTTGCAAGAACTAACTTTACTTTTCTTTTTACAGGAGGTAGGTCAAAATGTTGCTGTATTTTTTAAAACGTTAATTTGGTTGAAAGTAATATCTTGATTTTAATACCTTTTTGTACATACGACTTTTTGTTTCGATCAGTTGGAGTATACCTTTTGCAAGCCATGGTTCAAGCGCAAGTTTGCGCTGTTTTTAGACATTTTCACTAGCAACAACATTTTATTTTACACGATAACGTTCCTTATTTTTCACTTGATTACAAACGCTAAGTCGAGAGCGTATTTATCAAGGCTGGCTATATCATAAATACTGATATTTCCGAATGGTGATTTCCATGATGTTCGCTTTGAATGCAGAATTCATACAGTTTATCATTACTCTTTTATCAAATGGCTTTACTCAGGTTTGTGAACAACATTTTTCCAAACCAGAGTAAAAACACTTCCTCTTGTGGCAAATATTCACAAAAACAAAATAACTTATGGCAGCAGTTGCAAACAATCATGCATAAGGCTAATGATTTGACAACTTAAAAAATTGCTTTGCGAGTTGATACAGTTCAGTTAATAATTGAGTATAAGAGAATTAAGCAGACTAACCCAAATGATAACGTAGTTCTCATTGTCTCTCTTTGGCATTCGTGCAAGGCAAAATTTTTCGCAAAATTATTAGCTTTGTGACATCTTCTGGATCACTGCCGTTTTTCAACAACTGATTGCAAAGATTTCAGTGAGATATGCTACTTTTGCGATCTGCTGGCAAGCAATAATTTGTAGCACTGCAACATTAGATAAAAAATGCTTCTTCCTTTCAGGGTGCACTTGCTGGACAGATCATTAGTGCTTTGTTCATGAGCTGGATTGGAGTTATCAGTTTTGTTTATGGGAAGCCCCCAGAAAAATATGCATTTTTACCGACCTCAACGGATCAATGCAGCCACGTGGCTACCACCTGGCCAAACGCAACATCGTACATGTCTTCCACGCAAACCGTTGTCAGTACGACTTCCAGTTTAGTTGCCAACACAATCGAGCAAAGGTGAGTTTCGAAAGCGTGTGTAGAGATGAAGCAAATCTGCACAAATAGCTTAAATGATTTTATTATAAATTGACCACGATTTTCGTATTTATAGCTAAGTTTGTATTAACGTATTTATAAAACATCTGTTCTTTTCGTTGCTCAAAGATTTGAAAAAGGATGTATGGTGATTGCGGGCGTATGCACAAACAAACTAACTTTTGCCAATTTATAAAAAACGAAATACTGCATTGTGAGTGGTTAAAAACATCAATTAAGCAAAAATAGATTTAGTACAAATAAAGTAATTTTACTGCTTCATTATATTTTATCACAGTGGCGCTAAAATGTTGAGGCAAAGTTTAATCGTCTTTTTAATTTCTTTTCAGGTCGTTGATTCAAGACACCCTGTTTTCTATATCGCCCTTATACTACGCGTTGCTCTCCTTTATTATAACAATCGGTGTGGCTTTGCCTGTTTCTTTCTTCACAGGTAGGAGCGAGTAAGTTTGAAGATATTTTTTTATGTTTTATATCAGCTAAAAAAACGTCACAAACAAACAGGTTTCACCAAACTGAAAAATTCAATATCAAGTTAATAGGATAAACACTACATTTTGGATTTATTGATCAATCTCAACATCTCAAGCCACCTAGCAGAGTGCATTTTTGAAGCTCGTGAGAAGCCCATATTTTCCAAAAAATTACATTCAAGCGCAGATATATCGCAGGTACACAATCCTTTATCACAACTGTAACATTTGCAGTGCAGCTCCTCATTTAACAGATTGCATGTGTTTACACCTTGAAGTTTAAATTGTGTTGCTGCAAAGTCGACGATTTTTCTTACTGGATAATCTATAAATGCTTTCAAAGCCGCGTTTGTCCATATACATCACTTTTGTTAAAAAGTTTCCTGGGACGCAACATGCATCTTTTAATCGCACCCTCAGATTCGCAATGATTTTTGCGTTTAAAATGTTTTCTTTAAATATAAAGAGCCAGAACCATCTATAATACGTAGAGCATTCCAGTTTCAGACACAAGGGTTTCATTTTTCGTCATAGATTTTGCATTAAGTTTGTGTAAAAAGACCAATGTTTATGCACTTATGAAAATACTTGAAATACTTAAAACTCCAAAAGTTCGTCAAAGACTGCATTCCATATAAAAATCGCAATAATGTTGTTTAGAGTGCTGAACATAATTAATTCAAATATTTAAATCTCAAAGTTTTATTCAGTTTTTCAAAGAGGCTTTTTCAAAAAAAAAAACTGAAAGAAAACAGATAAAATCCGGAACAGGCATCATTGACATCATGACCAGTCTCGCCGAAAGCGAGGATAATAGAGCAAATCCGTTTTCAATCATGAACATAGGCTTAAGAGGATTTTTTGCCGTGTGAAAGAACATCACGTAGTTCATCGCAGTTGCATGCAATTGACCGCCAACCTTCTGGTGAGATTTTGAGGCTCTTCCTGTTGTGCATCAATACATATCTAAATATGAGGTTTGGGGGAGGGTGGAACAACCGTCAATTGCCAGTTCACGCTAGAGATCTTGTGTTAGGGGGCCATCTTCTTGACTTTGCACATGACTTGCCCAGCAGATATTGGACATTTTCATGGTGTGTTAAGAAGGGTTAGATGTGCGATGGACTTCAGTCCAGGCGGAGGACCCGTGAAAAAATCTTATCCGATATGTCCAACAGAAAAATCCGAGGCAGTTGTTGTAGTCTTGCCGACTTTTCTTGTTTTCGTAGGGTGCAATGACATTGGTAACAGGAGGTAGGCTAAACACGTTATTTATATAGCGAGATGGCCACTTTGTCTCCATCACACCTGCAGATCGCATAGAGAAGTCCATCAGACCCAGATGCTTTACGCTTTTATCAGCTACTGTTGATATGACGTTTTGCTACAACTGGAGAAACTTCAATAACAAGATGATCCCTTACTGGAAACGGAGGAAGGGAACAACGGATAACGTGCGAGTCGACAACTGCATGCAGTGGATGCAATATTCATGGTGTTTTTCTGCCC